>Ga0208496_1000402_pt1 | contig 15619 bp, 13 predicted proteins | sample CryBogmetaGMA2M_FD_184552 | JGI IMG/M metagenome (GOLD analysis project Ga0208496, IMG submission 184552) | Freshwater microbial communities from Crystal Bog, Wisconsin, USA - MA2M (SPAdes) | ecosystem: Environmental > Aquatic > Freshwater > Lake | place: Crystal Bog, Wisconsin, USA | collected... | reverse complement strand
GGCTGAAGACAAATCAAATTGCCGGTTGAATCCCGGTCCTTAACGGCTTATTAAGTAGTCCATGAAAGCGACTGGGTTCACTTACTGGAAGTCAGACGATCATTGGGTCGGATATCTTGACGAATACCCCGACTATATGACCCAGGGTGAGAGCCTTGAGGATCTCAAGGAGCATCTCGCGGATCTCTACAAGGACCTTGCTTCGGGAGAGATTCCAAACGTTCGGCATCACGCAGAGTTGGAACTCGCGTGAAGCGTCGGGATCTTGTACGTGCCGTGGAAAAAGAGGGCGCGGTATTTATTCGGCACGGAGGAAAACACGATTGGTACCAGAACCCGGAAACGGGGATCAGTCAGCCGATACCCCGGCATACCGAGATCAATGAATTTCTAGCTCGCAGCATCCTTCGCAAGCTTTCGCGAGATAGTAATAAATAGGTGCGCTCGTAGTGGTGGAGATTGGCTTCCCTGCTTCCTACTCCTAACAGTCTTAAAGCCATCAGCCTAAACTCCTTTAGCCTTCCAAGGGGGTAGGACGCTCTAGGACCTAGTTGCCCTGATAGGTTTGGATCTCTACTCTCAGATCCACCCTCCTATGGCCAACCCCAAGATCCGATTCTTAGACCGTCCGCAATCGCTTGCGGATCAGGTGGCGGGGGCACTGCTCGAGGGTGTGCAAGGTCATCCCTACGACCTGACGCGTGCGGAGGTGTGGGTACCGACATCGGGTGCCGCACGTCGGATCAGGCACTCTCTTGCGAAGATTTCTTCGGAGAGGGGAGGCGGTGTGCTCTCCCCAAAGTTCTCGGCGCCGATGAAGGCCCTCCTTCCGAAGGGGCGGCTTGCTTCACGATCGGATCGTGAAGCGGCATGGGGTCTGGTGCTCCAGGGGACGGATCGTTCAAGGATGGAGCATCTCTTCCCGAAGGGTGAGGTGCTCGAGGGTGAGCAGGCGCTCCTCTCGACGGCAGGGATGATGTGTGATCTCTGTGATCTACTCGCTGAGGGAGGAATCACTCCAGAGGACCGCGCGATTCCCGCGATCTGCTCGGAGGATGAGGAGCGCTGGCATGAAATCGCACCGCTCTACCGCGGATATCTCGATGAGCTCAAAGAGCACCATCTTTGGGACCCCAACGAAGCACGCATCAAGGCGTGGGAGGAGCCTGTCGGTCCGATCAGCTCGCTCACGATCGTGTGCCTCCCGGATCTCACGAAGGCCGCTCAGCTCAAGGCAGAAAGCGTGCTGAAAGCAGGCATTCCGGTCACGGTCATGGTCTGGAAGCCCAAAAACTCGACCGGGTGGGGAGGGGGATTCGACGCATGGGGAAGGCCCGACGCGAAGGAATGGCTCGCCGCGGAAATCCCTCTCGCTCCGGATCAGATCGTGATGGCCAAGGATCCCGCTGAGGAGGCATCGCTGGCCCTCGAGTTCCTGGCAAAGGCCGGTGGAAATCATTCCCTGGTGCTCGGAGATCCCGATCTCGCGCCTGCCTTCCAAGCCGAGGTGCTCAGACGTGGAGGGAGTCCGTACCTGCCCGATGGTGAACCGCTTGCGCGCACGGAGCCTGCCGTGGTCGCCGCGGAATGGATCGCGCTGAGGCGTGACCGATCTCTGCGCACGCTGCGCCGTCTGCTCGAGACCCCGCGATTTGCGGGTTGGGTGGGAGCGAAGTCTGGTCTGACCCATGCGCGGCTGCTGAGCGCCTGCGACGCGATGAGCTTGGAGCTCCTCGCAGAAACACTCTCCGATCGTCCGATTCCACCGAGGGGCATCCGCAACAAGGAGACACATGCCGATGCGGCCAAGTTGCAGAAGGTGATCCTAGCTGAACTCTCCAAGGCACCCGGCGCGCTGCTGAAGGAGATCTGGAAGAATGATTCCTCAGGCCCTGTCGAAGAGGTGCTCGAGCTCTGCGAGCAATCCTCTTCGGTCTTGGACTCGTGGCCCGAGACTGAAAAAGCGCGCGAGGCGGCGCTCGTGAGGGCTCTCGCTCGGGAGAAGAGCTTCGGAGCGTCAAAGCCTGGAGACCTCGATCTCTCGGGATGGCTGGAGGCCTCATGGGCCGAGGGCAAGAACTTGGCGCTTTGCGGATGCGTGGAGGGGTGCCTTCCGGACTCGATGGACGGTCACCCGTTCCTCCCCGACCACAAGCGCCGTGCGCTCGGTGTGCCAGACAACGCGACCCGACGCGCACGCGATGCCTACCTTCTCGGGTGTTTGGCCCACGCCAGGGGGCGTGATGAGTTCCGATGCAGCTTTTCCAAGTTCGGTCCCGACGGGAGCCCCAGCGTTCCCTCAGCGCTCCTGATGCGTTGCCCGGAAAGCCAGCTCCCCGAGCGGGTGACCGCGCTCTTCGGCAAAGCGCATGAGGTATCGACTCCCACGATCCGTGAGCACGACTGGAAGTGGAAACTGCCGCTTGTCTCGGCAGAGCTCGAAAAAATCAATGTCACCGACTTTGCCGGATACCTGAGCTGCCCGTTCCGCTTCTATCTCAAGAAGTGGCTGGAGCTTGAGTCCCACGATCCGGAGCAGAGGGAAATGGATGCTCTCCAGTTCGGTATCCTCGTCCACAAGGTTCTGGAGCGCTACGGACGGGAAACCCCGCTCCTTTCCGAGCAGGAGGAAATCGCCGCAGCCGTGCTCGCGAGTCTCGAGCAGGAGGTCGCAAGCCGTTTCGGGAGCGATCCCTCGCCGGCGGTGCGTGTGCAGGTGGAGGCCGCCCGTGTGAGGCTTCTCTCGTTTGCCTCGGTGCAGGCGCGTCAGATGGCTGAGGGATGGAGGATCAAGGAAGTGGAGTACAAGTCCTCAGGGGACCTCCTCTTTGCGGGACTTCCTCTCTCGGCGAAGGTCGACCGTATCGAGGAAAACGGGGACCGCGTGAGGATCCTCGACTACAAGACCTACACCACGGCGAAGTCTCCTGAAGAGGTTCACTTGCAGCCCGTCTCAAGGGCCTTCCTTCCGGAGGCCAGGACACGATGGAAGGAGAAGCAGAAGGCGTGGGTCGATCTGCAGCTGCCTCTCTACAGAAAGATCGCCGAGAAACTCTTCCCAGGCAAAACGATCGAGGCCGGATACCTGGTGCTGGCGGCGGATCCGGAGGAGAGCGACGTGATGGCCTTCAATCTCACCGAAGAGCTTCTGGAATCAGCGCTCTCCTGCGCTGAAGCGGCAGCCTCTGCCATGAAGCACGGAGTCTATTGGCCCCCGCGTCAGTTGCCCCAGTCCTGGGAAGATCCTCTCGGAGTGTTCCTGGAGGGAGGCAAGCCTGAGGAGTGCCTCGATGAGAAGACAGTCACCTTTTTGAAGGGTGATAGCAAAGGATCTCAGCAAGGGGAGGTGGCCGCATGAGTGCGCCGATCCGCAACACGATGCTCGTCGCCAATGCGGGGAGCGGGAAGACCTACGCGCTCACCACGCGCATGGTGAAGCTGCTGGCGCTCGGGGTTGAGCCACGCAAGATCGCGGCACTGACCTTCACAAAGAAGGCTGCCGGCGAATTTCTCGACGCGGTCTTCCTGAGGCTTGCCGAGGCAGCGCTCGATCCCAAGAAGCTCAAGGATCTCAACCGTGACCTCAATTCGGACAAGGACGAGGGAGCGATTCCTCCTCTTGATGAGAGCCGATGCCGTGAGCTGCTCGCGAAGCTGGTCTCCGACTCGGGAGGTCTGACCATGGGAACGATCGACAGCCTCTTCGCGAGGATCGCTCGGTCATTCCCCCTGGAGTCGGGATTGCCTGGAGAGTTTTCCATGATCGGGGATTCGGAGCTGGAGAGAGCCCGCACAGAGGTGCTTGCGGCCATCTTCCGGGAATCTGTCGAATCGTCGGGAGGTGAGCAGTTCCTCAATCTGGTAAGGAAGATCTCCCGCAGGAGAGGGGAGAGGCAGGTCTTCCTCACGATGCTGGAATCGGTGAAGGATTTTCATGCGAAGTATCTCGAGGATATGTCGCTTCCGTGGGGAGATCCCGACCTCATCTGGGGACCGAAGGGGAGCGAGATTCTCAAGTCGGGAGAAGTGAAGCCGGCCGCTGATGCTCTCTGGGTCGAGATCCAGAAGGAGTACCCGTCGCTTTCGGCCGCCGCGGCTGACTATTGGAAGCTCAGTCTTGAGGTCGCATCCGACCATTGTCCCAAGAGCGCGTGGTCAACGGGGCTGAAGTCTTTCATCAAGGATAAGCTCTGCAAGGAAACCACTAGAAACGGGGAGAGTTATATTCCTTTCGGAAACTCACGTGATGCCCGCGTCTACCTGAGGGGGTCCATCCCCGATCTCCGCAACAAGCTGCTGCATACGCTTCTCAAGCCGGTCTACCAAACGCTGCTTGAGAAGAGCGCGGCGCTTCACCGCTTCATGGAGTCGTTTGAGGATTCCTACCACGCGCTCACGCGCAGCCGCGGGAAGATGACCTTCTCGGATGTGACCGATCTTCTCTCCGAGCAGGTCGGCAGTCTGGACTGGATGGCGAGTGCCGGATACCGGCTCGATGCGAAGCTCGATCACTGGCTCCTGGATGAGTTTCAGGACACGAGTCGGATCCAGTGGAAGGTGCTCGGTTCCTTCATCGACGAGGTGATCCAGGACAGCGGAGGGGAGCGCTCACTCTTCTATGTGGGTGACACGAAGCAGGCTATCTACTCGTGGCGAGGTGGTGACCCCAGACTCTTCTTTGAAATCTTCGACCGTTACAACCTGGGATCCGACAAGAGGGTCTTCGAGAGGGAGCTCAAGGTCTCCTACCGCTCTGCGGAAGAGATCGTTTCCTTTGTGAACACTCTCTTCGGATCGATCGGCACCCATGCCGGAATACTTTCGATCCCCGACAAGACGGTGTCGGCCTGGGAAAATGCCTGGAGGGAGCACGAGATCGCCGAGAAGAACAAGGACCTCGACGGTTATGTCCGCTGGGAGCAGGTCGCCTCCGATGAGGATGACGAGAACCCGATCCATGAGCGTGTCGCACGCATCCTGGAGGAGGTGGAGCCCTGGAAGAGGAACCTCAGCTGCGGGGTGCTGACCCGCAAGAACGAGGATGCCTCCTCGATTGCCGCTCTTCTCCAGGCACGCGGCATTCCTGTCTCGGTAGAGGGCAAGTCCAACCCCTGCAACGACAACCCACTCGGGCTGGCGCTGCTGGCGGCATTCCGCGTTGTGGGATTTCCGGAGGATCAACTCTCGCTCGCGCTGCTGAGATCCTCCCCCTTGGGAGTTCTCCTGAAGGATGGTGTCGAATCGTTCCGGGCCACGGCTCTGGCACTGATCGCGGGCCAAGGATACGAGTCGGCGGTCCGCTCCTGGACCAGCGGACTCTCCCTTAACCCTTTCCTCTCAAGGAGAGCTGCTGACTTCCTCTCCGCGGCGGCCGAATACGACGAATCGAACAAGGGATCGATCTCCGAGTTTGTCTCATTTCTCGAGAGCCACGTGGTCCAGGAGGCTGAGGCCTCCGGTGTGGTGCGCGTGATGACGCTGCACCAGTCGAAGGGACTCACCTTCGACATGAGCATCGTGACGGGGCTCGACGGCAAGGGTGGCAACCATGGAGACACGCTCCACCTTGGGGGAGGCGTTCCTCCCACATGGGGATGCTTGCTCCCTCCCAAGGATGAGGCGTCAGCCGATCCGGTCATGAGTGCCGCACGGGAGGAGATCCGAGCCGAGGAGGAGTACGGCAAGCTCTGCGCGGCCTACGTCGCGATGACCCGCTCGAAGCAGGCCCTCTATGTGCTGACCAAGAAGCTCAAGCGCGACACCTCATCGAAGAACTTTGCGCGTCTGCTCATGCTCACGCTTTCCCCGGGGAGTGATGAAGTCCCCTTCGGTAACGAGAAGTGGTACGAGGGTCACGGGAGAGTCGATGAGAAAACATCCGGGGAGCGGCGTTCGGAAATTCTTGCGCCGGTTGTTCCCTGCACCTCGGGGATTCCGCACCCGCTCTCGCCATCCTCGCTTGCCGTCCATGAGACCCATCCCACCCTCAAGGAGGGTAGGGGGAGTTTCTCGCCTGATGCGGCCGATCTCGGAACGGAAATCCACGAGTTGCTCTCGTGCATCGAGTGGGACGCCTCACAGGTTGACCTGTCCTCCTGCAGCAAGGATGCCCGTTCCTTGATTGAGGTATTCCTCAAGAGCGCTGAGGCCAAGACCATCTTCTCAAAGCCCACCGGTGAGTGGGATCTCTGGAACGAGAAGCCGTTCGACCTGATGATCGACGGGAAGTGGATCTCGGGATGCTTTGACCGTGTCCATGTACGCCGTGAGGGAGGGAAGGCGGTGGAGGCCCACATCTTCGACTACAAGACCAACCGGTCAGCTCCGGAAGCGATCGCCAAGGAGTACGAGGGCCAAATGGAGCAATACCGTCAGGCGGCCTCCAGACTACTGGGGCTCTCTCTTGATAAGATCTCCGCAAAGACCGTCCCAATCCGGCGGATGACTTAAGCCCCTCTATCTCCTATCCTCTCCAAACTCATGGAACTGATTCTCCTCTCCCTCATTCTGATTCTTCTGGTTGCGATCCTGGTAATCCAGCTCCGTAAGGGGAGCGGCGGCTCCGAGGTGACCACCCTCACCACGCGCCTCGAGCAACTCGATGTTTACAACCAGAAGCAGGGAGCCGTTCTCGGTAACGAGCTCTCCAATCTCCGACAGGAGGCCGCGACCCACGCACGGGAGGGACGCACGGAAACCCTCACCATGCTCAAGCAGGGGAACGAGACGCTCCTCAATGGCCTGAACGTCCTGGGCCAGAACCAAGGCGACCGTCTCCAGAACTTCGCCGACACCATCAGCAAACTCACGGCCTCCAACGAGGCCAAGCTGGAGGACGTCCGCAAGACCGTGGAGGCCAAGCTCAAGGAGCTACGCGAGGATAACGGTCTACGACTGGAGGAGATGCGTCGCACGGTCGACGAGAAGCTCCAGACGACCCTGGAAAAACGCCTCGGGGAATCGTTCCAGCTGGTTTCCGACCGATTGGAAAAAGTCCACCAGGGCCTCGGCGAGATGCAGAACCTGGCGACCGGTGTGGGGGATCTCAAAAAGGTCCTCACCAACGTGAAGACCCGAGGCAACTGGGGAGAGGTCCAGCTCGGTGCCCTTCTCGAGCAGATGCTCACTCCCAACCAGTACGAGAAGAACGTGAGGCCCAATCCCTCCTCCGCGGAGGTGGTCGAGTACGCGATCAAGCTTCCCGGACGCGGTGAGGATGACTCCGTGGTCTGGCTCCCTGTGGATGCCAAGTTCTTCATCGAGGACTACAAGAGGCTCCACGAGGCCCAGGAGCGAGCCGACCTTCCCGCCATCGAGGAATCAACCAAGGCGCTGAAGGACGCGGTCCTCAAGTGCGCGAAGGACATCTCCACCAAGTACCTGAACCCTCCCCACACCACCGACTTCGGGATCATGTTCGTTCCGACCGAGGGACTCTTTGCCGAGATCCTCCGCATCCCCAACGTCGTGGAGGAGCTCCAAGGGAAGCACCGGGTCGTCCTTGCCGGGCCGACCACCTTTGCGGCCGTCCTCAACAGCCTCCAGATGGGATTTAAGACCCTGAGCATCCAGAAGCAGTCGAGCGAAGTCTGGAAGACCCTCGGGATGGTGAAGACCGAGTTCTCCAAGTTCGGCGAATCGCTCGATGCCGTGAAGAAATCCCTCCAGGCCGCCACCAACAAGATCGAGTCCGTCGGCACACGCTCCCGTGCCGTGGAGCGCAGTCTCCGCAAGGTGGAGGAACTCCCGGGAACACTTCCCATCGACCCGATCGCCGACGCCCTCCAGATCAACCCCGTCGAAGGAGAGGTCGCGGAGTAGCCTTACTCCCCGACCTGGGACTCCCGGTCGCTCTCAAGAAAAGCCTCGATGGCCGCGAGGATGATCTCCTCGGGCTTGCAGTTATTGGCGATGGCGGTGGCCTCCAGCAGTGCGAGGACTTCCGGGGGTATTGAGATCGGGGTTTTCTTATCCATGCGCGCATCGTCGCATGGGAAGGTGGACACAGAGCGTCCTAGGCCAAAAAACCCGCGGGGAAATAGTTCCCTGGCGCGGATGCGATTACTTGCCCTCGATCTTTTTGCGGTTCTGGCTGTAGGCGCTGCGAACCGCCTCGTAGCGGTCGACCGCATGATCCGTGACGGTCTCGTAGTTATCGAGCTTGTCGGAGACGCTCTGCGTCGCGTCGGGAGCCGAGACGGCCACGGCTGACGCTCCGGCAAGACCTCCCACGCCCATGGTCACCCAGGTGACAGGGTCCAGTCCTATGTCACCGACGAATCCGACCGTGTCACGCACGCTCTTGGGGCCGATCACGGGCCAGACGATGTAGGGGCCCTCGGGAAGATTCCATTTTGCGAGTGTCGCTGTCGTGTCGGTCTTGGGAACATCGGCAAGGGAGGGGATCTTCTTGGAAACCTTGAAGATGCCGCCGACTCCGGCCGTTGTGTTGACCAGGAACTTCTCGGTTTCCAGGCCGGCGAGCTTCGGCTGCCACTGCAGGAGGTCGTTCACGAAGCGGATCGGATACTCGACATTCTCGAAGACGTTGGAGACGCCCGTCCTCACGGGGGTGGGGATCACGGTCTTGTAGGTTTTCACCACGGGGTGAAACACGTAGCGGTAAAGCTGGTGATTGAGCCAGAAGGTTCCCCTGTTCACCGGATGGATTGGGTCCGCAAGGGTAGCCGTCTTCCCATAGTCATCGCCCGGATCATCATTGGCGGCATCGTGATGAGAGGAGGTTGCCCGGCCGCTTGTGGCAGGAGCCTTGGTCTGCGCCGACTTCTTGACGGTAACAGGCGCGGGGGAGGGCTTGGGCGCCGGCGTGGGTTTTCTCATCGGAAGCGCGCTGCTGAGATAAAGGGTCTGGGAGGCCACCTTTTTCGACGAATCGGAGGGGTTCTTGACAGGAATCACCGCCCCGTTGGTGACCGTGACGACCGTGCTGCTATCGGCTGTGATGCCGCTTGTGGAGATCAGGCAAGCCCCGGCAACTGCCAGCGTGGCATGCCAGAGTGTGAATCGGCGTGGATCATGGAGTGTCTGGCGGTTCATCGGTGTGTGGTTCCCTTGTGGTTATTTGGATTCGGCAACGGCTTTTTGGAGCGCCTTCAGGACGGCATCAACTCCACCCTGTTTGAATTGGCTGTCGAATTGAGCGCGGTAGTTGGCCACCATGCTCACTCCCTCGATCACGACATCGGTGATCTCCCATGGCCCCTGGGCCTGCTCCATGCGGTAAACCACATCGTACTTGCTCCCCTTGTATTCGGAGGTCGTGGTGATTTCCTGGCGACCGGGCTCCGGTGAGGTCGTCGATTTGAACACGACCGAAGGGGTCACGCCGGGAGTGAATTTCGCGGTGTAGGTGCGGAGGATCAGGTCGGTGAAGAGCTTCACGGCCTCGGCCTGCTGTCCGGGTGTGAACTCACGCCAGCCGGGCCCTATGGCGCGACGTGTCATGATCTGGAAATTCAGGATCTTCGCGAGAGCCGGCTTTTCCTGGTTGATGAGCGATGCGCGATCTTTTGAGTTTTTCGCGATCACGGTGACTTCATCCACCGATGCCTTGAGGCGTGTTTCGGCTTCGTTATCGGCAGCCAAGACGGCGGCAGCCAGCAGGGGGTAAAGGAGGGCTTGAAGGAAAAGTCGCGTTCTCATGGATTCGATTTGCCCTGTTTTTGCTTATTGTCCTTGTCTTTGTCAACAGATCCGAAGGCCATTTTGCCGATGAGCGACTCGAGATCAACCGCGGACTCCGTCATGGTGATCCTTGTCCCGGGCTGGAGGTAGCTCTCGTCGGCTCCGGGCGATAGGGCGATGAACTTGTCGCCGATCAGGCCGGAGGTCTTCACCGAGGCCATGGAGTCGGTAGGCAGGCGCAGTCCCTTGGTCAGCTTGAGGGTGACAATGGCGCTGTAATCGGAGGGATCCATCCGGATTCCCTCCACCCGTCCGACAGTGACGCCCGAGAGGAGGACGCTACAACCGGGATGGATGCCCCCCGCGTTGGCGAAGCGGCTCTCGATGAGGTAGGTGTCGCCGCCGACCATCGATCCGGTGCCCAGCTTGATCGTGAGGTAGACGATCGCGGCCACTCCGAGGAGGACGAAGAGTCCGACGGAAAGTTCGAGTTTGGTGTTTTTCATAGAGTTATTCAGGCAGTGACGAGGGATTCCTCACGGATGGAGGCCAGATCCCCGCCGAGGGCGGCGGCGCTGTCACGGAACCCGGAGACCACGGGATGGGTGGAGGCGGAAAACTCCGAGGAAGTCCCCTCGAAGCAGATCCGGCCCTGGTTGAGGAGCGCGACGCGGTCGCTGGCGACCAAGGCCTCGGGCACGTCATGGGTGACGATGAGCGCGGTGAAGCTGAACCGTCGCTGGTATTTCGCGATCATGGCAAAGACGGCGTTGCGGCGGAGGGGGTCGAGGCCCGCGGTCGGTTCGTCGAAGAGGACGAGTTCCGGGTGGGTGACGATCGCGCGGGCCAGTGCCAGACGCTTCTGCATCCCGCCGGAGAGCTGGCTCGGATAGCGATCGTGGAACGCTTCCATTTCAAGTTGGCGCAAGGCCTCGAGGCTGCGCTTCCGGATCTCCGTATCCCCCAGATCGGTCGTCTGCTCGAGCGGAAGGGAGACGTTCTCGAGAGCCGTCAACGAGTCGAAGAGGGCGTTGCTTTGGAACAGGAAGCTGCAGCGCTTCCGGAACTCCGCGCGGGCGGCTTGGTCATGACCGAGGGGGCGTCCTTCGAAGCTGATCCGGCCGCCATCGGGTTGGAGCACGTTGGCCAGACACTTGAGGAAGACCGACTTTCCGGTGCCGCTCGGGCCGAGCACGGTGAAGATGCTGCCGCGAGGGATGCCGAGATCGATTCCTTCCAGCACGGTGCGTCCGTCGAAGCCTTTCCGCAGCCCCTCCACATGAAGAACAAAATCCCGGTCGGTCATGATTTTAGATGAAAAAGGAGCTGATGATGTAGTCGGCCACCAGGATTGTGATGCTGGAGAGGACCACCGCGCGGGTCGTGGCGGCGCTCACGGCGCGGGCACCGGTCGCCGAGCGGTTCCGATCAGCGTGAAAGCCCTGATAAGCGCAGATGCTCACGGAGAGCAGGCCGAAGATGGCGGCCTTCACGAGGCACTCCCTGATATCGCGCGCCTCCACGGCGCGATCGACCGACGACCAGTAGACACCCGAATCAACGCCGAGAAGCAGGGAACCGGAGAGGGCGCCCCCCCAGAGGCCGACCACGACGAAAAGAGCGGTTTGAACCGGAAAAACGAACAGGGCGGTGATCAGGCGGGGAGCGACCAGATAGCCGTGGCTGCTCACGCCCATGGTCTCGAGCGCCACGATCTGCTCGGTGTTGCGCTGCATGCCGAGCTCCGCGGCAAGGGCCGATCCGGCCTGGCCGACAAGCATCAGCGACGCGAGCACCGGGGCCATTTCCCGCACAAGACTCAGCGAGACCAGCGCCCCGAGCAACCCCTGCGAACCGAAGCGGCTCAACACGTGGTATCCCTGCAGTCCGAGGACCAGTCCCGTGAAGGTGCCGACGATCAGGATGACGGGGAGGCAGACGGCTCCCTGCTCGTAGACGGCGCGGATGATCCGCCTCCCGAGACGTTTGGAGTTCACGACGGAACGGAAAGACCTCTCCGTAAACAGCGCGAAGTCGCCGAATCCGGAAAGAATGCCCAGGGTCTGTCGTCCCAACGTGTGCAACATGGCGTGCATCTATGGCAGGAAGGGGCGGCTTAGACAATGCTTCGACTACTTGGACGGGTTATTTTGAAGGAGTTTTGCGTTGAGGAGCCCCGGGACGAGCTTATTTAGAATAATTCTTGATTAAGGGGCGCGTGATGGTAGGTTTCCTGCCCGCCCGATGAAAAAAGAGACCTCCATTCCCGCCTACGAAAGCGCGATGGGCCGCGAGGGGTTGCGACTTACCCCCCAGAGGCGGCAGGTCTACGAGGTGCTGATGGACAAACGGGATCACCCCACGGCGACGGAGGTCTTCATCCGGGCGCAGAAAAGGATGCCCTCGATCTCGCTCGCCACGGTCTACAACTGTCTCGAGACGATGGTCGGAAGCGGTCTGGTCAAGGCTGTCCATGTCGACCGGGAGCCGACCCGTTTCTGCGCGAATCTCCGCGAGCACGGCCACTTCCACTGCACGGAGTGCGGCCATGTCTCGGATATCGAGTTTTCCCAGACTCAGGAACAGGGGTGGAGGCTCCCGTCGGGATTCCTTGTCACCCAGCACGATGTCACCCTCCGCGGGCTCTGCGCCCACTGCGGCGCGGCTACCAAGGCTTCTCATTCCAAAACCAAACCATCCACCAAGTAACCGTCCATGTCCGCCCACTCGCTTTCCATCAAAGATCTGCATGCCTCCATCGGTGATAAGCCGATCCTCAAGGGACTCACCCTGGACATTCCCAAGGGCGAGGTGCATGCCATCATGGGCAAGAACGGAGCCGGCAAGAGCACGCTTGCCAAGATCATGGCCGGCCACCCCGACTACACCGTCACCTCCGGCGATGTCCTGCTCGATGGCGAGAGTATCCTGGGGCTGGAGCCCGATGTCCGAGCCCGACTCGGTCTCTTCCTTGCCTTCCAATACCCGATGGAGATCCCCGGCGTGACGATCGCCAACTTCATCCGCGCCGCCCTGCAGGCGCGCCTTCCCGAGGGGGAGGAGCTCGAGGCGACAGAGTACTACGCCAAGCTCTACGCCAAGATGGATGCCCTGAGCGTTCCCCGGAATTTCACCTCCCGCTCCGTGAACGAGGGGTTCTCCGGCGGCGAGAAGAAGCGTTGCGAGATTCTGCAAATGGCGATGCTCGAACCCTCCTATGCGGTGCTGGACGAGACCGACAGCGGTCTCGACATCGACGCGCTCAAGATCGTCTCTGCCGGCGTGAATGCCCTCCGGGGTCCGGACATCGGCATGCTTGTCATCACCCACTACCAGCGCCTGCTCGACTACATCGTTCCCGACAAGGTCCATGTCATGTCCGAGGGACGCATCATTCATAGCGGGGGCAAGGATCTCGCGCTCAAGCTCGAGGCCGAGGGATACGACTGGGTCGAGAAGGAATACGGTGTCAAAGCCGCCTAGGCGCGCCCTCACAGAACCAAGATGCAGAACCTAAAAGTCTAACGGACTTCAGCCTAACCGATCTTTTCCATGAGCACCGAGACCAAGCCCGACATCGATATCGACCGTTCCGTCGGCGATTTCCGCTACGAGATGGACTATGCCTACGATGCCGGCGTCGGCCTGACCGAGGCGACGATCGATTATATCAGCGACGTGAAGGGGGATCCCGACTGGGTCCGCGCCTTCCGCAAGGAAGGGTACCGCAAGTTCCTGGAGAAGCCGATGCCGACCAACTGGGCGACCAAGGACCTGGAGAACATCGTTTTCGAGAACATCCGCTACTACCTCGCGCAGGGACAGCAGCCAAAGCGCAGTTGGGACGAGGTTCCCGAGGACATCAAGAAGACCTTCGAGCGCCTCGGCATCCCCGAGCAGGAGCGCAAGTTTCTGGCGGGCGTCGAGGCCCAGTTCGATAGCGAGGCGGCCTACTCCAACATCAAGGCGGCGGTCGGCGAGCAGGGAGTAATCTTTGTCGGCTCAACCGAGGGGCTCAAGGAGCACCCCGAGATCTTCAAGAAGTGGTTCGGCAAGGTCATTCCGAGTGGTGACAACAAATTCTCCGCGCTGAATTCCGCCGTCTTCAGCGGGGGCAGTTTCATCTATGTCCCGCCCGGGGTGAAGGTGAAGCACCCGCTTCAGGCTTACTTCCGCATTAATGCCGAGAACTTCGGTCAGTTTGAGCGCACCCTGATCATCGCCGACGAGGGGGCAGAGGTGATGTATATGGAGGGTTGCACGGCGCCGAAGTTCGAGACCTCGACCCTGCACAGCGCGGTCGTGGAACTGGTCGCCATGAAGGGAGCCAAGATCCAATACGTTACTGTCCAGAACTGGAGCTCGAATGTCTTCAACCTGGTCACCAAGCGCGGCCTCGCCCACGAGGATGCCGAGATCAAGTGGATCGACTGCAACATCGGCTCCCGCCTCACCATGAAGTATCCGGGCGTTGTCATGAAGGGGAAGGGGGCCCGAGGTGAAGTCGTCTCGATCGCGCTCGCCGGCGACGGCCAGCATCAGGACACCGGGGCCAAGATGATCCACGCGGCGGACAACACGACCAGCAACATCATCTCCAAGTCGATCAGCCTCGGCACCGGCCGCTCCACCTACCGGGGGATGGTCCATGTTCCGAAGCACCTTAAGGGGTGCAAGAACAACACCGAGTGCGACGCCCTCCTGATCAACACCCACAGCCGCACCGACACCTATCCCGCGATCAGTGTGCGCGGTCAGGGAAACGCGGTCCAGCACGAGGCGAGCGTGAGTCAGATCAGCGCCGAGCAGATCTTCTACATGCAGCAGCGCGGCCTGAGTGAGGCGGCGGCCATGAGCCTTGCGGTGAACGGCTTCGTTAACGACCTCGTCCAGCAGTTCCCGATGGAATACTCCGTGGAGTTGAAGCGCCTCATCGATCTCGAGATGGAGGGATCCGTCGGATGAGCTCCTCCCATTCCGTCACCACCCTCGCTCCCACGCCCGCGCACTGGCCCGAGTGGTTCCTTCAGGAGCAGCAGAAGGCCTGGGATCTCTTCCAGTCGCTTCCGCTTCCGAGTCGTCGCGACGAGCCGTGGCGCTTCGCCAACATCAAGGCGACCGATCTCTCGGGCTTCTCCGTGGCCTCTCCGGTCAAGGATGCGTCCGCTCTCGTTTCCCGCTCCTCGGGGCTGGCTGATCTCTCGGCCAAGCTGGTCTTTGGAAACGATAGTCTCCTCCATTCCGAGGCAGCGGGACTCCCTGCCGGAGTACTGGTTCTGCCGCTCGAAAAAGCGGCCAAGGAGCATGAGGGGCTTTTCAAGAAGAGCTTCATGACCGCCGAGGTCCGTCTCGGATCGAAGAAGTTTGCGGCTCTCCACAAGGCGCGCCTCTGCACCGGATCCTTTGTCTATGTTCCGAAGGGTGTCGCCGTCCAGCGCCCCATCGAGATCTGGCATTGGGCGGAGGGGGAGGATTCAGCGATCTTCCCACACACCCTGATTGTCTTGGAAGAGGGTGCCACCGCCACCGTCATCGACCGGTTCGTCTCCTCGCGTGACGAGCGCTCGCTGGCCGTGGCTGTGAATGACCTGACTCTCGGCAAGGGATCGCGCCTCTCCTATGTCGGTGTTCAGGAATGGAGTGACAAGGCGACGGCGTTTCATCTGAATACCACGGAGGTGGAGAAGGATGGAAACTCCACCGCCCTGCAGATGAATTTTGGTGGTTCCTACATTCGCGGAGAGAGCGACAGTCACCTGCTGGGCGAAGGATCACGCAGCGTCATGCTCTCGATCAATCCCGCCTCCGGTGAGAGGGAGATCGACCAACGCACGTTCCAGGATCACTTTGCCCCCCGTGCGACGAGCGACCTGCTCTATCACAATGCGCTCTCGGATTCCTCAAAGACCATCTTTGCCGGCTTGATCAAGGTCGAGGAAGCGGCGCACGAGACCGACGCCTACCAGAAGGTCAG
>Ga0208496_1000400_pt1 | contig 15643 bp, 21 predicted proteins | sample CryBogmetaGMA2M_FD_184552 | JGI IMG/M metagenome (GOLD analysis project Ga0208496, IMG submission 184552) | Freshwater microbial communities from Crystal Bog, Wisconsin, USA - MA2M (SPAdes) | ecosystem: Environmental > Aquatic > Freshwater > Lake | place: Crystal Bog, Wisconsin, USA | collected... | reverse complement strand
TTTTTATTTGTATTACTGAAATAAGCAGAGTAAGCTTAAATAAGCAATCTTGCTAATTAAGTAGGCATTCTATTTGATGGCTACAACAAGTGGAGAAGTTATATGATGAGTATGCGCAAAGTCCTTTCATTTTTAATTTTAGGTTTATCTATTTTGAGCTTTAGTGCTAGTGCAGCAGACGCCCCTAAAAAGCCATCAGGCACAGTAAGTATTAATGAAACTCAGTTTGCTTTAATTGTGGGAGGTAGCACTGGGGGCGGAGTACTTACCTATCAAGGGAAAAAATACCCATTCAAAATTAGTGGCATGAGTCTTGGGGCAAACGTTGGAGTGTCTAAGCTATCGGCAACGGGTGAGGTTTATGACTTAGCTGATCTAGCGAAGTTTCCTGGAACATTTACAAAGCTCGAGAGCAGTATCACTTTGGGCGGTGGCGTTGGAGGTACGATACTCAAGAATGAGAATGGCGTCATTATGCGTTTAACTAGCACCTCTGAGGGACTTCAATTGAACCTGAGTGCCAGCGGAGTCACCGTCAAGCTTGATAAGTAATATGGACTTAATACGCTAGACCATTAAGAATGATGAGAACCACCTTCGGGTGGTTTTTTATTTATTACGCTAGGGTTAGTACTGGTATTGGATCTACTAATAAAGGTACAAACTGGTTTTATTTTTCATGGGCATCGTAAGGGCGCAAGTGAGTTCAAAAGATCCAAATCAATTAGTTGAGCTTAGCTATGTTAGTAAAGCCACGCAGGATATGGGCTTGTCAAGTCTGGTGAGCTTATTTGATTTTTCTCATAAGTGGAATCGTGAGCATGATCTTACGGGCGTCTTATTTTATGAGAACGGCCATTTTGCACAGATTCTTGAGGGTAGGCGAGAAGACGTTCTAGCTCTTTGGGAAAATATTCAGAAAGACCAGCGCCATAAGATCCTTCATCAAATTGAATTTGATGAGATCGATCAAAGATTATTTCCGAATTGGGCCTTGAGATTTTATGGCGGCGATCAAATTGCTAAGGATGTTCCTCATCTGACGGGACTTCTAGATGGACTACCAAGTCATGACGTTGAGTTATTAAGAATCATGCGCTCTGTATCCAAAGGCAATCAAGATTAGTTTCATAACAGGCCGCTCAGAACAAATTTATTCCTCTAATAGGCTTCTTAACATCCATGCAGTTTTTTCATGAATATCAAGGCGCTGCGTTAAAAGATCTGCTGTGGGCTGGTCGTTAGCTTTCTCCACCAAGGGGAAAAGTTTTCGAGCAGTTTTTGCTGTAGCCTCTTGTGCTTTTACGAGATATCGAACCATATCTATCGCTTTTGGTGTTCCGGCCACCTCTTGAATCGAAGTTAACTTTGAAAACTCTTTATAGGTTCCAGGTGCGGGCTCTCCTAGGGCTCGAATGCGCTCTGCTATTAAATCGAGAGCTGCCCACTGCTCAGTGTATTGCGCCATAAACATGGTGTGAAGCGTATTAAACATCGGGCCCGTAACATTCCAATGAAAGTTATGCGTCATCAGGTAGAGAGAATAGCTATCTGCTAAAAGTCCAGCCAGCCCTTTTGCAATAGCCTTTCGATCTTTTTCATTAATTCCAATATCAATTTTTTGCGCCAAAGATTTTGTAGCCATGATTTTCTCCATGATTGTGAATCGCTGTAACAACGAAGTCGAAGTTATTTTCTACTACTATACTAATTGAATCTCAAAAGAGAGTTTATGAAGCAGTTTTCATTATTGGGAGCTGTTCTGCCCTTTTCCTTGTTTAAGGCACTTTAGATTGTCAATATGTATAAGTTAATCGCTTTTGATGCCTACGGCACATTATTTGATGTTTATTCCATGGGTCAACTTGCTGAAGAATTATTTCCCGGGAATGGTCAAGCATTTGCATTAATGTGGCGGGATCGCCAAATTGAATACACTCGCTTAGTCACAATGAGCGATCCTAACCCTAATGGCAGCAAATATTATTTGCCATTTTGGGAGCTCACCATTCGATCTTTACGCTATGTCTGTAAGCGTATGAGCTTAACTCTATCGTCCGATGATGAAAAGCGCCTTATGGATCAGTACGCCAAGCTGACAAGTTTTGATGACAGTCTAGCTGTTTTGAAAACTATCAAAGGCAAGGGTATTGCCACCGCCATTTTGTCTAATGGCAGTAAAGATATGTTGACTACCGTTGTAGAGAGCAATGGCTTAAAGCCTTACCTCGATAAAGTGGTGACGGTTGAGGAGGTGCGCTTATTTAAAACATCGCCACAAGCCTATGAGCTTCTATTGAAAGCATTTCCTGTGAAGAAGGAAGAGATTTTATTTGTCTCTAGTAATGCCTGGGATGCTTTGGCAGCTAAATGGTATGGCTTTGATGTCTTTTGGGTAAATCGCTTAGCTCATCCTTATGAAGAGATTGGTGAGAAACCAGATTATGAAGGAATTTCCTTAAGTAAAGTATTGGAAGTGATTTAAAAGGACTTATTCATCTCTCGTAAGAGCTTTGATTATCTTTATATTTTCGGACGAACTTCCAAATAATTTTAGTAGCTGATCTCGCTTTGCAATCTCAAATTCATCAAATTCAAAGCCTGGCGCTACGGCACAGCTTACAAGGCAAAAAGAGTTTTCCACTGCTGGCCTAGCAGCAAACCAAGTATTTGCAGGAATAGTCACTTGCAATCTTTTTGACTCCATTCCCAGGGCAATTTTTTGCAAGCAATTCTGTTCATCAAAGAAATAGATGAACGCATCGCAACCTAGATGAAAGAACCAGGTTTCATCAGACTGAATGCGATGCCAGGACGAAAACTCTTTTCCCGCAAGTAAATAATAAATACTGGTATAGGCACTTTTATCCTTGGGATTAACGGTGTCCTTGACGATTGTTTTTGAACGATGAACCTCTTTATAAAATCCACCTTCAGGGTGTGGCTGGAGTTCAAGCGCGCGAATAACAGAGTTCAGATCATGCATCCATCTTCTCCTTTCCAGGGAATAAATGTTTTGTTGCTTAAATTATCCTATAGGGGTCCTTAGGAGGGGCCCTCATACGTGGTTGAGCTACTATTACATAATGGATGCTCAAATTTCTCATTTGCTTGGATTATCTGTACAGGCTCTCCAGCAAAATAACTATGATCAAGCTGAAAAATTATTACAGGAGGTGCTCGGTGCGCAGCCGACACACCCTGATGGATTAAGGTTTATGGGCATTTTATATGCCATGAAGAGGAACTGGCCAGCAGCCCTCATCTTAATCGATCAAGCCTTGGAGCTAAGCCCAGATAACGCCTTGGCCCACAGCAATAAAGGCAACATACTCCAAGAGCTAGGACGTGCAGGAGATGCAATAGAGAGCTACGATAAGGCAATTGCACTGGCTCCAGATAATGTTGAGATCTACAACAATAAGGGCAACGCACTTCAAGCGCTTAATCGGTTTGGGGATTCTTTAGAGTGGTATGACAAGGCAATTGCACTTGCACCCCAATATGCTATGGCATACAACAATAAGGGCAATGCTTTACAAGAGCTCAAGCAATTCAATGAGGCGATGGATTGCTATAACAAAGCACTGGCTTTGGGAAGTTGTGCTGATAGTGCTTTTACAGGTATTGGCGTTGTACTGCAACAATTAAAGCGCTATGAAGAGGCTTTAACATTTTTTGATAAAGCAATCGCTTTAAATCCTCAGTACGTTGAGGCCTGGACAAATAAGGGTATCGCTTTAAAGTCCTTAAGGCATTTTGAGGATGGATTGATTTGCTTTGATAAGGCATTGGCGCTTAGCGAAAATAATGCTGATGCTTGGGCGAACAAAGGCGCAGTTCTTAATGAAATTGCTCGCTATGAAGAGGCATTAGCTTGCTTTGATAGGGCCTTAAAGATAAATCCTCAGCATGTTTTGACTTGGTACAACAAAGGTATTAATTTTGCTGATCGAAAATTATTCAATGAATCATTACACGCCTACGAGCAAGCAATTATTTTACGGGCTGATAACGCAGATGCTAAATGGAATAAAGCCTTAATAGACTTAACGGTAGGTAATTTTAAGAATGGTTGGAGTCTTTATGAATCAAGATGGTTCAGCAAGAACCCACCCTCTAGAAGACACCAAGATATTCCGGCACTTGAGCATTTAGAAAATTGTGCTGGTAAGACCCTATTGGTTTGGTCTGAGCAGGGATTGGGTGATACCTTACAGTTTTCACGATATATCAATGAATTAATGAAATTAGGCGTGAAGCTTGTCTTTGAGGTCCAGCCCTCTCTTAAAAAGCTCATGGCCCACCAATTTAGCTGCCCTGTAATTGGCTTTGATGATCCACTTATTATGACCATCGATTACCAAGCACCTCTTTTAAGCTTGCCGCTTTTATTTGGAACAGACTTGGAGAGTATTCCTTCCGCCAAATCCTATTTAAGGTGCGATAAAGAAAAATCACAGGTATGGAAGGAAAGACTTACAAGCTCAACAGCCTTAAGGGTTGGCCTGGTTTGGAGCGGTGGATTTCGGGCGGATCAACCAGATGCTTGGCCGATTAATGAACGAAGAAATATCCCTTTGTCAAAAATTGCTCAATTGCAGAAAGTTCAAGGAATCCATTTTTTTAGCTTGCAAAAGGGCGATCCAGCTGAATCAGAGCTGCGTAATGAAAAAGCAAAATATTGGCCAACTGACAATCTATTGAATTATGTAGACGAGCTAAACGATTTTTCGGATACAGCAGCTCTGATTGATCATTTGGATCTCATTATTTCTGTTGATACTTCAACAGCACATCTTGCAGCAGCCATGGGTAAAAAAGTTTGGCTATTGAATCGCTATGACTCTTGTTGGCGTTGGATGGTAGATGAAGAGCAGAGTCCTTGGTACCCAAGTCTAAAAATTTATAACCAACTTCATCCAGGCAATTGGGATGAAGTAATTGAGAGGGTGTGCAGAGATTTAAAAGATTTCACCCTGAGTCATTAAAATAGGAATTCATCAGCATGAAAAACGCTTTACTTAAAGTTATTGCGTACTTAGTATGATTGCTTACGACCTTCTTCTTCAGGCTCTTGTATTAGGCTTGCTAGGCCTAGGCGCTGGGGTGTTAGGTGGCGTCATTGGTTTTGGAACAACCATCATACTGATGCCAGCCCTCGTCTATTTCTATGGACCCATTCAGGCTATTCCTGTTGTTGCGCTTGTTGCTACGGTTGCAAATCTATCCCGCATATTCTTATGGTGGAGTTCAATTAATTGGAGCGTGTGTTTTGTCTATAGCATCACAGCCATTCCTGCTGTGATATTGGGCGTGAATACATTGGTATCTCTTAATGATCGATTGGTTGAAATCACTCTAGGACTATTTTTAATTTTGTTAATCCCAATTCGACGCTGGATGAGGAAGAAAAATTTTTATTTAAAACTATGGCAGATGAGTCTTGTTGGGGCTGCTATTGGCTATCTCACTGGAATTGTGGCAACGACCGGTGCAATTAATACACCATTTTTTTTAGCATTCGGATTAACAAAAGGTGCTTTTTTAGGAACTGAAGCCGCTAGCACCCTATCTATTTTATTTACCAAAGGGATTACTTTCCATCAGCTAGGATTCTTAAACAATACTGCAATTATTCAAGGCCTATTGATTGGCGCCAGCGTATTGATTGGTTCCATTTTTTCCAAAAGAATTGTTTTAGCCCTACCTGAAAAGAAATTTCTATTATTGATGGAGCTTGTAATGCTCATATCAGGCGCATCCATCCTAGTTATGTCTTTTTAGTGTCATTAGGAGCCAGATTCTTTGGCAATGTAAAAACCTTGCTATGATGGACGCATGCAAATTGAGGGGCTTAAAGTGAAAAAAATATTATTCTTCGCATCAGTGATAGCGATCACTATTTCATTAGCAGCATGCGCTAACCTAAGTAGCACTTCCCCTGATGCGGTAAATTGTAGTCCCAGAACTCCTACTCAAGATAGAAATCCAGATTGCATGGGTGGGCGCTAGGAAAGTTTTATCTGTTACTTGAAGCGGTATGCTAAGGCCATAAAAATATTGTCTTGGTAAGAGCGGTTCATGACAGAGCTGTTATTGATTCCGCTGCCTAGCCATTTCCGCTTCCCGTAAACGTTGATATACCAACTATCAACAACAGGGATTTCAATCATTACGCCAGCGAGCAAATTGTTAGTTGCTGGAGCAGTGTAGGCGCTATAGCCTGTTAAAGCGGATTGACCAGAATTGATGCCATAGTAATAGTTGGCATATTGATTTGATTGTCTTTCAATGCCCACTTGAGGATAGATCACTACTTTTTCAAAAGTTTCCACCTCGGCAAAGTAAAGCAGCTCATAAAGCGCCCCCTTAGATTTGCCAAAGTCATGATAAGCATTGGCGAAAAATCCACCAATTGGAGTTTCCTGAAAAGTGCCAACTCCTAGTGGAATGGGGTCACTTTTGTTGATTGAAGTTCCATTGATTGCTGATTTAACCGTGTAGTTTTCTAAGCTAATTTTTCCAATGACCTCAAAATAGCCATACCCCATCTTGAATGTTTTGATACCCACTTCATCAATGCGAGCAAAAAAACGTTGGTAGTCAAAAAAGGCATAGGGCAAAACCAGCGATTGGGTGCCCTCTGTGCCAATGTGCAAATTTGATGTGTAGACTGCTGCCCCTATATCACCAACAATATGATCTGGCAATCCATCTGGCACATCATCCATTGCATAAAGCGGCATTGATAACGCTGCAACAAGTAGATAAATAGGGATCTTTAGAAGTGATCGCATGGACCCATCATATGCTATGTAATGAGCCCGCTATAGATCAAGATTATCTAGCGCCATCCCAGCTAGGTGGCTGGTATCTGCCCAGCTGTCCACCTTCCAACTAGAGCCATCATGGCTAATCCAGCTCAATGAGGCATTTGGTACTTGAATCCGCCTTTCTGTATCTAAGCCTTGACCGCTGGAGAGGCGATACATCATATCAAGCGCGCCGCCATGACTTACAAGCAAAATAGTTTTACCAAAATGTTTTTGTCGTATCTCTTCTAAGACGAGAGTGATGCGATTGGCAAACTGAAGAATGCTTTCTCCACCTCGCAATTCTTCATGAAGGACCCTATTAAGATGCGATTTCCATAACTCGGGTTCTAGAGTCGGAGCCTCTTCAGTTGTTAGTCCCTGTAAGGCGCCGAGATGTCGCTCTCTTAATGCACCATGTTTGACTGCAGTGACTTCATAAAGGATTTCGATAGCTTTGGCGGTTTGCTCTGCGCGCTGTAAATCGCTTGTATAAAGCACGTCAAATTGAAGATTCATTTTTTTCAGCGCCTGGGCCAACTGCTTAGCTTGGGCTAAGCCATGAGAGTTGAGATGTATATCAGTGCCGCCCTGAAGACGGTGTGCCGCATTCCAATCAGTTTCGCCATGACGGACTAAGCAAAGGCGTGTTGTAGTCATTGGGTAATTATCAATGTGGAATTATTTTTTGAAGGTCCAAGCGCGAGGATTATGCTCAAACCCTATGTGTTCGTAGTATTCATTCGCTTTTGGTGCAGCCAGAAGCACAATCATGCATTCAGAGCCAAGACGCGCTTTAGTCTCCTCAATGAGTTGCTTGCCAATGCCGCTTTTTTGATATTTCTGATCAACGGCTAAATCAGCCAAGTAGGCAACATACGCAAAATCAGTCAATGAGCGAGAGATGCCAATGAGCTTTTCGCCATCCCAAGCAGTGATTGTAAGATTAGCGTTCTCTAACATTGCCTTAAAGGTTTCTACATTATTGATGGGCCTTCGCTCACCTAAGGTGGATCGCACATAAAGATCAATGGCTTGATCTGCTGTGACTTTGGCATTGTCTCTATAGGCAATCATTCTATTCTTTCGAGGCGCTTTGTTACCCATGATAAGCAGTTTAACGAAGTACCCACAGGTTTCTCAATACAATAGCTTATCTAAAATAAGGGTTGATAGTGAATAAAGAAACCAAAGGAATGCTGATTGGCTTTATTGGCATCCTGATATTCAGTTTAACCTTGCCAGTAAGCAAGATTGCAGTTCTTAGCTTTAGTCCTTACTTCATTGCATTTGGTAGGGCAGCGCTTGCAGGCATAGTTGCCTTGGCATACCTCATTTACAAAAAAGAAGCGCTTCCATCAAAAATCGACTTTGGTAAGTTTATTGTGATTTCTTTGGGGGTGGTATTTGGCTTTCCAATTTTTACTACCGTTGCTATGACACAGGGGTCTTCTTCTCATGGCGCAGTTATTTTGGGCATGATGCCTTTGGCCACAACCGTCATTGGCGTAATTCGCTTTAAAGAGCGGCCATCTTTAGGCTTTTGGTTGGTTTCATTACTAGGCGCAGTTTTGGTAGTGATATATGCCTTACTTAAAAACGCAGGAAGTTTTACCTATATAGATGGCTTATTGGTGCTTGGAGGTATTTGTGCATGTATTGGCTATGTTGAGGGCGGTGAGCTTTCTCGAAAGATGAATCCTCGTGCAGTCATTTCCTGGGCGCTGGTCATTTCATTGCCACTCAATATCGTTTTAAGTTATTTAACATTCAATTCTCAGTATTTAGAGGCAGGCACTATTCCTTGGATCAGCTTTGTATATTTGAGTTTGTTCCCCATGTTCATTGGCTTCTTCTTTTGGTATGAGGGGCTAGCTATTGGCGGTATCGCGCGAGTAAGTCAAGTACAGCTAATTCAACCCTTTTGTACGCTCTTCGCAGCGAGCATCTTATTGGGCGATTCAATCACTGTGCTCAATTTGGTTTTTGCTGTGCTGGTAGTCTCCACAGTCATACTAGGGAAAAGTATGTTGGTAAAACGACGCTGAGCACTTTGCTGGAAATAAAAAAGCCCCGTTTAAAGCGGGGCTTGGATTTATGCGGCAACAATAGTTTGTTTGCCAAGTGCACGTAATATTTTACTTTTCTCTTTGGGTTTAGTGCTCGCTTCCAGTAGCTTGGTTAACTGCGCAGTGTTAAGTGGCCCAAGGCGCGGTTTGCCAGTTTTAGTCAGCATGGGATCGTTTTTTCTATTTCTTTGATTTTGGCCTACAGCCATGAGATGTCCTAGGATGGTGGAGTGATGAATCCAAGAGGGATGCTCAGAGATCCCCCTGTCTAGGGCGCACAATAGTGATCACCATTCAGAATAACAGCTAAAAACACTAGGCGCTATGATTAAGGCATGATCAATCTGTCAAATATTATTTTTTCCCTCATTATGGGCTGTGTGATGTCTTTAAGCATTACTTTTGCCACCACATATGATCGCCTTGGCTTGCCCGGAAATTTCTTCTCTGAATGGATGAGGGTATGGCTAGTAGCCTATCCCGTTGCCATTGTTTGCATTTTGATCTACAAGCCCTTTGTTGCTAAGTTAACGGTCCTATTACATGCAAAAATGAAGGCTAGCAAAAAATTATGAGACAAAAGAGGCTTTATATGAAAGCGAATATTTACCTTGTGCTACTTGCCTTTAATTTGAGTGCATGCGCTGCTGTTTATACAGATGCATCGGATGCGAATCACGTTACTTTTTTAAACAGTAGCGGCGAGTCAATTGCTCAATTGACCATAAAAGCAAGCGCCTATTGTGAGCAATACGGCAAAGTTGCTTCTTTCAGAAATAGTGATACGCAACTAGTAGCAGTGTTTGATTGCAAAGCACCTCAGGCTAAAAGTAAATAATCAACCAGCTAGATCTGATTGATAAATCAATCCAGCATGTTCTCTGAGAGCATGAAACTGAATTGCTTCCCAGCGTTGCTGAGCGACATCAAGTTCTGACTTATGGGAGGCTAGAAAAACGGAGGCCCCCACAACATCTTCTGCCATACGATGAATATTTTCTTGAATAAATTTTTTGAGTGTGATTGGATCATCTGAACTAACCCAGCGAGCAAGACTATAACGCGCGGGTAGTAAGCGTACCTCTGCACCATATTCGGTTTGCAGGCGGTGGCTCACTACTTCAAATTGCAGTTGGCCAAAGGCGCCCAGCAACATAGTGCCTCCAGACATTGGACGAAATATCTGAATAGCCCCTTCTTCGCCGAGTTGCATTAGGCCAGTTCTTAATTGCTTGGAGCGTAAGGGATCGGCAGATTCAACCATGCGGAATATTTCAGGGGCGAAAAATGGTAGGCCAGTAAATTGCAATTGTTCGCCCTCAGTGAGGGTATCGCCAAGGCGGAGTAGGCCATGATTAGGTAAACCAATAATGTCGCCTGGAAATGCCTCATCTAAAATATCGCGTCTTTGTGAAAGAAAAGATAATGCATTATTGGTGCGAACTTCTTTATTGTTACGGCATATTTTTAATTTCATACCGCGTTGAAAGTGCCCTGAACAGATGCGTAAAAATGCTACACGGTCACGATGTGCAGGATCCATGTTTGCTTGAATCTTAAAGACGACAGCAGAGAATTTATTTTCAGCAGGACTGACTTCACGTTGTAGTGCCTTACGGGATCCTGGCGAAGGCGCTAATTCTACAAGCGTGTTTAAGATTTCTCGTACACCAAAATTATTAATAGCTGAGCCAAAAAATACAGGAGACTGGCGACCTGCCAAGAAGGCTTTACGGTCAAATGCAGGCATCGCTTCTTTAATAAGTGCTACTTCAGCCAAGGCATTTTCTAAGTCAGACCCTAAACGCTCTTTGAGTGCTGGATCATTTACATCAACTACAGCATGCGAGCCTTCAGTAACACGATCTTCCCCTGCTTTAAACATGCGCATATGCATATTGGCAATATCAATCACACCAGCAAAAGATTTGCCCATACCAACAGGCCAAGTAAATGGCACCACTTCAATACCAAGAGCAGTTTCAATCTCATCCATTAACTCCATGGGAGGCTTTACCTCGCGATCCATCTTATTAATGAAGGTAACAATAGGTGTATTGCGTGCTCTGCATACTTCCAACAAGCGCAGTGTTTGTGACTCGACACCATTCGCTGCATCAATCACCATTAATGCAGAATCTACTGCCGTTAATACGCGATAGGTATCTTCTGAAAAGTCTTGATGCCCGGGCGTATCGAGTAGATTAATAATGCAGTCGCGATATTCCATCTGCATTACCGAGCTTGCAACGGAAATACCGCGTTGCTTCTCAATTTCCATCCAGTCAGAAGTGGCATGCCGGCTTGCTTTGCGAGCTTTAACACTTCCCGCAATTTGAATAGCACCTGCATAAAGTAATAGTTTTTCAGTAAGCGTAGTCTTGCCGGCATCTGGGTGAGAAATGATGGCAAAGCTGCGGCGTCTTAATACTTCTGCGGCTGGAGTACTGGAGGTGATGGTATCGATGGTAATTCTGCACTTATTAATTGAGTTTGGACGCAATTATAAGCGGGTGTGCTTGTTTAGAATTGTTCTTCTGGCCTTATAAATCGCCATTGCCCTGGTGGCAGTGCGCCTAGTGAAATACGACCTATTCTCACGCGTTTGAGGCCAACTACTTTAAGTCCAACCAGTTCGCACATTCTTCGGATTTGACGCTTGCGACCTTCGCGCAGTACAAAGCGCAATTGATCTTCATTTTGCCAGCTGACTTGTGCAGGTTTGAGAGCAATCCCATCTAGAGATAGTCCATGTTTTAAGCGATCTAAATCTTCGAAAGAGAGGGCGCCTTCAACGCGGACTAAATATTCTTTTTCAATCGGGCTGTTCTCACCGATTAATAGTTTGGCAATGCGACCATCCTGAGTTAATACCAGCAGGCCGGTAGAGTCAATATCAAGCCTTCCTGCGGGCGCTAAGCCTTTGGTATTGAAGCGAGGGTTGCGACCTTTATCAAGTGGGCTGCCAAAGTAATTATCAGGAGTAATTAAAGAAGCTGCTGGTTGATATTCTTGTTCGTCATCGTAGTGAGAAATAAAGCCAACAGGTTTATTGAGAATCACAGTAATACGGGAGGCTTGTTGAGCTTTTGCCCCAGTTTGTAACTCAATTTTTTGATGGCGAAATGCACGCACGCCCAGTTCATTGACTATTTCTCCATCAACTGTAACCAAGCCTTGTTCAATATAGGAGTCTGCTTCACGTCGAGAACACAAGCCCAACTCAGATAGCAATTTAGAAACGCGTACTTTTTCTTCCATACGCCTATTATCAGGCAATTACTTGCTTGGGCCGATAAAGGCACCTATCCGGCTTTAAGGATGGGAACGCTTATAAGGGTTTACTTCTTTGCCCGGTGGATTTTTAAAGCGCTTATGAACCCAATAGTATTCTGCTGGACGAAGAAGAATTTCTTTTTCAAAATAGCGATTTAAGCGAGCGGTATCTGTTTTTGGATCAAGGCCTGGAAAATCTTCTAAGGGCTTGCCAATTTCACAAAGATAGCCAGATTCATCTGGTTTCAAGGTTGTGGTCATCAAGCAAACATCTGCCCCAGTAATTTTGGCTAAGCGGGACACAGCCGTGATGGTGCTAGTTTCAATGCCGAAAAAGGGAACAAACTCAGAATCTTTTGTTCCTAGATCAATATCTGGTGCGATGATAATGAAGTCACCATTACGAATTTCTCGAATGATTTCTTTCGAGTTACCTTGACGATCAATAGAGTTACCGCCAAAGCGATTGCGCCACTCAATAATTTTCTTATTAAAGAAGGGATTTTTCATTCTTTGGAAAAAGCCCGATGTACGTGGCCAGTGCTGTTGTTTTGCAAGGGCGCTCAGAATAATGCTACCTTCGATTCCCGTGAAATGCATGTTGACTAGAATTCTAGGTTTTTTGCTCGTAAGATCTACGGCGGATTTCACCTCAATCATGTCACTAAGCTGTTTTCTGCTGCCCAACCAAATAATACTTTTTTCAACTAAGCTGCGACCAAGCAAGCGCCAATGTTGTTTGCTCAGAACATCAATTTCTGCTGTATTAAGTTTGGGGAAACATAAATGCAAGTTAGTTTTTACTACTTGATTTCTATCCCCTGGAATACGGGCCGCAAGGTAACCTAAGCCATAGCCAATGGACACCAACAGCTTATAAGGTAAAAGAGAGAGAAGCTTGAGAACAGCAACTACTACATGGTTGGAAAAAGATTTGAGCAAGCGGGCTTTACTCAGAGTCGTAGCGAGTTAAGGTTTTTTTGTAGCGAGTTTGCATCTCTTCGATAGAGCTGCAAGACATCCCCAAATCTTTTACCAGCCCAGTATCTAGGCGATATGCCCAGCCATGCACAGTAAGGTCTTGACCACGCATCCACGCATCTTGAACAATTGTGGTTTCGCACACATTGATGACTTGTTCGATCACATTGAGTTCACACAGGCGGTCCTGACGTTTAGAAGTAGGCAAAACTTCTCCTAAGTAACGCTCATGTTTTTGGTGCACATCCTTGACGTGACGTAACCAATTATCCGCAAGACCAATTCGGCGATCACTCAGTGCGGCATGAACACCGGCGCAACCATAATGCCCAACCACTAAGATGTGTTTGACCTTGAGCAAGTCAATAGCAAACTGAATAACAGATAAGCAATTTAAGTCTGTATGGACAACAACATTAGCCACGTTGCGATGAACAAATAACTCGCCTGGCAAAAGATCCACAATTTCATTGGCGGGAACCCGACTGTCGGCGCAACCAATCCAAAGATATTCTGGCGCTTGTTGGTTAACTAGGCGCTTAAAGAAGTCAGGGTCTTGGGCGACCATGCCTTCAGCCCAGTCGCGATTGTTAGCAAATAGGTGATCTAATGTTTTAGCGCTCTTCATAATCATGGTTTAAGTTTAAAGTACTTTAATGACACCCATTTGGATAAAACAAACCCCTAACGGAATTACGTTAAATCTGCATTGCCAGCCAGGAGCAAAGCTCACTAAGGTGGTTGGATTGCATGATGGCTGCCTCAAAATTTCTCTTCAAGCACCTGCATTAGAAAATAAGGCAAATGAGCTTCTATTGGCCTGGCTTTCAAAACACCTGAAGATTCCACAGAAACAAATTCAATTTATCTCTGGGCAAAATAGCCGAAAGAAGCGAGTAGAAATCTGGGGCCCAATTAGTCTTGAGCAAATTGTTGCGGCACTGAAACCCTAAGTTACCAGAAGATCGCCCACAAAATCCCTACAATCAAGACCCATTTGCCGATGTAATAAACGGAGCGATGTGAAGCTTTGAGTTTTTTGGCTTGTGCCCTGAGGTGGTAGAAGTATTTAAATAAGACGTTTACAAAACCTACTTTTTCGCCTTCTACGTTCTGAGATGCTGCAGCGCTCATTACATGGCGACCAAACCAGCGATTAAGCCATTGCACTACCTTGGTATAAACAGGCCTCTCAACATCACAAAACAGCACTATGCGCTGATGATCAGTCTCATTGGCAGCAAAGTGAATATAGGTCTCATCAAACATTACAGGTTCGCCATCTTTCCAAAAATAACGCTCTCCATCAACCTCAATAAAGCACTTGGGATCATTTGGCGTTACTAGACCAATGTGATAGCGCAATGAGCCGGCATAAGGGTCGCGGTGACGCACTAAGGTAGCTCCAGGGGGCAAAGATGCAAACATGGCCGCCTTTACAGAGGGAATGGACTTTAGCAGGGCTACCGTTTTAGGACAGCTCGCTTGTGCTGAAGGGAGATCTTTTCCATACCAGTAAAGGTGGAAACGCTTCCAGCCTGTCCTAAAGAAGGAATTAAAGCCAATATCGTTATAGCCGGTTGCTGTAGTGATGGCGCCATCTGCGTTCAATGAAAGGGCTTCTTGGCGAATGATTTCCCAGTGATCTTGTAAAGGCTTCATTTCAGGAAACTGGCTTACTGGAATAAAGGCACTGGCTTTTACCTTAGAAAATAAATATAAAAGTGTATTGATGGGGGCTAAAAGGACCTGGTAGTCCATTAGTGATCTCACGACTCCAAAGCGCACTCTCCCCCTGAAATAAACATAAATAGCCGAGGCTATAAAAATAAAAAAGATGATGTGACGAATTTGCATGAGACTTGCCAATCTAAGGTAACCACTAGCATTTTAATTAGTCTATAGACCCTTGACGGACTATTTCTTCTGCGGGGATGCTCATATACTTAAGAAAGACAGGTTTAGGCGCCCGATTAGGGTTTGTGTGTAGATTGAAGCAAGGAAGATCGTATGAATGGGTTTACAAAATGGCTCTTAAGCCTTGTTTTAATTGGGTTAGTGGGTATTTCAGCATATACGTGGATCATGCTTTCTTGGAGCTACGGAAATGGAGAACGTGCAGGATATGTGCAGAAATTCTCAAATCGGGGCTATATTTGCAAAACTTGGGAGGGTGAGTTGGCTATGGTTTCGATGCCAGGAACCATGTCAGAGAAATTCCTCTTTACGGTGCGTGAAGATGCTGTAGCGCAAAAAATAAATGCTAATCTAGGCAAAAAAGTGGCTCTAAAATATGAACAACACATTGGCCTGCCAACAACTTGTTTTGGGGATACAGAATATTTTGTTTCAGATATAGTGGTTTTGGATGAATAATTTGTAGTAGCAGTAAAAATTGCTGTAACGCAGCTTTATTTTTGTAATTTTTTGTGGTTAAAATCATGTAAGCGTAATGTGCGCTGACATCAATATCTATAAGGAGCTTCACTTGAACAAAGCCGA
>Ga0208496_1000398_pt1 | contig 15676 bp, 11 predicted proteins | sample CryBogmetaGMA2M_FD_184552 | JGI IMG/M metagenome (GOLD analysis project Ga0208496, IMG submission 184552) | Freshwater microbial communities from Crystal Bog, Wisconsin, USA - MA2M (SPAdes) | ecosystem: Environmental > Aquatic > Freshwater > Lake | place: Crystal Bog, Wisconsin, USA | collected... | reverse complement strand
CAGCCTTCTTAGCAGCTGGCTTAGCAGCAGCCTTCTTGCGGCGCTTTGGAGCAGCCTTCTTAGCAGCTGGCTTAGCAGCAGCCTTCTTGCGGCGCTTTGCAGGTGCCTTCTTTGCAGCAGCTGGCTTAGCAGCGGCCTTCTTACGACGCTTTGCAGGTGCTGCCTTTTTGACAGCGGCCTTCTTGCGCTTTGGAGCAGATTTCTTAGCTGCAGCCACGTGGTTCTCCTATCAGAATGGTCCGATCCGTCACCGAACCTGTTCAAGGAGAATCGTGACAGCATTTACAGAAACATTCCACTATTTTCGATAAAAAAACATGTGCGTGTCGCAACTTTATTTTTTATTTTTTTTGTGCAGATTACTTATTTTTCATTCGAATCTTGCGAATTTTTTGCAGAGATTTCTTTTGATAACACATGTTGGTTTGTTCGAACGTCGTAATTTCGGAATTTTGGCAGTGCAGATGCAGCCAAAACCACAAATCCAATGCACAAAAGGCCTCCAGAGACGACCGAAGTACGTAAATTTGTCCATGCAGCCATGCTGCCGGCGCGCATTTGGCCGCCTAAAGGTCCAACGGAGTAAGACAAGAGTTCTATACCGCCGAGTCGACCGCGGTATTCATCTGCAATCGACTGATTCCAAATTAAGGATCGAAAAAGGGCGCTGATTTCATCAGATGCTCCTGCGAGAGTGAGAAAAAAGAGAACCATGAAGAGGGAATTGAAGGTTCCAGCCAGCGATATTGATGCCCCCCATCCGATGGCCGCCCACATTACTGCCCGACCATGATGAGGATAATTTTTCATCCAACCAGAAGTGAGTGTTGTGATCATCGCACCGACAGTTCCAGCTGAATAAAAAAGACCGAGCGCCCATCTTGCATGCAAGGAGTCGGCCCAGAATGGAAACAAAGCAGTTGGCATGGCAAAGAACATGGCAGAAAGATCTACAAGATATGTTCCTAATAAATCTTTCCTTGAAATGGCGTATTGCAAGCCATCTAGAAGGCTCCTGAGGTTCGGAGGAGTGCTCTTTTCTCCAGGAGGAACGGGGCGAAGAAGGATGATAAAAATAAGAGAGAGAACGTAACTAATAACATCAAGTGCGTATCCAGTAGCGACGCCCGCGGTTGAAACAATGAGCCCACCTATTGAAGGCCCAAGAATGGCGCCGAACTGCCATCGCAATCCCATTAGCGCATTTGATGCTGCCATATCTTCATGAGAAACAATACGAGGCAAGATTGCGCCAAGGCTTGGAGCAGATAAACCACTCAGGGCGGCGAATGCTGCTCCAACAATGTAGAGGATGACAATATGAGGATTTGGAAGAAGGGCATTTAAGAAAAGAACCAACGTCATAACCAGCGATGAAGCTTCGGCCAGAAGAATCATCTTTTTGCGGTCCACTGAATCTGCTAGCACGCCCCCATAAAGTCCAAAAATAATGAGGGGGACAAGCTGGACGATTCCCATCAAGCCGACGGCAACGTATGAGTTTGTCAGCACCTTTATCTGGAACGGGAGAGCGACCATCGTCATGGCTGAACCAAGGCGCGTGATCATTCCCGAAGCGAAGAGCAACCTGAGTTCCCGATACTTTCGAAGCGGGGAGATATCTAGGGCAAACTTACGCATTAGAGAAACTTACTATTAATGAAAGCTCTCATCTGCCGATGGAAAGGCCGATTTCGCAACATCCTTTTTCCAAGCCACGGCCGCATCTCTCATTGAAGTACGAAGATCGACATACGCCTTTGCAAATCGAGGTGGGTTCTTTGTCAGCCCCATTAAGTCAGTCCAGACAAGGACTTGGGCATCGGTATCTACTCCTGCCCCAATTCCGATAATCGGAATAGTCAATTCGCGTGAAATTTCCGCTGCTAATTCTGCGGGAACTAGTTCAAGAACAATTGCGAAAACACCTGCAGCTTGCAGAGCCCGTGCCTCTTCTTTGATTCTTTGCGCATCTTCTCCTCGCCCTTGGACTTTAAAACCTCCAAGTGCATGTACTGATTGAGGTGTGAGGCCGAGGTGTCCCATAACTGGGATTCCTGCAGCGATAAGGGCCTGGACTTGAGCAACGATTCTCTTTCCACCCTCGAGTTTTACTGCTTGAACTTTTGCTTCCTTGAAGAATCTAATACCTGTCTGAAGAGCTTGCTCGGCAGATATTTCATATGAGCCAAATGGAAAGTCGGCTACGACGAGGGCCGTTGAGTTTGAACTGACTACGGCTCGAGCAAGTGGAATTAAGTCATCGACGCTGACAGGGATCGTGTTCTCTTCGCCAAGGAAATTATTGCCGGCCGAGTCGCCCACCAGGAGAACTGGAATTTCGGCTTCTTCAAAGACCGATGCAGTCATCTGCTCGTAGCAGGTAAGCATTGCCCATTTTTCGCCGCGCTTTTTCATGGCAGCTAAATCTGAAATTGTTGTACGGCTCATTTCGCACCTGCTTCTCTTTTCGATCGGTGCCAATTACGGTCCCCGTCTAGTGGATAAAGAAATTCTAGACCCATTTTCCTCAATCACCGCCAGCCTGAGATTTCGCTACTCTTGACTCATGAGCACAGCAACGGCCCAAATTCGAGTTGCCCTTGCTCAAATAAACCCAACTGTTGGAGACCTTGAAGGTAATTGCGCCAAGATTTTGGCTCAAGCCCAACTTGCTCATACCGCGGGAGCCCACTTGGTTCTCTTTCCAGAGATGGTCTTGACGGGGTATCCGGTAGAGGATTTGGCGCTTCGTTCAACTTTTAGATCGGCCTCCAAGAAAGCATTATCGGATTTAGTTCCACTCCTTCCAACAGCGATTGCATCCGTTGTCGGTTATTTAGAGGAGAGCGCTGAAGGAAAACCCCAGAACGCAGTAGCAATAATTCATGGTGGAAAAATCGTTGGCACTTACGTCAAGCACCACCTTCCGAACTATGGCGTCTTTGATGAATTTAGAAACTTTGTTGCAGGGGAAGAGTCTCTGGTTTTTCGACTCCACGGGATTGATATTGGAGTCGCAATCTGCGAGGACATCTGGAGATTTGAGGGTCCCGTCGCAGACCTTGCAGCCAGAAAGCCTGGATTAGTTGTAGTCCCTAACGGTTCACCTTTTGAACGAAATAAAGATGATGTGCGTGCAGCTCTTGTCAGTAAGCGGGCAAAAGAAATTGGCGCGCCACTTGTCTACGTAAATATGACTGGCGGGCAAGATGACTTGGTCTTTGACGGAGACAGCATTGCAGTTGATTCACATGGAGCCACGATTGTAAGAGCTCCTCAGTTTGAAGAGGGTCTGACAATCGTTGATTTAGATTGTGCCTCAATGTCGTCAGAACCCGACGTCACTATTTCAGAAGCACCGCTGCCCAATTATGAAAAATTGGTTCTCAATGTATCCGCGAGATTGGCCGATGAAGCAGAAATTTGGAAAGCACTCGTCACTGGACTGCGGGACTACGTTGAAAAAAACCGCTTCCCAAGCGTAATTCTTGGCCTTTCTGGCGGCATTGATTCTGCGGTTACTGCAGCAATTGCAGCCGATGCGCTAGGAGCTGGGCGAGTATTTGGAGTCGCGCTTCCAAGCAAATATTCTTCAGATCATTCTTTACATGATGCAGCCGATCTTGCTCACCGGATTGGATTGAACCATCGCATCGTGCCAATTCAGCCAATGGTGGATCAATTTATTTCCCACCTAGGATTGACGGGACTGGCAGAAGAAAATGTGCAAGCCAGAGTGCGCGGCACAACGCTGATGGGCATTTCAAATCAAGAGGGCCATCTTGTATTGGCTACAGGAAATAAATCTGAACTTGCTGTTGGTTATTCCACAATGTACGGCGACGCCGTTGGGGGATATGCGCCGATCAAAGATTTGCTCAAAAGGGAAGTGTGGGCAATTGCGAGATGGCGTAATAAGGCGGCCCTGGAGGCCGGTGAGATTGCCCCGATTCCAGAAAGCTCAATTACAAAAGAGCCATCTGCTGAATTGCGACCTGGCCAAAAAGATAGCGATTCCCTTCCAGATTACGAAGTGCTCGATGCGATGCTAGAAATTTATATTGAAAATGATGAAGGCCTTGAGGGCCTTCTTGCGGCGGGTTTTAGCAAAGAACTTGCAACAAGGACTGTTCAGATGGTTGATGCTGCTGAATATAAGCGGCGCCAATATCCGCCGGGCACCAAAATATCGGGCCGCGCATTTGGCAAAGATCGCCGATTGCCAATCACTAGCAAGTGGCGCGAAAACTCATAATCCTTTAATATTCGCAAAGGTCACGAGTTCCAGTGTTTAGCCCCGGCTTACTGGACGGCAACCCTCCACCACGGTGGGGTGCTCCGGGTGAAGACCAGGCCGACTGCAAAGTGCAGCGGCAAGCGTGGGCCACTCGACTGATTTCAAGAATGATGTGGTTTGGCCCTCCTGTATTTCTAAAGGAGCTTGGAATAATGTCATTTGAATTAGCAAAATCATCGTTTGAAACTCGTCAGATTCACGCGGGCCAAGTACCTGATCCAACAACGGGCGCCCGTGCACTACCTATTTACCAGACAACTGCATATCAATTCCGCGATACAACACATGCTGCGAATCTCTTTGGTCTTGCTGAACTTGGAAATATTTACACCCGCATCATGAATCCAACCCAAGACGCAGTCGAACAAAGGATTGCATCTCTTGAAGGAGGAGTTGCCGCGCTCTTGGTTTCTTCAGGTTCAGCAGCAACAACATATGCGATTCAAAACGTGGCAGAGGCTGGGGACCATATTGTTTCCTCGCCAAGTCTTTATGGTGGCACATACAATCTTTTTCATTACACCTTGAAGAAGTTTGGCATCGAAGTCACATTTGTTGAGAATCCTGGAGATCCAGAATCTTGGCGCAAGGCAGTTCGTCCGAATACAAAGGCGTTCTTTGGCGAGACAATCGCAAATCCGAAGAATGATATTTTGGATATCGAGACAGTTGCAAAAATTGCGCACGAGAACAATGTGCCGCTTATCGTTGATAACACTGTTGCTACGCCATTTCTGATTCGCCCGATTGAATACGGCGCTGACGTAGTTGTTCACTCAGCAACGAAGTTTCTTTCAGGTCACGGCACTGCTGTAGTCGGAGCAATCGTTGATGCAGGTAATTTTGATTACGCGCAACATAAGACAAAGTTCCCTGGATTTAACGAGCCAGATCCTTCGTATCACGGCCTTGTGTACTCACAAGCTCTCGGAGTCGGTTCAGCATTTGGCGCTAATCTCTCATACATCTTCAAGATCCGCCTTCAGCTACTTCGCGATACTGGCGCTGCTGTAAGCCCATTTAACGCTTGGTTGTTGGCTCAAGGTCTTGAAACCTTGTCACTTCGTATCGAGCGTCACGTCAGTAATGCAACGGAGTTGGCGACATGGCTTGAAAAGCAACCTCAAGTAGAGAAGGTTAATTACGCAACTCTTCCTTCATCTCCTTGGCACGCACTTGCGAAAAAGTATGCGCCTAAAGGCAGCGGCTCTGTTCTCTCATTCGAACTGAAGGGCGGAATTGAAGCGGGCAAGAAGTTCATTGAAGCACTCGTCCTTCACTCACACGTCGCAAACATCGGCGATGTTCGTTCGCTGGCAATCCACCCAGCTTCGACGACTCACTCCCAGCTCTCAGCTGAGGAGCAAATTGCAGCGGGTGTAACGCCAGGGCTTGTTCGCCTCTCTGTTGGCATAGAGAACATAAACGACATCAAGGCAGATATTGAAGGCGGCTTCGCAGCAGCTAAGTAAGTGCGCGATACTTCCTCATGAGCAATTCACAGAAACACCTCGTCACCGGGGCTTGGCTTGAAGGCCAAGACCCCGGCGATCGAAAGTTTCTGGAAATTGGCGATCTCGAACTTGAATCAGGGCAAGTAATAAGCAACGCTCGGCTCGCTTATCAAACATGGGGCACTCTAAATGCAGATAAGACGAATGCAATACTAGTAAATCATGCAATGACGGGCTGGTCAGATGTTCCAGGTTGGTGGCCATCTATGGTCGGACCAGGTGCACCTTTAGATTCTGATAAATACTTTGTGATCTGCCCGAATGTTATCGGCGGATGTCAAGGGAGTACTGGACCATCGACTATCGCTAGCGATGGAAAACCATGGGGATCAAGATTTCCTTCCGTAACTATTCGTGATTTAGTTGAGGCTGAAGTTCGACTTGCCGATGCATTTGAAATTAAGCGATGGATCCTTGCGCTCGGGCCATCTCTTGGTGGCATGCGTTCCCTCGAATGGGCGATTCAGTATCCAGAACGAGTCGGCGCAATCTGCACGATCGGCTCATCGGCCGTTGCGACAGGCGATCAAATTGGCGGATTCTCGATTCAAATACGTGCGATCAAATCCGATTCTCACTATAACAACGGTGATTACTACGCCCAAGAAAAAGGTCCTGTAGAAGGCATGGGCATTGCGCGGAGAATTGCGCATCTGACCTATCGCACTGAAGGTGAGATGGATGTTCGCTTCGGCCGGGAACTTCAAGGAGATGAGACGGGCCGATATGCCGTGGAGTCTTACTTGGATCACCAGGCTGCGAAATTGGCTCACCGATTCGATGCAAATACATATATCGCTCTTACTGAGGCGATGGCTTCGCATGATGTTGGTCGCGATCGAGGTGGAGTTGCTGCAGCTCTTGGAACAGTGAAAGTTCCAACACTTGTGGTCTCAATTGACACAGATCGACTCTTTCCACCCCGCCTGCAAGAGGAAATCGTTGAGCTTGTCCCATCTGCGCAACCTTTGGCCACCATTTCCTCGCCCTTTGGTCACGATGGTTTTCTGATTGAGGTCGAAGAAGTTGGAAATCTAGTCCGTAGGGCGGTTGAATTAGGAGTCTCAAGTACTCATTGAGAGTCGCCACGTCTTCCAAATGTGGATATCTGCTCTAATTGGTCAAAACGGGCCTGTGGATAATTTATAATATAGCCAGTACCAAACCAGCACTTTGCTGATGTACCAAATAAACAAAAGGATGTTCTGTGCCTGTATCTCGTGCGCCAAAAAACGGCGCTGCAGTGAAGAAAGTTGCTCCTGCAAAGAAAGTTGCGGCGAAGAAAGTTGCTCCTGCAAAAAAGGTAGCGGCGCCCGCAAAGAAAACAGCAGCAAAGAAAGTCGCAGCTGTTAAGAAGGCGAACCGTTTTCCTACAAAGGCAGAGCTAGAAGCGCTTCGTATCGCTCGTGAAGCTGAAGAACAAGCAAAGCTTGAGAGAAAGAAAGCGCATCGCTTTCCAACAAAAGCAGAATTAGAAGACCGTAAGAGAGTCGAACAAGGACTACCTCCACTTTCAGAAACGAAAGTTGAATCTGCAACTCCAGTAAAAGCAGGAAAGACTGTTGTCACAAAGATTGATGGGGAAGAAGTTGAACTCGAGGAAGTAGAGCTTGAAGATCTCGAAACTCTGGTTGAAGAAGTAACGGAAATCGTTGAGACTGAAAAAGAAGAAATCCGTGTTGTAAACGTCGCTGAAGAATCTCAGAATGAAGCGAATGCTTTTACAATCAAGGATTCTGAAGAAGATGATGCACCAGCTCAGACAGTACTCACTGCCGGAGCGACTGCTGACCCTGTTAAAGATTACTTGAAGTTGATCGGCCGTGTTCCACTTCTGAATGCAGAAATGGAAGTTGAACTTTCGCTGCAAGTTGAGGCGGGGCTCTTTGCTGAAGAATTAATTCTTAAAGATAAGAAAATGGATAAAAAACTCAAGCGCGAGCTAGAAACTCTTGTTCTTCAAGGAAAGCGTGCGAAAAACCACCTTCTTGAAGCAAACCTTCGCCTTGTTGTGTCACTTGCTAAGCGCTATACCGGCCGCGGCATGTTGTTCCTTGATTTGATTCAAGAAGGAAATCTGGGTCTAATCCGTGCGGTTGAAAAGTTCGACTACACAAAGGGCTATAAGTTCTCGACCTATGCCACGTGGTGGATTCGCCAGGCAATCACACGTGCGATGGCTGATCAGGCTCGAACAATTCGTATTCCAGTTCATATGGTTGAAGTTATTAACAAACTCGCCCGCGTTCAGCGACAGATGCTTCAAGATCTTGGCCGCGAACCGACACCAGAAGAATTGGCTAAAGAACTCGACATGACACCTGAAAAAGTTGTCGAAGTTCAAAAGTATGGCCGCGAACCAATTTCACTTCACACGCCACTTGGTGAAGAAGGCGATTCAGAATTCGGTGATTTGATTGAAGATTCAGAAGCAATCGTTCCAGCAGATGCTGTCTCTTTCACACTTCTTCAAGAACAATTGCACTCGGTCCTAGACACACTTTCAGAACGTGAAGCAGGTGTTGTAGCGATGCGATTTGGTCTTACTGATGGCCAGCCAAAGACTCTCGATGAAATCGGTAAGGTTTACGGAGTAACTCGTGAACGTATTCGACAGATTGAATCAAAGACAATGTCAAAATTGCGCCACCCATCACGTAGCCAAGTGCTCCGCGATTATCTTGACTAATCCGAAGATATTCATCAACCCTCGTAGCGGATCTATTCGCATTACGGGGGATGTTGATTTTGTGGATGCCGAAGGAAATCTGATTGAGAGCAAGTCAGAAGTAAAACTTTGCGGCTGCGGTCACAGCGAAGATAAACCGTACTGCGACGGCTCCCACAAAAAATATTGAGATTCCGCTCGTAGAGCCAGCACTTTTACTCGCAAGTCACACCTTGGAATCGCGAATATCTATGTACATCCAACCCATTTGGGCGGAGAGTCATCTAGCAAAGCATCTTTGCGAAGTTTCTCAATGGAATGGACTCAGAATGAAAGCTCTCGTTTACGGCGGACCTGGAATCAAAACTTGGACGGATGTTCCAGATCCAGTAATTAAGCAACCAACTGATGTGATCGTTCGTATCGATACGACCACTATTTGCGGCACCGATTTGCATATCCTCAAAGGTGATGTTCCTGCGGTAACTTCCGGACGTATCTTGGGGCATGAAGGCGTGGGAAAGATAACTGAAGTAGGTTCCTCAGTTACTACCCTTAAAGTTGGGGATCGAGTTTTAATTTCATGCATCAAATCCTGCGGTGCATGCGCTAACTGCAAAGTTGGACTCTACTCCCACTGTCTTGGCGGGGAAGGTGCATCGGGTATGGGATGGGTATTTGGCCATCTCATCGATGGAACTCAAGCTGAATATGTTCGCGTTCCCTACGCAGAAAATTCCGTATACAAATTGCCTGAAAGCGTCACGGATGAGGAAGGCGTAATGCTCTCTGATATTTTCCCAACTGGCTTTGAAATTGGAGTTCAGTATGGTGGAGTGAAGCCAGGTGATGTTGTTGCAGTTATTGGTGCTGGGCCAGTTGGTCTTGCAGCAATTGCGACAGCAGGTCTGTATGGCGCAGCAAAAATCATTGCGATTGATCTTGATCAAAATCGATTGGATAAGTCTCGCGAATTTGGTGCAACAGATACCGTTCTTTCCGACGAAGGAAGTTGGAAAGAAAAGGTAATGGCGATGACTGATGGAGCAGGCGTGGATGTTGCAATTGAGGCAGTTGGAGTTCCTTCCACTTTCACGATGGCGACGCAAATCGTTCGCCCTGGTGGCCATGTTGCAAATGTTGGAGTTCATGGCAAAGAGGTCGCACTTCACCTCGAAAGCCTCTGGATTCACAACATCAACATAAGTATGGGTCTGGTAAATACAAATACCACTCCAATGCTGTTGAAATTAATCGAAAGCAAGAAGTTGCCAGCTGACAAGATGGTCACGCATCGCTTCTCTTTTGATCAATTTATCGAGGCTTATGACACATTTGGAAGAGCGGCCGAAACAAAGGCTCTCAAGGTCGCAATCTCAAGAAAGTAAATAAATCCAAAAGAAGAAAGCCCGAATGGTCTCAAAGGAGATTCTTCGGGCTTTCTTTAAAAAGCGTTAAGAAATTTTTTAAAGGTTAACGAGCGGTGTCGTTGTTGGCATCTACGAGCTTTACAGTCTCGTCCTGGATGCGAGCGGTGACCTTTTTAAGGCCTTCGGCATACTCTTTGGCGTGGTGAGCGCAGAAGAGAAGTTCTCCGCCATTGAGGAGCATTGCACGAACATAGGCCTGAGCACCGCAACGGTCACATCGATCGACTGCGCTCAAAGGCGTTGGTTCGAGAATCAACTGCTCTGTCATGTGGATTACCTTTCTTTTAAACTTCTAAGTAGTTAGAGAACAGTAAAGCATCATCTCTTTATTCCCGGCACGATTAATCGGGGAATGAGATATTTTTCTCCTTATTCGGGCGCAATTCTCAGCAATTGGACATATTTCTCACCCCTTCGGCGCGTATTGCACCTGCAAGTACCTTGCGGAGATAACCTTCGTCCCCGTGGCTACCGAACAAGTAACAGAAGATTTGAATTCCTACACCGCTAAAGATCTTGCGGTCTTGGAAGGTCTTGATGCTGTTCGCAAGCGCCCTGGTATGTATATCGGCACGACTGATTCTCGCGGATTGATGCATTGCCTGTGGGAAATTATCGATAACTCAGTTGACGAAGCGCTCGGCGGACATTGCAAGAAAATTGAAATTAATCTCGAAGCTGATGGTTCTGTTGAAGTTCATGACGATGGCCGCGGAATTCCTGTTGATAAGGAACCTAAGACCGGACTCACTGGCGTTGAAGTTGTTCTCACTAAATTGCACGCAGGTGGAAAGTTCGGCGGCGGATCATATGCAGCATCTGGTGGACTTCACGGAGTTGGTGCATCAGTAGTAAACGCTCTTGCTTCGCGCCTTGATGCAGAAGTTGATCGCGGCGGAAAAATTCACTGGATGTCATTCCAACGTGGAAATGCTGGCATCTTCGATGGAGATGGTCCAAAGGCTCCATTCACCGAGAGCAGCGGACTTCGCGTTATAGGAAAGATTTCACCAAAAATTACAGGTACGCGTATTAAGTGGTGGTTTGATCGCCAGATTTTCTTGAAGGAAGCCGAGCTTTCCATTGAAGACATTTACGCTCGAGCGCGCCAAACTTCGTATTTGGTTCCAGGTTTAACTCTGATTGTTAATGACAATAGAGCAAAAGCAAAGACGACTGAAACGTTCTTCCACAAAGGTGGAATTTCTGAATTCTGCACATTCCTACGCCCCGATGAACCAATAGGTGAAGTGATTCGCCTGCAGGGGGAAGGCGACTACACCGAAACTGTCCCCGTTCTCGATGATAAAGGGCACATGATGCCTACCGAAGTTGCTCGTAACATGGGAGTCGATATCGCTCTTCAGTGGGGCAATGGGTATGACACCACGTTGGCATCCTTTGTAAATATTATTTCAACGCCTAAGGGCGGTACCCACACAGCAGGTTTTGAACGCGCGATTACAAAAGCATTCAATGATGCTCTTCGCGCCAATAAAGTATTGAAGAACAACGAGGCAGACGTCATTAAAGATGACGTTCTAGAGGGTCTCACAGCGGTCGTAACCGTTCGTATGTCTGAGCCACAATTTGAAGGACAGACAAAGGAAGTTCTGGGCACCGCGGCTGCCACAAAGATTGTTGCAGCGGTAGTTGCCGAAGAGATGAAGAATTTCTTTAACACCACAAAGCGAATCGACAAGGCGACCGGTAAAGCGGTCATGGAAAAGATTGCTGGTGCGTCTCGCACACGTCTTTCTGCTCGCGCGCACAAGGATCTTCAGCGCAGAAAGAATGCATTGGAATCTTCTTCACTTCCTACAAAGCTTTCTGATTGTCGAGCAGATGACACAAATCGCACTGAATTATTTATCGTTGAGGGAGACTCGGCGCTTGGAACAACAAAGGCTGCACGAAATTCTGAATTCCAGGCAATTCTGCCAATTCGTGGCAAGATTTTGAATGTTCAAAAAGCCTCTCTTTCGCAGATGCTTGAGAACAGTGAATGTGCATCGATTATTCAAGTTATCGGTGCGGGCTCAGGCCAATCCTTCAATTTAGATGACGCTCGCTACGGTCGCATTATCTTGATGTCTGATGCTGATGTGGATGGGGCTCACATCCGATGCCTTTTACTCACCCTCTTCCATCGCTATATGAAGCCTTTGATTGATGACGGTCGTGTTTTTGCTGCGATTCCACCTCTTCATCGCATTGATGTAGTCGGCGGGAAGCGCGGAGAAGTTATCTACACATACTCCGATGACGAGATGAAAAAAATTACAGCTGGACTTCTTAAGGAAGGAAAGCGTTGGAAGGAACCAATCCAGCGTTACAAAGGACTTGGTGAAATGGACGCCGATCAACTTCGTGAAACAACAATGCTTCCTGAAGCTCGCACACTTCGCCGCATCACAATGAAAGATACGGCAGCGGCTGAAAAGATGTTCGAACTTTTGATGGGTAATGAAGTGGCACCACGCAAAGAATTTATTTCTAACGCCGAGATTGATCGCGACAGAATCGACGCCTAAGTGGCGGATTTCTCCTTAATAAAGTCAGAACGTCTCTATATGCGTCCGTTCAAGGACGAAGATGCGCAAGCAATGTTTGAGTATCACAGCGATCCTGAGATTTGCAGGTACATCCCGTGGAACGTTCGAACCCTTGAAGAGGTTGCGAAATCGATTACAGATAATAAGAACGCATATTTTCTCAATACTGAAGGTGATTACCTCACACTTGCCCTCTGCCGAAAATCCGATGACAAACTCATTGGACAGATGAATGCAATGTATCGAAGCACCGAACATAAGAAAGGTGAATTTGGGTATGTAATTAACCCAAAGTTTGGCGGCCAAGGCTATGCCAGCGAGGCGAGCACCGCCCTTGTCACAGCGCTTTTTGATTCCGGACTCTTTCACCGCGTCATTGCCAATATTGATGTGCGAAATACGCCTTCTTGGAAACTTGTTGAACGAATTGGCCTGCGCCGAGAAGCACATTACATCCAGGATTATTGGTTTAAGGGGGAGTGGACCGACTCCTATATTTATGCCGCACTCAAAGAGGAATGGCAGTCCTGCCACTAATAATTAAGCCAGGCGCGTGCGGCGAGGAGTTGCGAAAGCCTTAGAAGTTTCAGTTAATTCATCAGAAACTTGTTGCTTGATCGCGTCTTCTGATGAAAGCAGCTTCTTCAAGAAGGCGATTGTTTCCTTCAATTCTTTCTGTTCTGATTCAAGTTCTAGCTTGCTCATCTTTGTCAATCGACGAAGTGGCATATCCAAGATATAAGTGGCTTGTTCCTCAGAAAGCTTGAACCCCTTAATGAGAGCATCTTTCGCTGCCGAAGCATCGTCACTGGCGCGGATAATCTTGATTACCTTATCGATATCAATAATTGCTTTGAGAAGCCCATCAACGAGGTTCAAACGAGCTTCAGCCTTTGCTTTGCGGTATTCAGAGCGGCGGCGGACAACATCAATGCGGTGGTCGATAAATACTTGGAGAAGATCTTTTAAGCCCAAGGTGAGAGGCTTTCCTTCTACGAGTGCGACTGCGTTAATGGAGAACGAGTCTTCCATAGGAGTGAGTGCGTAGAGCTTTTCCAGAACATCTTCTGCTTCATAGGCTGGCTTAATTTCGATGACAACCTTTGTGCCTTGTTGTCCATCAGTGAGGTCGATGATGTCTGAGATGCCTTGAATTTTCTTGGCTTTTACAAGAGCAGCAATTTTATCGACAATCTTCTCGGGTCCGATGTTGTAAGGAAGCTCAGTGATGACGATGCCTTGCTTGCGGCTTGAAACTTTTTCAATTGAAACTGTAGCGCGAACTTTAAATGATCCACGTCCCGTTGAGTATGCATCGGCAATTCCCTCAAGTCCAAGAATCTGACCACCGGTTGGGAAATCTGGAGCAGGCACATGTTTCATTAGTTGCTTCAAAGTAGCCTTTGGATTTTCAATCAAATACTTTGTTGCGGCGATGACTTCGCCCAAATTATGTGGGGCCATATTCGTCGCCATGCCAACAGCAATACCAGTCGCTCCATTAACGAGAAGGTTTGGGAAGGCGGCAGGCAGAACGAGTGGCTCTAGAAGCTGGCCATCGTAGTTCGGTCCAAAATCAACAGTGTTTTCATCACTCTCATTCACCAGAGCGAGCGCAGCAGGAGCGAGCCTGGACTCGGTGTAACGCATTGCGGCAGGGCCTGCATCGAGTGATCCGAAGTTTCCGTGGCCATCGACAAGTGGCAGACGCTGGGAGAATGATTGAGCCATACGAACCATCGCGTCATAAATTGCGCCATCTCCGTGCGGGTGCAATTTACCCATAACTTCACCGGCTACACGAGCAGATTTAACATGGCCTTTATCTGGGCGAAGACCCATTTCAGACATTTGATGCAAGATGCGACGTTGTACTGGCTTCATTCCATCGCGAGCATCGGGAAGAGCTCGAGAATAAATAACAGAGTAGGCATACTCTAAGAAAGATTCAGACATTTCTGTGGAGACATCGATATCAATGATGTTTCCAGGATGTTCCCCTGGCTTTGGAAGCGCGACTTTCACAGCTTTGCCGGGCTTAGCCGGAGCACTCTTCTTATCTGGGGTTTTCGCCACGCGCGTATCTTGCCAATACATCGGGTCTAAATAGGTGACCGACACCTTTACACCTAAAGTTGAGCCGTGCCAGCAGGATTATCAGACCTATCTCAATCGATATTTGCCTCTTTGGGTGGCACAGGTCTCACAAATTCTCTAGAACTCCCTGATTCCGATCGCACCTGCCTGCTTCTCGTTGACGGCATGGGAAATGACGTGATTGAGAATTACGGCTCACAATTTCGCGCACTCTCTGCGATGACTCACAAACAAATTTTGAATTCAACATTTCCTTCGACAACTGCAACTGCGCTCGCTTCACTTGCTACAGGAGTATTGCCAGGAATCCACGGAATGTTGGGCTACACAATCCGAGTACCTCGAAGCGGTGAACCGGGCAGGCTGCTCAATGCGCTCAAATGGGATGAGCGAGTGGATCCAGCAGTGTGGCAATCCCAACCTACATTGTACGAACGAGCAATTGCAGATGGAATCAAGAGTTCTTACATCGCAGCAAAGAGATACGAAGGAACTGGATTTTCCCGAGCAACCTTGCGCGGAGCCCAATACTTGGGCGCGAATCACACAGACGACATGATTAAGTATGCACAGCAGGCGCTGGCGACGCCTCACTCTTTTGCATACGTCTATGTCAATAACCTCGACAACGCTGGACACAATGATGGCGTTGGCTCTGAGAAATGGCTTGATGCCCTCTCCTTTGTTGATCACTTGATTTCTCAATTAACGTCAGCGCTTCCTCCAGGAACAACTTTATTTGTTACCGCCGATCACGGCATGGTGAATGTTGAAGAAAAGTTAGTTTTAGGTGAAGAGAATAATTTGATGGATGACGTCACCCTTCTCGGAGGTGAACCTCGAGCTCGACATATTTATGTGAAGGAAGGTTCGATCCAAGATGTCAGTGCCCGTTGGAAATCTCAGCTTGGAGCGCAGGCAGACATTTACACGAAGGATTCAGTAGCTTTCCTTCTCGGCGGGGAAGTAAGTAGAGATTCTCTGGATCGTCTTGGTGATCTAATCGTTGTTCCAAAAGGTGGGTTGATTTTGATTGACCCAACGCGCGAAGCCCAAGAAGGCAAAATGATTGGCCATCACGGGGGAACAACAGGAATTGAAGTAGAAATTCC
>Ga0208496_1000397_pt1 | contig 15680 bp, 14 predicted proteins | sample CryBogmetaGMA2M_FD_184552 | JGI IMG/M metagenome (GOLD analysis project Ga0208496, IMG submission 184552) | Freshwater microbial communities from Crystal Bog, Wisconsin, USA - MA2M (SPAdes) | ecosystem: Environmental > Aquatic > Freshwater > Lake | place: Crystal Bog, Wisconsin, USA | collected... | reverse complement strand
CCTCCCAAACTGGTGTTGGCGCAACTGTTGCGGATAACAACCTTGCAGTTAACAACGGCTTTGGTGCAGGTAACTCTTACACCATCCGTTCACAAAACGCTTTGACATTGGATACAGATACTTTTGCTGGATTCAAAGGTCATGGTTTAGTGATCATGAACAATACCAACACTACCCAGACAACATTAGCTAGCAGCAATGGCTATACTGGTGGTACAAACAACCAAAACGGTTGGGGCTTAGGCGTTGACTACACTTGGCAAAAACTCTTTGTTACTGCAGCAATGCAGCAATTAAATGCTAAGCAAGCGTATAACCTTACTGGACTCGCTTCTAATGCAAATGCTGCTACTACTATCGCAGCAGCTAACATCAGCATCTTCGGTGCTGGTCAAGCTTCTTCATTGGGTACCAACGTTAAAGACAACCAGTACTATGTTGGCGCTACATATGACTTCGGCATCTTGAAGGCATACGCTCAGTACATCAGCCGTAAGGTGACTGCACAGCAAGACTCTGGTTACTACGCTAAGCGTACTGGTGAGCAGATTGGTGTAAGAAGCTTTATTACTCCAACAATCGAAGCTTGGGCACAAGGTGGTTTGGGTAAGACAACTTCTTTTGGTTCATCTAACCCAGCTGCTAACATGACTTCATGGCAGGTTGGTTCTAACTACTGGTTGAGCAAGCGCACAAACTTGTACGCTATCTACGGTCAAGTTGGTACATCAAACGTGTCAGTTGTTGCTAATCAAAACCCTGCTAGCTTTAATGCAAGCAACTATGCAATCGGCTTACGCCACACTTTCTAATTGAAGGCTAGTCTCAGTTAGTACGATGAGCTAGTGATAAATTAGATTGGTATCAAATTAACCCACTGTGGTAACACAGTGGGTTTTTTCTTTGGTGAATTGAAAAATAGTTAGGCAGTACTAATTGATCTGCAAGTTGGCTTTATTTGCGTTGACACGCTCGATCAAAAACTGCTCTAAGGCCCTGATAGGCATTAAGTCATCAAATAAGACGTGCCTGTTAATGATCATCTTTTCTTTTATTGCTTCTCGATATCTCCGGTCTTCTACTAACCTCACAACTAAGTCGATATATTCTTCCTCATTGCCAGCTATCAGTTCAGTCATGCCCATCCTTCTAAGAATTCCACTGGCTAGACGACCTCGCAGAAAAAGGCCCTCTCTAGTCACAATGGGTAGCCCACACTCAATTGCTTGAATTGCAGTATTAAATCCAGAAAATCCAATTGTGTCTAAAAATACATCGGCTTTTTGCATTAATCCATAGAATGCTTCCGTTTTTTGCCATGGGACCATGCGAATAAAATCAGCAGCATTTAAGTTTTCCACCTCAAAAGCTTTTGATAGCCTATTTTTTAATACTGTAGATATTGCCCCTTCTGGGCTCTCAAAAAATAAAAACTGGCATTTAGATAGTTTTTTTGCAATCAATACGAAAATCTTGTCATGCTCAGGCGCATATTTAAACGGTGTGCCAGGACAAATGAGCAAGGGAGAGTCTGGATCTATGCCTAGTGATGGAAGATCAATTGCGCTTGGAGTTACACTCCGGGCCGAGTAGCAGCAACCTAAATGAGGAAGCTGAACTAATTTTTCGCTGTAATGGTCTTTAGCATTGTGGGGCTCAAAATCCTTGGCGGAAATGTAGTAATCCATTGTAGGTAAGCCGGTTGTTTCAGGATGTCCCCAAGAGGCTAGTTGCAAAGGTGCTAATCGTAGATTCGCTAGCTTGCAAGTAAGAGAATGCATACCAATCTCGGGGTAAATCAAAACATCAATTTGCTTTTCTAGAATCACCTTAGCCCAATCTTCTGTATTGCTAAGGTTTTCAGTAAATGAAGTGGAGATGGATTTTGCCAATACTGTTTCTTGGTCACTGAAGCCGCCGATATAAAAGATATGAATTTCAAAAAAGTCTGGATTCAGATTTTGTAGCCAACCTTTTAAAATGGCACTCCATACAGAGTGCTCATATATATGCGAGCTAACAACACCAATACGAATACGTTCTTTATTGATGGGCGTGTTGCTTGAAAAATTTTGTTGGCTCTGCCACCACTGCATTGTTTTATAGCAAAAATCACCATACTGGGAGATCAGCGTCTTATTACTAGCTTCTTTGTACGCCAAATAGAAGGGCTGTCGCCATCCAACAGCATGGTGGGCAAATGGAAGAGTTGACTCATCAAGCCAGCTGTTCAACTCTTTGAGGGCGTCTGCAAAAGACTGGCGCATTAAGTTTCCCGCTTCTACGCTTGGCGGAATTCTCTCTACTAGATTGAAGACGAGGCCCAATTTAGCCTGGGCATTTTTTGGATCGATTTTAAGAGCAGTCTGAAAAGAATTTTTTGCTTCTGCATATCGATTTAAGTTTTCTAGTACTGAGCCACGATCGATATGGGCTTCAGCTGCATTAGGATTTAGTGCAATTCGTTTATTAATGCAGGCTAATGCGGTCTCATATTGTTTAAGCTCAATTAATACTGAACTTTTGCAAGCATATACACCTAGATTGGCAGAATCCAGGCCTATTGCTCGTTCATAGCAGGCTAAAGCTTCGGATAAATTTCCGACTTTTTGCAGGGTAACCCCTCGCTTAAGATGGCCCTCAGCGAACTTGGGATATAGCTCAATAACTTTTTCATAGCAAGCTAGAGCGTCTTTTAAGTGAGAAGATTCTAAAAGAGTATCCCCGACAGCTATCCAAGCATCCTTCTTTTCCGGGTTGATTTTGATTGCCCGATCAAAGCAGGCTAGAGCCTCTTCATTTTGTTTGAGTGCTTTTAAAGAAATTGCTTTATTTAGCCAGCCCTCATAAAAACCTTCATTTTGGCTAAGCGCTTCATCAATTAAAGCTAGTGCTTCATCTTCTTTTTGAAGCTTTCTTAGTGCTATAGCTTTATTAAGAAGAGCTTCTGGATAGTTTGGATTAATTTTAAGGGCCTTATTGAAGGTATCAACAGCCTCTTCGTTGCGATTAAGTGCTAATAAACTTTGCCCAAAATTTAACCAAGCCTCTGGATTTTGGGGCATTAATTTAACTGCTCTTTGGTGAAAGATTAATGCTTCTTTTTCATTGCCTGTATTGGATAGCGCCTTAGCTAAGTTATATTGCAGTGATGGGTCTGCTGGTTCCAGTGAGGCTGCTTTTTTAAGAAATTTGACGGCCTCTACATGGTTATCTTGTGAGGCCCGAATGAGGCCGAGAACGTGCAGTGCTGGTATATTTTTTGAGTCGACCTGTAGCAGCCTTTTTAAGATGCTCTCAGCACCCTGCATATTGCCATTTTGGAATGCCTCTATTGCTTGCCCCAGCATTAATTGAAATTGTGAATTCATTAAGAGAGTTTAAATGCTATAGGGGGTAGTTACTCACCCCCCAAAGGCTTATAAAACCAGATATCTTCGATATGCAATTTTGTGCCTTTTTTGAATTTGAGCCTAAGAAAAGTCTGGACTAGTAGAAACCCTTATTTGTGCTCCTATATGGGGGGGTAAGTTTAGGGAATAAGTTACTAGCATTTAATATATAGTTATTAAAAAATAGAGTATCTAAATAGAGTGCCTATAGAGAGATAATAGTTGTCCCGATTAAAACCGAACTAATAGTGAGACCTTTGATGAAAAAAAATAAATTCCAGATGATATTTGCAGCTAGCGTCTTTATCGTTGGGCTGCAAGTTCCTGGCGTATCTCAGGCTGCTAGTGCTACCGAAGATAAAATGAAGTCGACTGGTGCAGTGACTATGGGCGTTCGTGAATCATCCATTCCGATGTCATACACTACTGGTGACAGCCGTTTTGATGGCTATCACGTTGAAGTTTGCCGCATGATCCTCAATGATATTAAAACGAAACTGGGGATGAGCACTTTGCGCATTAATTATCAACCTGTTACTTCACAAAACCGAGTTCCTTTAGTGCAAAACGGTACTGTTGATATTGAGTGCGGCACTACCACTAACAATGCAAACAGAGCAAAAGATGTGAGCTTTGCCGATACCCTGTATGTGGAAGAGGTTCGTATTGCAGTGAAAGCAAACTCTGGAATTAATTCAATCTCTCAATTGGCAGGCAAAAAAGTGGCCACTACTACTGGTACAACTTCTGTGCAGTTATTACGTAAACATGAAAAAGCCAATAACGTGAATTTTGATGAAGTGTATGGCAAGGATCACGCAGATAGCTTCTTGTTGTTGGAGTCAGGTCGTGCTGATGCATTTGTAATGGATGGTTCAATTTTGGCCGGTAATATTGCCAATGCTAAGAATCCAAAAGATTACAAAATTGTTGGTGAAGTATTGAGCACTGAGCCAATCGCCATCATGGTTCGTAAAGATGATCCACAGTTCTTGGCCGATGTGAACGCTGCTATTGCTCAGATTGTGGCAAACGGCAAAATGCCTGGCTTATGGAATAAGTGGTTTCTTGCCCCCATTCCTCCTAAGAATATTGTTGTTGGCTTAGAGTTATCACCTGCAACAAAAAATGCCTGGGCTAACCTAAACAACAAGCCGGCAGAAGATTATCAGCAAAAGAAATAAAGCTATTTAGCATTACTCGCATCATTTTTAATTAATTCATTCTTTAGGCGAGTAAGTATATGGCTTTAGATATGGGTGTTTTTTGTAAAAGCACCCTAGACGGAGAAGTAGTTGAACACTGCTTCTCCGCTCTATTTGGGCTTGGCACAAATGCCGATCCTAGCTATTTAGATTGGTTGATGAAAGCCTGGGGCTGGACCTTAGCGGTTGCAGGCTTGGGTCTAGCGATTGCCTTGGTTGTTGGCGCTGTAATGGGTACACTGCGCACGCTTCCAAACACCGGCAGATTAAGCAGAGTTCTGGTACACCTATCAACAGCCTGGGTAGAGTTATTTAGAAATATCCCCGTGCTCGTTCAAGTATTTCTTTGGTATCACGTCATCCCTGCGTTTTTTGTTCCCTTAAAGGCGTTGCCATCGTATTGGCTGGTCAGTATTGCATTAGGGTTCTTTACTTCTGCGCGGATTGCCGAACAAGTAAGGGCAGGTATTCAGTCTTTACCAAGTGGGCAACGTGCTGCTGCGACTGCCCTCGGTTTATCAACTACGCAAACCTATCGTTACATTATTTTGCCGATGGCCTTGCGTATTGTGATTCCACCTCTCACATCCGAGGGCATGAATGCAGTGAAAAACTCATCAGTGGCATTTGCGGTATCCGTCCCAGAGCTCACCTTATTTGCTATGCAGGCTCAAGAAGAAACCTCTCATGGCGTTGAAATTTATTTAGCCGTTACTGCGCTCTACGCACTTTCTGCTTTTTCAGTAAATCGCGTCATGGCCCTGATAGAAAAGCGTAGCCGTATTCCCGGATTTATTACTGCATCTAGTGATGCTAGTTTGGCTCACTAAATGGAAATTCTATGTTGAGTTTAGACTTAAGTTTCTATAACTGGGAACTATTTACCAGCTACATTCTGAAGGGCTTGGTATTTAGTGTGCAGCTCACAGTCATTGCAACGGTTGGTGGCATTGTGGTTGGAACGTTTTTAGCCCTCATGCGGCTTTCCGGAAAACCCCCTTTAGTTTACATAGCAACATTTTATGTAAATACGATGCGCTCAATACCGCTGGTGATGGTAATTCTTTGGTTCTTCTTATTGATTCCAATGCTGATTGGCAGACCTATCGGTGCAGACCTATCTGCAACAATTACTTTCATTGCATTTGAGGCAGCCTTCTTCTCAGAAATTGTCAGGGCTGGTATTCAGTCAGTTCCAAGAGGTCAGATGTTTGCAGGTGAAGCATTAGGTATGACCTATGGACAAAATATGCGTTTAATTGTTTTGCCCCAGGCATTTAGAAACATGATTCCCGTTTTTATGACCCAGACGATCATACTGTTTCAAGACACTTCTTTGGTTTATGCCATTGGCGCATATGATTTGTTAAAAGGTTTTGAGATTGCTGGTAAAAATTATGGCCGTCCGATTGAAACCTATATATTGGCTGCTGCAACGTATTTTGTGATTTGTTTTTCGCTTTCCAAAGTAGTTCGTGCGGTTCATACAAAAGTCGCCATCATTCGCTAAACATTAAATAGACCATCATGATTGAACTCAAAAACGTTTCCAAATGGTATGGCTCCTTTCAGGTCTTGACTGATTGCAGCACCTCAATTAATAAAGGTGAAGTAGTCGTTATTTGTGGCCCCTCAGGTTCAGGTAAGTCGACCTTGATTAAAACCATCAATGCTCTTGAGCCATTTCAAAAAGGCGAGATCATGGTTGATGGTATTAATTTACATGACCCTTCGACCAATCTTCCGAAGTTGCGAGCACGGGTTGGCATGGTATTTCAGAACTTTGAGCTCTTCCCCCATTTAAGCATTACCGAGAACCTCACTTTGGCTCAAATGAAAGTATTGGGCCGATCAAGTGATGAGGCTAAAACTCATGGCCTAAAGTACCTTGAGCGCGTTGGCCTCATTGCACAAAAAGATAAATTTCCTGGCCAGCTTTCAGGAGGCCAGCAACAGCGGGTTGCCATTGCGCGAGCTTTGAGTATGGATCCTATTTTGATGCTGTTTGATGAGCCTACTTCAGCGCTTGATCCAGAGATGGTGGGTGAGGTATTGGACGTCATGATTAAGCTAGCAAACGAAGGCACCACAATGTGCTGTGTAACGCATGAAATGGGCTTTGCTCGTAAGGTAAGCAACCGCGTCATCTTTATGGACCAGGGCCGCATTCTTGAGGATTGCAGCAAAGACGAATTTTTTGGCAATCCAGAAGCCCGCTCACTCAGAGCTAAAGACTTCTTGTCCAAGATATTGGCTGGCTAGCGGCCAAAACCCATTAATTGAGTATTTTGGGCTTGGGGCGCTTGCCAGTCTGGATTTTAAGCTCTAACTCCTTATCTTTACGCAAAATCTTCAGATTGGCATCATTTCCAGGGCCAATTTGGGCAATTTGATTTAGTAGTTGCCTTACATCCTTGGTTTTATCGCCATTGACGGCCGTGAGAACATCCCCAGGTTTCACGCCACCCCGGGCTGCAGGGCCACCTTCAAGGACGCCAGATAAAAGCACTCCCACGGTGTTAGTAGGAAGCCCTAGGGATTCCGCTAGCTCCTTAGAAAGATTTTGTGGTTCGACGCCAATCCAACCCCTCGTGACACTACCATTTTTGATGATCGATTCCATTACTTGCTTAGCAAGATTGACTGGGATAGCAAACCCAATTCCCATTGAGCCACCATTATTCGAATAGATTGCGGTATTGATGCCGATGAGATTACCGCGTGTATCAATTAATGCGCCACCAGAATTTCCAGGATTAATTGCAGCATCTGTTTGAATAAAGTTCTCGAATGTATTGATGCCTACATGATCACGACCCAGAGCTGAAACAATACCCGATGTCACTGTTTGACCAACTCCAAATGGATTGCCAATCGCAAGTACAACATCACCAACATGTACTGAATCAATTTTTCCAAAAGTGATTGGTATTGGGAGTTCCTTAGCTTCTATTTTTAATACAGCAATATCTGTTTCGGGATCGCTTCCGATCATTTTTGCTTTGAATTTTCTTCCATCAGCCAGAGCAACATCAATGTCATCAGCACCACTGATGACATGGTGATTCGTTAAGATGACCCCTTCAGGACTCACCAGCACTCCAGAACCCAGGCTGGAGCTAGGTTCTTCATCTGGTGGCTGGTCACCAAAAAAGAACTTAAATAGTGGGTCTGCAGGGTTGCTGTTATTGCCTTTGCGAGTTTTAGGTTTTGTAGAGGCTTTATTAGTAAATATATTGACAACTGCAGGCATCGATTTTTTGACTGCATGATGATAGGACCCGGGATTTATTTCTAAGTTTTCGTAAGAACCTTCTTTTAGAGTAACGCTGTCGACCAAAGAATTGACTTGTACATCTGAAAGCCAATTGGGTTTCAGAGTTGCGAGGATAAACCAAGCTGCTAAAAGAATGGTTACTAATTGAGCAAAGAGCAACCATAATCGATTGAACATTTTTTATTTTTCTAAGTGATGAAAATTATTTTTTCAGGCTATCACGAATTTCGCGGAGCAATACAACATCTTCTGGAGTTGGCGGTGGTGGAGGTGCATCCATCAAGCGAACTTTGTTTACAAGCTTCACCATTTGAAAAATCACAAAGGCTAGCAGAATAAAATTAATAGAAATGGTGATGAAATTGCCGTAGGCAAAAATAGGTACCCCAGCCTTTTTCAGGGCATCAAATGTGCGCGGTACCCCTTCTGGAACATTGCCTAAAACAATAAATAGGTTAGTGAAGTCGATATGGCCCCCCAAAAGGGTGGAAATGACTGGCATAACGATGTCATTCACCAGGGAATCCACGATTTTTCCAAAGGCACCGCCAATAATGACTCCGACTGCTAAATCGATTACGTTGCCCTTGGCGGCAAAGTCACGAAACTCCTTTAAAACGCCCATAAATACCTCCCTTTTTGTCTAGATTCTGATTATCCCGAGATTAACCTTATAACTTTCTTGCTTACCCCACTTTTTACTTTAAAATGCTATGTTTAAGCAATTTCCACCCATAAATACCCCTTTTAGGAATTTTGTAAATGAGTGACAAGCCCACTATGGACAAGGATCGCCGTAATTGGTTGATCGCCACATCTGCAGTTGGAGGTGTAGGTGCAGCAGCAGCCCTTTATCCTTTTGTAGACAGTTTTGAGCCTTCTGAGCGTGCTAAGGCTGCAGGTGCAGCTGTTGAGATCGATATCGCTGGTATGAAGCCGGATGAGATGAGAACCGCAGAATGGCGTGGTAAGCCTGTTTGGGTTGTGCGCCGCACACCAGAGCAGGTTGCAGAATTATCCAAAATTGATGGTGAATTAGCTGATCCAAATTCTTTACGTGATCCAGCTCAGTTCACACCACCGTATGCCCAAAATCAATGGCGCTCCATTAAGCCTGAGTATTTTGTGGTTGTCGGAATTTGTACTCACTTAGGTTGCTCTCCAACACCTAAATTTGAAGAAGGGGCACAGCCTTCCTTGCCAAGTACTTGGCCAGGTGGTTACCTTTGCCCATGTCATGGCTCTACATTTGATATGGCAGGCCGTGTCTATAAAAACAAACCAGCCCCAGATAATCTTGAAGTTCCTCCTCATATGTATTTGAGCGACACCAAGATTCTGATTGGCGATGATAAGAAGGCCTAAGGAGAGATAAATGGCATTTCAAGAAAAAGAACTCCCGGCAGACGCTTCTGGGGCACAAAAGCTAATGGCCTGGGTAGATGCCAGGTTGCCCGTTACTGATGCCTTTAAAAGGCATATGAGTGAATACTATGCGCCAAAGAATTTGAATTTTTTCTATATTTTTGGTGCCCTAGCAATTGTTGTATTGGTAATCCAGATTGTTACTGGAATTTTTCTAGTAATGAATTACAAGCCTGATGCTGCTAAGGCTTTCGAGTCAGTCGAATACATCATGCGAGAGGTGCCGTTTGGATGGCTCATTCGCTATATGCATTCTACTGGCGCTTCAATGTTTTTCGTGGTTGTTTACCTGCATATGTTCCGAGGTTTGATCTATGGCTCTTATCGTAAGCCACGTGAACTGATTTGGATTTTCGGTTGTGCAATTTTCTTGTGCTTGATGGGTGAGGCCTTCTTTGGTTACTTACTCCCATGGGGTCAAATGTCCTATTGGGGTGCACAAGTGATCGTGAACTTATTTTCTGCAATCCCGTTGATTGGTCCAGATCTTTCCTTATGGTTGCGCGGCGATTATGTCGTGGGCGATGCCACCCTAAACCGTTTCTTTGCATTCCATGTGATTGCAATTCCATTGGTATTAATTGGTTTGGTAGCGGCTCATATCCTTGCATTGCATGAAGTTGGCTCTAATAATCCAGACGGTGTTGAGATCAAAAATACTTTGGATGCCCAAGGCCATCCAGTTGATGGCATTCCCTTCCATCCGTATTACAGCGTTCATGATGTGATGTATCTGGGCGGTTTCTTAATGATTTTTGCTGCAATTGTCTTCTTTGCCCCTGAAATGGGCGGATACTTTTTGGAGGCAAACAACTTCATTCCTGCAAATCCGTTTGTTACGCCAACACACATCGCGCCAGTCTGGTATTTCACGCCGTTCTACTCAATGTTGCGTGCAACTACTTCAAACTTCTTACTGCCTTTGTGGATTTTCTTAGCAGTAATTCTGTCTATGTTTGCCATCAGCTCTAAAGACTTCAGAGTCAAAGGCGCATGTGTCGCGATCGCTCTTGTATTGGCAGGTGGCTTCTACGTGTTGGATGCCAAATTCTGGGGTGTTGTGATCATGGGTGGTTCTGTAGTAATCATGTTCTTCTTACCTTGGCTTGATCAGTCGCCAGTAAAATCGATTCGCTATCGCCCACAGTTTCATAAATATATTTATGGTGTGTTTGTAGTGAGTTTTGTGATTTTGGGCTACTTAGGTATTGAGCCACCTTCACCACTATTTGAAAAGATTTCTCAGGTCTGCACTATTTATTATCTGGGCTTCTTCTTAGCGATGCCGTTCTGGAGCAAGCTTGGTACATTCAAGCCCGTTCCAACACGCGTTACCTTTGAGTCCCATTAATTGACGCTTGAGATATTAGTAAAGAGAAATTAGGAACTAGGATGAAACGAATTTTGCAAACTATGATGGGCGTCTGCCAAGCAACTCTTTTGGTTGCTGCCCTTGGTTTTGGTATGAATGCCAGCGCCAATGAAGACGGCTATCCATTAGATAAAGCACCTAACCGTGTAAGTAACAATGCCTCATTACAAAATGGTGCCAAGATATTTGTGAACTATTGCTTGAACTGTCATGCGGCCGCTAGTATGCGTTACAACCGCTTACGCGATATTGGCTTGACCGATCAGCAAATTAAAGACAACCTTATTTTGACCGATGCCAAGGTTGGTGATTTGATGACTATTTCAATGACACCAAAAGATGCTAAGGCATGGTTTGGTAAAGTCCCACCTGATTTGTCGGTTGAGGCTAGAGCTCGAAGCACTGATTGGCTTTATACCTATTTCCGCACCTTTTATAAAGATGATGATCGTCCAACGGGTTGGAACAATTTGGTTTATCCAAACGTCGGTATGCCCCATGTGCTCTGGCAATTACAGGGTGAACGTGTTGCTAAGTTTGAAGAGCGTAAAGATCCACATGATGCAAGCAGAACTGAAAAAGTATTCGTAGGCTTTGAGCAGTTGACTCCAGGCACGATGAAGCCACAAGAATATGACGATAACATCGCAGACTTAGTTGCCTTCATGTCCTGGATGGCTGAGCCAGTTCAGCTGGAGCGCAAACGTCTTGGTGTTATTGTGCTTTTGTTTTTGGCGTTTTTCACCATCTTGGCATGGCGCTTGAACAAGGCTTATTGGAAAGATATTCACTAATCATTTGAAATGAGCCCTGTATCTAGGGCTCATGAGTGAAGAGATTTAACGCTGTTGTGCGTTTGTTGTATTGAAGTAGAAATTTAAGGAAATAAATTTATGATGGTGTTGTACTCGGGTACTAACTGCCCATTCTCGCAACGCTGCCGTTTGGTGCTTTTTGAAAAAGGCATGGATTTTGAAATCCGTGATGTTGATTTATTCAACAAGCCAGAAGACATTTCGGTGATGAACCCTTATGGCCAAGTTCCCATCTTGGTTGAGCGTGATCTTATTTTGTATGAATCTAACATCATCAATGAATATATTGATGAGCGTTTCCCTCATCCACAATTGATGCCGCCTGATCCAGTAGCACGCGCACGCGCACGCCTCTTCCTCTTCAATTTTGAGAAAGAGTTGTTTGTGCATGTAGCATCTTTGGAAAACGAAAAAGGTAAGGCAGCTGAAAAGGTTCATGAAAAGGCCCGCTTGGCTATTCGTGATCGCCTAACTCAGCTCGCACCAATTTTTGTTAAGAATAAGTACATGCTTGGTGAAGAATTTTCTATGCTGGATGTAGCAATAGCGCCTTTGTTATGGCGTCTTGAGCACTATGGTATTGATCTTTCACGCAATGCTGCGGCCCTCTTGAAATATGCTGAGCGTATTTTTAGTAGACCTGCTTATATTGAAGCTTTAACTCCTTCTGAAAAGGTAATGCGCCGCTAAGCTTGTTTAGCGGTTCATTTCTAGTCAGCATGTCTGACGTTCCAAGTAATAAGCCATATTTAATCCGTGCTCTACATCAGTGGTGCACGGATTTTGGTTTTACCCCCTTCATTGCAGTCTTTGTAGACGCCAGGGTAGAAGTGCCGATGGAGTTTGTAAAGAACGACGAGATCGTTTTAAATCTTTCCCTAGAGGCCTGCCATCAACTCCAGATGGAGAATGATTGGATTAGCTTTCAGGCAAGGTTTGGGGGCATCCCAAGGAAGATTATGGTTCCTGTAAGTCATGTTTTAGCCATTTATGCCAGGGAGAATGGACAGGGCATGTCTTTTCCATTTGATCCTAAGCAGGCTCGAGATCTGCATATTGCAGATTCATCAGATGAGGCCCCAGAAAAGCCTAAAACAAGCAGACCTAGCTTGAAGATTGTTAAATAAGTTAAAATATTACCGTTGCCCCTTTAGCTCATCTGGTAGAGCAACTGATTTGTAATCAGTAGGTGGTCTGTTCGAGTCGGACAAGGGGCACCAAAACATCAAAGGCTCACTGCTTATGGCAAGTGAGCCTTTTTATTGATCTCATCACTCTTTATCTACAAAGATATGCTCTGGGCACAAGTTGTTTTGATAGTGTTCATACGCTGTTTTATAAGCGGACTCAATATGACGGCGGAATAGATCGGTATCAAATAAAGGCATTTTTAATCGGTTGGCAGCCAGCTTATTCTTTATTTTGAGAAGCTCTTCGGGGTTGCTTGCCAAGCTTACAGTCAGCGATTCATATTCTTCTGCCGATCGCGTAATCAGCTCTGGTAGCCCAACGGCATTTAGTAGGCTTTCTGCAACCCTAGCTGGAAAGCTATTGCCTGCCATGGTGATGAGTGGCAGTCCACACCAGAGCGCATCGCTAGCAGTTGTATGTGCATTGTAAGGAAGGGTGTCTAAAAATAAGTCAGCCTCTCTATGCCGGGCCAAATGATCCTGCTGGTTTATGCGTTTTGCAAATATGAGGCGATTACCTGATATGCCCCTTTTTTCAGCTTCTTTTATTAGATTATTTTTGATGAATTCATTGTCTTCAAACAACCATAGGACGCTACCTTCAACTCTTTTTAGAATATTCATCCAAATACTAAATATATCGGGGGTTATCTTGAAATTATTGTTAAAGCAGCAGAATACGAATTTATCCTCAGGCAGTCCTAATTCTTCTCTACTAAAACGGCGTGAGGATATTTCTTTTTTATCATTATTTACCTGGTAGCAATCGGGTAAATACATCATTTTTTCACTGAAAAATTGTTGATGTGCTTCGGGTATAACAGTCTTATCGGCAATAATGTAATCATGGTGCTCAGCCCCCATTGTTCCTGGGTAGCCTAGATAGTTGATTTGTATAGGGGCAGCACGTAATGCAAAGATGCCAGTACGAGCATCCATAGTCTGCCCACCTAAATCTACTGCAATATCAATTTCTAGCTTGCGGGAGAGCTCGGCTACTTCTTGGTCGCTTAAATGATCTACATCAATAAAATGATCAAAATATTGCATCACCTCAGTTCGAACCGTGTCTTTTTCTCCGCCATTGAGGAGTGAAAAAGCATAGATTTCAAATTGATCCCGATCATGCAATTTGAATAAGCGAGACATTAAATGTGAGGTTGGATGATTCCTAAAGTCGGCGGAAAAATAGGCTAACTTAATCTTTTGATGACGATGTTTTGGTATTAGTGCTTGCTTTGAAGTATTGCTAGGGCTAGATTTGCCCGTAGCAATGTTAGCTACCTTGAAATTAAGTTCTTCCGAATCAAATAGGGCTAAAGCAGCAAAGGGCATGATTACCCTTTTTCCAGCGTCTATCTCTTTTCTCAGATTATGGATGCTCTCATCAAAGTTGGCCCAGTCCCCAATTTTCATTCGGAGATGCATGATCTCCCCGCTCAAATATTCTATGCTGGGATTAATTTCAAGCGCTCTAGAATAGTGTGATATCGCATCGTAGTAACGTTTTTGATCCTTGAGGATGGTTGCTTTATTAGCCCAGGCTTCAGCGTAATCGGGTTTAAATGCAATGGCCTTGTCATAGCAGGCTAGTGCCGCATCTAATTGGTTTAGTGCCTTGAGACTCACCCCTTTATTCACCCAAGCTTCTGCAAAATCGGGCCTTAATGAGAGGGCTTTTTCTGCAGCAGTTAGCCCCGCCTCAAATTTTTTTAATTCGTTGAATGCCGCACTTTGATTTAAGAGTGCCTCGAAATATTGCGGCTGTATGAGTATGGCCTTATTAAACGCATCTAGAGCAGCATGATGCTCTTTGAGTACCGCAAGACTTTTGCCATAATTTAGCCATGCATCTGGATTGTTAGGAGCTATCTTCAGGACTTGCTCATGATGCGGTAAGGCTTCAGTATCGCGACCACATTCAGATAATGCCTTTGCAAGGTTGTAGTGTAGCGAAGGATTATTTGGATTGAGTTTGATAGCCTTTGTTAAATACTTTGCAGATTCTGCATGCTCTCCTTGCGAAGCTTTTATCACTCCAAGGATTTCAAGGGCGGGTAAATTATTTCCATCTGAACTGAGGATATTAATGAGTATCTTTTCTGCCTCTTTTGGCAAGCCTTGTTGTAGCAGCTGTATGGACTGACCGATAAGGTTTTGAATTCGCTCATTCATATCATGTCGAAAGTGATGTTTTGCTCAAAGAGGTATGAAACCTAATTTGTTGACGGTTTCCTTTAGGCCCTCAATGGTGAGGAGCCACTGGATCGACTCCTCAGCAACGTTTTCTTTGAGATTATTGGGCGGGGTAACCCCCGCCATTTGGTAATGAATTTTGTATTGAGAGCGAAATGCAACGGATTTATTTTTCGTATAGGCCAACTTAAAATTCTTGTGCCTTAAGTAAGCATAAAAAATTCGATCGCAAATTGGCGACAAAATTTTGGGTATGCGCATCCAAACATTTAGGGCTTCGAATGCACTGCGTTTTATCAAGTAACAACTAGTGTCTATGTGTTCAAGCGATACTTCATCGGAATCTTGAACTCCAATCAACTCAGATCCATCTAGGGCATGCATGGTTCTAAAGGAGCAACCAATATCTGCGCCAGTTTTTTCCAGCTCCTCTAGCAATGAGGCAAGGTGGTTAGGATGAAACCAATTATCTGCATCTAGATAAGCGACAAAATCATAGCCCTCTACATCTGCTAATAAACCACCTATTCCTCTTGGAGTATCGCCATTATCATCATGTCCCTGTGCGAGTGAAATATGTTTTATATCCCACTGCGCTAGCTCTTCTTTGGGGAAACCATCTGCAATAAAAAAATGGGTAGCAGGAATGCTCTGAGACATAACGCTCTCATGGCATTTTTTCAGCACCTCAAGGGGTTCTTTGTAATACGGTGTGATGACAGCGATTTTCTTCATTTATTTAGCAATGTTGATCATTTGAAGTTTGCAGGAGGCATGGGCTTAAATTGATTGTATCTTGCTAAGCGGG
>Ga0208496_1000396_pt1 | contig 15704 bp, 14 predicted proteins | sample CryBogmetaGMA2M_FD_184552 | JGI IMG/M metagenome (GOLD analysis project Ga0208496, IMG submission 184552) | Freshwater microbial communities from Crystal Bog, Wisconsin, USA - MA2M (SPAdes) | ecosystem: Environmental > Aquatic > Freshwater > Lake | place: Crystal Bog, Wisconsin, USA | collected... | reverse complement strand
TGTAGTCACCGGCCTTGGCCTCATCTCACCTGTTGGTAATTCAGTTGATGTAGCTTGGTCTAATTTGCTCGCGGGCAAATCAGGCATTGCTACCATCACAAAGTTTGACCACACTCCGCTGAGCGTTCATTTCGCCGGAGAGGTAAAAGATTTCAACGTGGAAGAATATGTTTCTGCTAAAGAGGCACGCCATATGGATACGTTCATCCATTACGGCATTGCTGCAGGCACGCAAGCTATTCGTGACAGTGGTTTAGAAATCACCGAACAAAATGCCGAGCGCGTAGGTGTAATGGTGGGATCCGGTATTGGTGGTTTGCCGATGATCGAGGAAACCGGAGCGGAGTTATTGGCTCGAGGCCCACGTCGTATCTCGCCTTTCTTTGTGCCGGGCTCCATCATTAATATGATTTCCGGACACCTCAGCATTTTGTTTGGTCTGAAAGGTCCAAATGTGGCTGCAGTAACCGCCTGTACTACGGGTTTGCATAGCATCGGTTTGGCTGCTCGCTTAATTCAGTATGGCGATGCTGATGTCATGGTGGCTGGTGGTGCTGAGTCAACGATTTCTGCTTTAGGCGTAGGTGGTTTTGCATCAGCAAGAGCACTTTCAACTCGCAATGATGATCCTACAACTGCTTCACGCCCTTGGGATAAAGACCGTGATGGTTTTGTTCTGGGCGAAGGTGCTGGTGTTGTTGTGATTGAAGAGTATGAACATGCAAAGGCGCGTGGTGCCAAAATCTATTGCGAATTGCTTGGCTTTGGTATGAGTGGTGATGCGTATCACATGACTGCGCCAAATATGGACGGCCCACGTCGTTGTATGGTCAATGCTATGCGCGATGCCGGCTTAAATCCAGATCAAATTCAGTATTTGAATGCGCACGGAACATCTACACCGCTTGGTGATAAGAACGAAACTGAAGCTATCAAAGCGGCCTTGGGCGATCATGCCAAGAAGGCTTTAATTAACTCTACTAAGTCGATGACCGGTCACCTTTTGGGCGGTGCCGGTGGCTTGGAGTCAGTTTTCACGATTCTGGCACTGCATAACCAGAAATCCCCACCCACCATCAATATCTTCAATCAAGATCCTGAATGCGACTTGGACTACTGTGCCAATACCGCTAGAGATGTGAAGATCGATCATGCGGTCAAAAACAATTTTGGCTTTGGGGGTACTAACGGTACCTTGATTTTTGGCAAATTGACCTAATATTCTCTTTATCTCCACTGTTGGTTTTCACCAAGTAGGTCAATAGCATTATGAAAAAGTACTTAATTGCGCTCATGGCTATTTTTAGCCTTGGGCAAACTGCATTTATATCCAATGCCTCTGCACAAAATCCTCGGGTGATGATCCCTGATTTTGCAGATCTCGTCGAGCGTGCAAGCCCTGCCGTTGTTAATATTCGGACTACAGAAAAGGTAGTCACTCAGCAAACGCAGGGTGGTATTCCGGGGATGCCTGAAGATCAAGCAGAGTTCTTCCGTCGTTTCTTTGGTGTTCCGATTCCGGGAATTCCAAATGGACCAAAACCAGCACAACCAAATAATGGCAAACCACAAGAAGCTGATCGCGGTGTAGGGTCTGGCTTCATTATTGAATCTAATGGTTTGATCTTGACTAACGCACATGTGGTTGAGGGCGCAACGACAATTTACGTCACCTTGACCGATAAACGCGAATTCAAAGCCAAGTTGCTGGGCATGGATAAGCGTACCGATGTTGCTGTAGTCAAAATTGAAGCACGTGATTTACCAAGATTGCCCTTGGGCGATTCTTCTAAAGTTAGAGTGGGTGAGTGGGTCCTGGCAATTGGTTCCCCATTTGGCCTAGAGAATACGGTTACTGCGGGTATTGTGTCTGCTAAGAGTCGTGACACAGGCGACTATCTCCCCTTTATCCAGACTGACGTTGCCGTCAATCCTGGCAATTCTGGCGGACCATTGCTCAACACGGCTGGTCAAGTGATTGGTATTAACTCTCAAATCTTTAGTCGCTCCGGTGGCTATATGGGGATCTCCTTTGCAATTCCGATTGACGAAGCAATGCGTGTTGCAGACCAGTTGCGTACGAATGGAAAAATGACGCGTGGTCGCATTGGTGTGGCATTAGGTGAGATGACCAAAGAGGTTGCCGAGAGTTTAGGTTTAGGTAAACCACGTGGTGCCTATGTTCGCAATGTCGAGCCTGGGGGTCCTGCAGCTGCTGGTGGAATTGAATCGGGTGATGTCATTCTGAGTTTTAATGGGCGCGAGATTGCCAAGTCAACTGATTTACCTCGGGTGGTTGGAGAAACAAAACCGGGTACTACTGTTACGGTGCAAGTGTGGCGAAAGGGCAGCACGCGTGATTTAAACGTCACTGTTGCTGATACGGATGCTACTCAAACGGCTAATAAAAAACCTGATGCACCTGCGGCGAATAGCGGCGGAGTAAATGTACTTGGGGTGACCGTAAGTGAGCCATCCGACACCAAGAAGAAGGATCTGAATATCAAAGGTGGCGTTGAGGTCACGGGTTTGGGGGATGGTCCTTTGGCTAAGGCTGGAGTTCGTCCTGGAGATGTAATTATTCGGGTTGCAGACGCAGATATCACTGGGGTAAAGCAATTTGAAGCTCTGGTTAAAGGCCTAGATGCCAATAAGGCTGTTCCGGTCTTTGTACGCCGTTCTGACAGCACTCTAGTCATCCCTGTAAGGCCAAAATAAGCCTTTTTTGGGCTAAAAAATGGGGTTCGGCGCCTTTTGGGCGCCACCCATTACAATCCCTTTAAGACGACTTTTTGCAGCGCATCATTGTGGTGCGTTCTGACAAGGCGTTTTCTGGAATGACCTATTAAGACGCTATGGATTTAATCCGCAATTTTTCTATCATCGCCCACATTGATCACGGCAAATCGACGCTCGCAGATCGCATTATTCAACTTTGTGGTGGCCTTTCTGATCGCGAAATGGAAGCCCAGGTTCTCGATTCGATGGATATCGAACGCGAACGTGGCATCACGATTAAGGCGCAAACTGCCGCCCTGAGTTACAAAGCCAAAGATGGCCAGATTTATAACCTCAACCTCATTGATACTCCCGGGCATGTCGACTTCTCTTATGAGGTGAGTCGTTCTTTATCAGCTTGTGAAGGCGCTTTATTGGTAGTGGATGCTAGCCAAGGTGTCGAGGCACAAACAGTAGCGAATTGCTACACCGCAATTGAGCTAGGTGTTGAAGTTGTGCCAGTACTCAATAAGATTGATTTGCCGCAAGCAGATCCTGAGCGCGCCATTCAAGAAATTGAAGATGTGATTGGCATTGATGCGACTGGTGCAGTGACCTGTTCCGCAAAGACTGGATTAGGTGTACATGAAGTCATTGAGGAAATGATTCGCAGAGTGCCACCACCCAAGGGTAATGCTAGTGCGCCGCTCCAATGCTTGATCATTGATTCTTGGTTTGATAACTACGTTGGTGTTGTGATGTTGGTGCGCGTGGTGAATGGCACACTCAAGCCAAAAGACAAAATTACTTTGATGGCCAATGGTTCAAGCCATTTGGTTGAGCACGTCGGCGTCTTTAGCCCGAAATCAGTGGATCGCCCTGAATTAAGTGCTGGCCAAGTAGGTTTTATCATTGCTGGTATTAAAGAATTAAAAGCGGCCAAAGTAGGTGATACCGTTACTCACACGACCGGTCAGCAAGGCCGCATTCCTGCAACTGAACCTTTGCCTGGGTTTAAAGAAGTGAAGTCACAGGTATTTGCAGGTTTATATCCAGTAGAGGCTAGTGAATACGATCAACTGCGAGAGTCACTTGAGAAACTCAAGTTGAATGATGCTTCTCTCTTATATGAACCAGAAGTATCGCAAGCTTTAGGTTTTGGATTCCGCTGCGGCTTCTTAGGTTTGCTGCATATGGAAATCGTACAAGAGCGCTTAGAGCGCCAGTACGATATGAATCTAATTACTACTGCTCCTACCGTGGTGTATCAAGTGCAGCAATCTGACGGCACTATCTTGATGATTGATAACCCATCGAAAATGCCTGAGACCAGTAAGGTTGATACGATCATGGAGCCGATTGTGACCGTCAATCTCTACATGCCTCAAGAGTATGTGGGCTCTGTAATTACCTTGTGCGTCGGTAAGAGGGGTATTCAGACGGGGATGAACTATTTGGGGCGCCAAGTACAGCTCACTTATGAATTGCCGATGGCTGAGATTGTGTTGGATTTCTTTGATCGTCTCAAATCCATTTCGCGTGGTTATGCATCGATGGATTATGAGTTCAAAGAATATCGTCCTGCTGATGTAGTCAAAGTAGATATTTTGATTAACGGTGACCGGGTGGATGCCCTATCGGTTATTGTCCATAGGAGCAATAGTCAGCATCGTGGTCGTGAGGTAGTCTCCAAGATGCGTGGGATTATTCCACGTCAAATGTTTGATGTAGCGATTCAGGCAGCAATTGGCAGTAATATCGTTGCCCGTGAAAATGTGAAGGCCTTGCGTAAAAACGTACTTGCCAAATGTTATGGCGGTGATATCTCTCGTAAACGCAAGTTATTAGAGAAGCAAAAAGAAGGTAAGAAACGCATGAAACAAGTTGGTAATGTGGAAATTCCACAAGAAGCCTTCTTGGCTATTTTGCAGGTGGAGGGCTAATGAACTTTGCGCTGATCCTTTTTATTTTAGTAGTGATCTCAGGCATCGCTTGGATCGCTGACAAGATAGTCTTTGCGCCACAAAGACGTCTAGCCGGTATTGATCGGATGCCCTTGTGGTTGGAATACACCGCAGGATTTTTTCCAGTCATTTGTGCGGTATTTGTATTGCGCTCATTTATTGTTGAGCCTTTTAAGATTCCCTCAGGATCGATGATTCCCACCTTGCAGATTGGTGATTTCATCTTGGTAAATAAATTTACCTACGGTATTCGTCTACCCGTGATCAATCAAAAAGTAGTTGATCTAGGTTCTCCTAAGCGTGGGGATGTAGTGGTTTTCCGCTACCCCCGTGATGAGTCAGTTGATTATATTAAGCGTGTAGTAGCTCTGCCTGGTGATGTGATTACTTATCAAGATAAGCGTCTGTCGATTAATGGCCAACCATTGCAATACAGTGGTGGTGAGTCTTATCTCGATCCAGAAAATATGCGCTATGCAAAACGCTTTACAGAAACTTTTCCAGCGGACTTGGGCGGCAATCGACATGAGATTCTGAATGATCCAGATCGCCCTGCAACGGTCTTGCCTACAGAGCGATTTCCAGGTCTAGAGTTTTGCCAGTACCAGCAATCGGGCATCACTTGTAAGGTACCCCAAGGTCATTATTTTGCGATGGGTGATAACCGCGATAACAGCGCTGATTCTCGCTATTGGGGATTTGTGCCAGACAAGAATATCGTGGGCAAAGCATTTTTTGTGTGGCTTAACTTAGGTAATCTTGGCCGCATGGGCGGCTTCGAGTAAAGACCATGAACGCGCGCGCTGTTATCGAAACTGCACCACTTCAAGAACGTCTTGGTTACACGTTCAAAAAGCCTGAGCTTTTGAATCAAGCCTTGACTCACCGTAGCCATAGCAAGAAAAACAATGAGCGTTTGGAATTCTTGGGCGACTCTATTCTGAATTGTGTGGTTGCTGAGATGCTTTATGAGCGTTATTCGGATTTGGATGAGGGCGATCTTTCACGTGTCCGCGCTAACTTAGTGAAGCAGCAAGCTTTATATGAGATTGCCCAAAGTCTCTCTCTTTCTGATTACTTACGCTTAGGCGAGGGTGAGCTTAAGAGTGGGGGTTTCCGGCGCCCTTCGATCTTGGCTGATACTTTAGAAGCAGTAACTGGCGCAATCTTTATCGATGGCGGCTTTGATGCGGCCAAAGCCTGTTTACGCAAACTCTATTCAGTGATTTTGGCTCATGTAGATCCAAAAACCCTGGGTAAGGATGACAAAACACTATTGCAAGAATGTTTGCAAAGTTATCAATTGCCTTTGCCTACCTATAACGTTACCGGAACTACTGGTGCAGCTCATAACCAGCAGTTTGAAGTGGAATGTCTTATCCCCAGCCTGAAGGTATCGGTGAAGGGTGACGGTGCATCACGCCGCGCTGCTGAGCAATCGGCTGCTAAGACCGCTTTAATGGCTGTGCTGAAAGCATTACCTCAGGAATCTCGTAAACCCAAGAAAACTCGGTCGGCCAAGAAAAAAGCGGCCAAAAAAGAAGTGACCGAAGAGCAGTTAAATCTTAAGCTGAAGGGCTAATCGTGTTCAGATGCGGCACTATCGCCATTGTTGGGCGTCCCAATATGGGCAAATCCACTCTCCTCAATGCTTTGGTCGGACAAAAGATCAGCATTACCTCTCGTAAGGCTCAAACTACGCGTCACCGTATTTTGGGAATCCAGAATCGGGAAGAAGCGCAATTTATCTTTATTGATACGCCTGGCTTTCAGACGCGTCTCATGAACACCCTTAACAAAGCGCTGAATCGCACTGTGACTACCGCTTTACAGGATGTCAACGTAGCTTGCTTTGTGGTTGAGGCGGGTTATTTTGGTGAAGATGACAAGAAAGTATTGAAGCTTCTGCCGGAAGATCTTCCGGTGGTCTTGGTCCTCAATAAATTGGATTTATTTAACAGCCGCTTTCAGACCCCAGCAGAGCGTGATCAAGCATTGCTTAACTTTATTAAGGATATGGCTCGCCCCTGGTGTGAATTAGGTGGCCATGAAGATCAGAAGAGTGAATTTACTGAAATTGTCCCCATGAGCGCCAAGAGTCCAGGGGATGTGCAAAGATTACTAGATGTATTAGAGGGTTATTTGCCTGAAGCTGAGGCTGTATACGATGGTGAGACTATCACTGATCGCAGTGAGCGCTTCTTGGCTGCTGAGATTCTGCGTGAGAAAGTTTTTCGTTTTACCGGTGAAGAGTTGCCTTACACCAGTACTGTGGTAATTGATCAATTCAAGATGGATGGCAAGATGCGCCGCATTGCTGCAACCATTTTGGTAGATCGTGATAGCCATAAAGCCATGATTATTGGCGCCAAGGGTGAGCGTCTCAAAAAGATTTCAACTGATGCCCGCATCGATATGGAAAAATTATTTGATGGCAAAGTCTTTTTGGAGACTTGGGTCAAGGTCAAACGGGGTTGGGCAGACGATCGCGCAGAATTGCGGGCGCAAGGGCTGGAATAAAGTTCATGGCCTCGATTCGTGTTGCTGACGAACCTGCTTTTGTATTGCATAGCATTCCCTATAAAGAGACCAGCTTAATTCTGGATGTCTTTACGCGGCAACATGGGCGGATGGCCTTGATTGCTAAGGGTGCAAAGCGACCTCATTCGGTATTACGTCCGGTATTACAACGTTTCCAACCATTGCTAGTATCTTGGAGTGGCAAATCTGAATTGCGTACGCTAACCAAATCTGAATGGGTTGGCGGCATGCCTTCTTTAGTGGGCGATGCATTACTCTGCGGTTTTTATCTCAACGAGTTGCTAGTGAAGTTTTTGGCACGTGAAGATGATTATGAAAAACTCTACGATCGCTATGCTGAAACAATTAATGCCTTATCGAATCTAGAGTTTGAATCCAAGGGATTAGAAGAAATATTGCGCCCATTTGAGTTATCGCTTTTACAGGAAACAGGTTATGCTGCCGCTTTAGATCGCTGTGTTGAGACCAATGAGTTGCCAGAGGCTAAGACCCAATATGTTTATCAGCCTGAGCGTGGGGTTCGACCCGTCCAGGGTGATGATCCTGGACACTGGCCAGTATTGACCGGTAAATCCTTGCTCGCAATTGCTGTCGGAGATTTTTCTGATCCAGAAACGCTTTCAGAGAGCAAACAACTGATGCGCTTTTTATTGGGTTTGCATCTGCAAGATCAGGTCTTGACCACCAGACAGATTTTGATTGATCTTAAAAAAATCTAGTAATCTACAGTTATGACAGCGCCCAAAGCCCTAGAACTAGGTATCAACATTGATCACATAGCCACATTGCGTAATGCACGTGGCACAGTCTATCCAGATCCTATTAAGGCGGCAAGACTGGCCGAGGAGGCCGGTGCCGATTTAATTACTTTGCATTTGCGCGAAGATCGACGCCATATTAAAGATGCTGACTTGATAGCGTTGCGCCCACTTATTAAGACTCGCATGAACCTCGAGTGTGCGGTAACTCCAGAAATGATCAATATTGCTTGCATGGTAAAGCCGCATGATGTGTGCTTGGTGCCTGAGAAGCGTGAGGAAGTGACTACTGAAGGTGGCTTAGATGTATTGGGGCATTTTGAAGGAGTGAAGGCCGCTACCAAGCAATTACGAGATGCAGGGATTCGGGTATCACTGTTCATTGATCCAGACCCAAAGCAAATACAGGCGGCTAAAGATGTGGGCGCGACTGTAATTGAATTACATACTGGACGTTATGCGGACTTATCTAGCCCTGAGCAAGCTATAGAATTAGAGCGTATTAAAGCAGCTGCTCAATTTGGCGTGAGCATTGGTCTGAGAGTCAATGCTGGTCATGGTTTACATGAAGGTAATGTGATGCCCATTGCAACTATCTCTGAATTATCTGAATTGAATATTGGACATGCCATCGTAGCTGAGGCGATATTCAAGGGTTGGCAAAAAGCCATTACTGATATGAAATCCCTCATGACACAAGGCAGAGCAAAGTCATCAAAATGATCATCGGGATTGGTACAGACATTCTGCAGATTGGGCGCTTGCAAGCAGCTTACGATCGCACCAACGGTCGTCTCGCTGAAAAGATTCTGGGCCCTGATGAGATGTTGGTATTCAAACATCGGCTTGCCAGAAATCATAAGAGAGGCATTGCATTTTTAGCGACCAGGTTTGCTGCAAAAGAGGCATTTTCTAAGGCCATTGGTTTGGGCATGCGTATGCCAATGACATGGCGTTTATTGCAAACCCTCAATGAGCCCAGCGGTAAACCGGTTACCAGCTACCTAGGAGCCCTAGCGCAATTTATGCAGGATCGTAATTGGGAAGCCCAAGTTACGGTTAGTGATGAGCAAGATATGGCAATCGCCCATGTGATTGTTATCCAAAAATAAAGAGGAAGAGATGACTAAATCCACCATGAATCCAGGCCCGATTACTTTGGATGTCGTTGGTCTTGAATTAAATGCTGAGGATCGCCGCAGAATAGTAGATCCACTGATAGGTGGGGTTATTTTGTTTGGTAGAAATTTTGCAAATCGCAAACAACTCACCAAATTAACAGCGGATATTAAAAAACTTCGTCCCGATGTACTGATCTCCATTGATCATGAGGGTGGGCGAGTACAGCGATGTAAAACCGATGGCTTTACCCATCTGCCAGCAATGCGTAAGTTAGGTGAGCTATGGGGCTCAAAGAGTAAATCTATTCATGCTGCTGAATCTGCTGCTTTAGCCATGGCTGCCGCAACTGCGTGTGGTTATGTGCTTGCTTCTGAGCTTCGCGCTTGTGGCGTCGACTTTAGTTTTACTCCAGTGCTGGATTTAGATTTTGGTCGCAGTGCTGTGATTGATGACCGTGCATTTAGTCGGGATCCACAGATTGTTTTTGCATTAGCCAAGAGCTTGAATGAAGGCTTACGTTTGGCAGATATGGCCAACTGTGGGAAACATTTTCCGGGGCATGGTTGGGCTGAAGCAGATTCTCATGTAGCAATTCCGGTTGACGAGCGCAGCCTCAAGGAAATTTTGAATGATGACGCTAAGCCTTATGAATGGTTGGATCTGAGTTTGGCTGCTGTTATGCCGGCCCATGTGATTTATCCCAAAGTGGATAAAAATCCTGCGGGCTTTTCTCCTATTTGGCTACACTCCATCTTGCGCCAAGAATTAGGCTTTGAGGGTGTAATCTTTAGTGATGATTTATCCATGGAGGGCGCGAGTGTTGCTGGCTCTGTGGTGAAGGGTGCTGAGTTAGCTCTTAACGCCGGGTGCGATGCAGTTCTGATCTGTAATCGTCCAGACCTAGCCGATCAATTACTCTCTAAACTGAAGGTCACCAAGGCCAAACAAACTGAGTCTGCAACTCGCCTTAATCGCTTGATGCCAAAGTCAGCAGCCTTATCGTGGGATGAGTTACAAAACGAGGCTGAATACCAGCATGCAAAGGGATTACTAAAGCAGTTTGGATTAATTCAATAACGAGTGATAACAATCACCCAATAATTAATCGAGAGATACCCGCTTCCATTCGGAGATGATGTATTTTTTAATATGCTCTCCTTGCTCTCTTGCACAAAAAATCTCATCTACATTAACGGATTCATGAAGCTTTTGGAGACGCAATACATCTCCATGAGAGGAATAATTCGGGAGCCAGGCGCCCCAAAAGAATCCCATATCTTCCAACTGAGAAAAGGCTAGTGCTGCAGCCTCCTGAGAAATAGGAAGATTGAGTAAGGTATAGGCAAGTTGGAGGTGCTCGATCTTTTCTAGCTCGGCACGGATGGCTGAATGGAAATCTGCTCCAATATGTTGGATTTTAATATTCGCCATTTGGGTTGCAGGGCTTACAGACACGGTGTATACGGATTTTCCATGTCCAATGGCGTTAGATTCTATAACGCTTCTAGTAACATTAATTTTTTGAGCTAAGTCTTTTGCAAAATCAAAATGATTGCTAGGCACATAAATGGTATTTATATTTTCCTTTAGGGAAACATAACAGGATAAGAATGACATGCGAGTATCGGTAAAGTTTTCTAACCCTGCCATTTGTCGAAAGGGCGAAGCACCTAATAGCATTCCTGTTTCTTGCGCGCCAAATGCAATCATTTCATGTTGGCTGTAAGGATGGTTAGTTACGCAATCTGTCCAAAATCCCACTAAATCTAATTCTTTGGCAATTTCAATGCGTTTCTTGGCCATGTTTTCGGCGATATGATGACCGCGAAAATCCGGATCAACAATCATCTTGCCAGCTTCTGGGGCGGTGTTATGAAGGCTATCAAAAGTGAGTGCGCAATGACCAATGATATGTCCGTCGGGATGTTCAGCAACGACCGAGTGCATGAGTTTTTCATCCACAAGCCGTTTTAGTGCCACCGGATCATACATCTCATGAAAGGGGTAGCTATCGCCATAGCAGCGTTCAACGCAGTGAATGAGTTGCGGAATGTCAGCAACTTCTAGAAGTCTGATTTCTGGGGTGATGTCATTATTCATGGTCTGAATATTATGACGGAAATTTGGAAATAAAAAAGCCCGGCTCACCGGGCTTTAGATTGCGTGCTATTGCCAATTAGTTGGCACGGCTGCGGTATTCACCTGTGCGGGTATCAATTTCAATCTTGTCGCCGGTATTGCAGAACAAGGGAACCTGTAATTCATAGCCAGTCGCCAATTTTGCGTTCTTCAATACTTTACCTGAGCTAGTGTCGCCTTTCACAGCAGGTTCTGTGTAAATGATTTCACGAACGAGTGAGTTAGGCATTGCTACTGAAAGTGCTTTACCTTCGTAGAACACTACTTCACAGGGCATGCTTTCTTCGAGGTAATTTAATGCATCACCCATGAATTCAGCTTCAACTTCATATTGGTTATAGTCGCCATCCATAAAGACATACATTGGGTCAGCAAAATAAGAGTAAGTGCAGTCTTTCTTGTCGAGGATCACAACATCAAACTTGTCATCCGCTTTATAAACACCTTCGTTAGGTGCGCCAGTTAACAAGTTCTTAAATTTCATTTTCACAACTGAAGAGTTGCGACCTGAGCGGCTATATTCCGCTTTTAAAACGACCATGGCATCAGTGCCGATCATGACTACGTTACCAACGCGAAGTTCTTGTGCTGTTTTCATCTTGCTATTCCTGGGTGCAGAGCTAATTTTCTGCGGTTTTTATCAAAAACAAGATTGTACCCGCCTGCAAGCCTATATTGCTGGGCTTAGGCTATAAAGCGCAGTAGGCGTGCAGCCAAGCCACCATCTGCTTGTTTTTCGAGTAAATGGGCGCGCCACGCTTTGGCATGCACATTCCAGGCAGCTAGTGACCCAATCCACTCATCGGGCATTGCCCAGGTCATAGCTGCAATGGTTGCTAACCTCAGGTCTTGGCTAGCATTTTCAAGATACAAGTCTAAAAAGGCCGCCAATTTCACTTCATGAGCACGATCTTCTTGGGGATAGATGTGCCAAATAAATGGTTTGCCAACTAGTTGGGCGCGGATAAAGGAATCTTCACCGCGAACAATATTGAAGTCGCATTGCGATAGTACCCAGTCATAGTCATCTTGCGACACAAATGGCATCGGGAGTAATTGCAGGGTGGCTGGTAAGTGAACAACTTGCTCGTTATAAAGATTTAGTAATTCAAAATGACCATGTGCTAGTAAGACGTCAAAGTTCTCACCAAGCTTGCCTAGGTCTTCAAGCCATTCGCGTAATGGGATGCCGGGGTAGCAAAAAACACTGATTCGTTTTGCATTAGGGCGTAGTTTTGACCAAACTGACTTTAGATCTTTGGGGATGTGTTTTGTAACAAGATGACCCTCTGGCGGAATGGGGTCAAGTAATAATCCCCCAACCTCATCATGAAAGCCTGGAAAGAAAAAATACTTTGCAATGCCGTGAGACTGGGGCGAAGCCTTTGCATGAAACTCAGCCACCCATGGCTCAGCGCTGAGATACTCGAGGTTAATAATGATGGGCTTGATAGGGGTGATAAACAGGCCAGCAAGATAGCGCTCGGGTAGCTCGCAGCCAAAAGCTTCAATGACGACATCAGGAGCAGTGACAGGATGGCGCGCATTGCTGTAGCTTGCTTCCCAAGCTTGAATATCTATTTGGCGTTTAACTACCTCATCAGTTCCAGATGCGAGTAAATTAAGGGTTGGCAGGTCATCGCAAAAAATGCGGACAGTTTGGCCATGAAGACTTGATAAGCTTCGGGCTAGGCGCCAGCAAACACCAGCATCACCATAGTTGTCTACGATTTGGCAGAAAATATCCCAACGCATGAGCAATTCGCTTTTTGAAAACCTTCAGCAGGACGTTAAACGGCTACCCGGATTGCCGGGGGTGTATCGCTTCTTCGATGAGGCGGGGCAAATTCTATATGTTGGCAAAGCTCGTCATCTCAAAAAACGGGTTTCAAGTTATTTTCAAAGCAAACAACTTTCACCGCGCATAGCACTTATGGTGGGCAAAATCGCCCGCTACGAAACAACAGTAACACGGACCGAAACCGAAGCGCTCATTCTAGAGAACAATCTGATTAAAGAATTGGCTCCGCCATTCAATATTCTATTTCGGGATGATAAATCCTATCCCTATGTGATGTTGACAGGCCACCAATTTCCTCGCTTGGCTTCCTATCGCGGCAAGGTAGACAAACGCAATCACTACTTTGGACCCTTCCCGAATTCTTGGGCAGTTCGTAATAGTGTTCAGATTTTGCAAAAAGTTTTCCGCTTGCGAACTTGTGAAGATTCTGTATTTAAAAACCGAAGCCGCCCCTGTCTTCTGCATCAAATCCATCGCTGTAGCGCCCCCTGTGTAGGCCGCCTAAGTGTTGAGCAGTACGGGCAAGATGTTGCGCAGGCGACGCGTTTTTTAGAAGGCGACCACAGCCGAGTCTTATCTGAATTGGAAAAAGAAATGCATGCCCACAGCGAGGCTATGGAATTTGAGATGGCGGCAGTATTGCGCGATCGTATTGCCGATCTCTCCAGTGTTTTGCAGCAGCAGTCTATGGATACGGTGGCAGAAGGTGAGGGAGATGTAGATGTGATTGCCGTAGCCTTAATGGAAGGAATGGTTTGTGTGAACTTGGCGATGGTACGTGGTGGCCGCCATTTAGGTGATAGAGCCTATTTTCCGAAAGGCTTACGCACAGCCTCTGGCGAACTACCGTCACCCGCAGAAATTTTAGAAGCCTTTATTGCCCAACATTACTTGGAAGACCTTACTAGCAATGCTGAAGTGAGTATTAATTTAATTCCACCAGTCATCGTGTTGAATCATGCACTTCAATCAGCAGGAGATGATATTTCAGCTTTGTGTGAAACCCCGCCGGAAGATTTACATAACTTGATGAACGCGCAGGCCGGCAAAAAAATTACATTTCTCTTTCAGCCTCAAGGTCAAAGACGCCATTGGCTGGCAATGGCTGAAGGTAATGCGAAGCTTGCGCTAACAAAACGTCTCGTAGAGACTGGCGGGCAGTTAGCCAGAGCGCGGGCACTGGCCGATATTCTTAGCCTGGATTTAGAAAGTCTAGAGCAACTGCGGATTGAATGCTTTGATATTAGTCATACCTCTGGTGAGGCTACTCAAGCATCGTGTGTGGTGTATGCCAAGAATGCCATGCAGTCTAGTGAATACAGACGTTTCAACATTAATGACATCACTCCAGGTGATGACTATGCTGCCATGCGCCAGGTCTTGCAAAGACGCTATGCCAATTTCCAGGAATTGCCCATTGACAAAATTCCCCAGGTGATTTTGATTGATGGGGGTAAGGGGCAGGTTGAAATGGCACGACAAGTCCTTTCGGAATTCGGTATGGATGTGGGACTGATTGTCGGTGTTGCAAAAGGTGAGGGGCGTAAGGTGGGTTTGGAAACCCTAATCTTTGCTGATGGACGACCTGCATTGGGATTGGGGATTGATAGCGCTGCACTTTTATTGGTTGCTCAGATTCGGGATGAAGCGCATCGTTTCGCAATTACCGGCATGCGGGCTAAGCGAGCAAAGGCAAGAACAGTCTCGCGGTTAGAGGAGATAGAAGGTATCGGTGCCAAGCGGCGCCAGAAATTATTGGCGCGTTTTGGTGGTCTTAAAGGGGTTGCTAATGCCAGTATTGAGGAGATTGCTAGTGTAGAAGGGGTCTCTTTAACCCTAGCTGAGCAGATTTATCGTCAGCTTCACTAAGTAATTAAGTTCCCACTTAGTTTATGCTTGTCCAATGCCATTTAATCTTCCTATTGCCCTAACCTGGTTGCGTGTAGCGGCAATCCCATTGCTGGTGGCGATTTTTTATTTGCCGAATTCGTGGATCACACCATTTGAAAAAAATCTTTTTGCAACAATCATCTTTGTTCTTGCAGCACTTACAGATTGGTTGGACGGATTTTTAGCACGTCGCATGCAGCAAGAATCCGCCTTTGGACAATTTTTAGATCCTGTTGCGGATAAGTTAATTGTGGCAGCTGCGCTGTTAGTACTGCTCAATATGGATCGTGTTCAAGTATGGGTAGCCCTCATCATTATTGGTCGTGAGATCACCATCTCAGCTTTGCGTGAGTGGATGGCTTTATTGGGCTCCGGTAAAAGTGTTGCCGTGCATATGGTTGGCAAGTTAAAAACCACTGCACAACTTGTTGCAATTCCATTTTTATTGCTCAATGACACTTTATTTGGCTGGTTAGATTGCGCCCGAGTTGGTACTTGGCTTATTTGGATTGCTTGCTTCTTAACACTTTGGTCGATGTTTTATTACCTAAAAAAGGCTTTGCCACAATTAGCCGGCAAAATTGATTAAGTCCTATAAACCCCAGCCATATCAGTATTTTGGGGTAATTCCTGTAAGGTAGAATTTGGTTTTCTAGTGGAAAAATGCTTTCCTAAGGATTGTTTGTTAAACTGTCGCCCTGTTATGCGGGAATAGCTCAGCTGGTAGAGCGATACCTTGCCAAGGTATAGGTCGGGAGTTCGAACCTCCTT
>Ga0208496_1000391_pt1 | contig 15741 bp, 14 predicted proteins | sample CryBogmetaGMA2M_FD_184552 | JGI IMG/M metagenome (GOLD analysis project Ga0208496, IMG submission 184552) | Freshwater microbial communities from Crystal Bog, Wisconsin, USA - MA2M (SPAdes) | ecosystem: Environmental > Aquatic > Freshwater > Lake | place: Crystal Bog, Wisconsin, USA | collected... | reverse complement strand
CACAGGCATCGTTGAATCCCACTGATGCCATGCCATAGCAAGCCTTGCCGGATGATGACCAAACCCAAAATCACTCATGCTGATTGGCGAAGGTATTGAGTAACAGCAGCGATAAAAAAAATGCGGTAAAAATTCTACTAAGGTGTTTCATCACTAAATCTCCAGTTAAGTGTTTATCTTGGTAGGCTGGGAAACCCATTCGATGGCTTGGGGCCAGCGGCCTACCGCGATAGACATAAATACAAAAGCCTAACAGCCATCCAATCACATATTTACCCATGGGGAATCATCTGAGAAAAATGACGGTTTGATGTCGCTATCGCGTGTAGTGCTGAAACCCATTATAAAAAGGGTCATAATTAACGGTTTAGCCACAAAAATAATTTTATTATTAATGGAGCTATCAAGTTAAAAGGTACACTGGTATAACGATCTGTTAAAAATAGTATATGTAAAATAAACCTGAGTCAGTGCGCTTTCGCACATAGTCTAAATAATCACCTAAAGGCAGCAGCAATTCTCAGTTTGAGCCAAAGCGATGATAGTGGATTGTCATTCCGACCGGAATGACGGCGTTTTAGGTTTAGCTGAAACATCTTACTAATAAGGTATTAGTTTGTGCGATAGCGAACAGAACTTCAGGGTAGATGCTGTATGCTGTCAATAAAGGGAGACATTCCTTGCCTAAATCAAATCACGCTAATATGGTCAAATCCCGTCCCGTCAAGCCGTCGCAAGTTTCCTTAAAGCCAGCCGGTATCGGCAATGAGTCCGCAACCATGCCAATAGGCCAAGCAGGCATCACAGTGAAAAGTGCGCCATCCATCATCGCCATAGGCACGTCAGCCGGGGGCTTGGAAGCCTTGGAGCAATTTTTTAGCACTGTCCCTGCTGCCAGTGGTGCAGCATTCATCGTCATTCAGCATTTGGACCCGGCTTACAAAGGCATGCTGCCAGAATTGTTGCAACGGGCCACTCAGATGACGGTGGCCCAAGCCGGCAACAGCATGCAAGTCAAACCGAATTGCGTGTATGTGATTCCGCCCAACAAAGACCTGTCTATCTTGCATGGCAAGCTTTACCTGCTGGATACCGTCGCACCCAGGGGGTTGCACCTGCCGATTGATTCATTTTTCCGGGCACTGGCCGACGACCAGCATGAACGGGCTGTCGGAGTCGTCCTCTCCGGGATGGGTTCCGACGGTACCTTGGGCCTGTGTGCCATCAAGGAGAATGCAGGGCTGGCCGTGGCCCAATCCCCTGACTCGGCTAAATTCGATTCCATGCCGCGCAGTGCGATTGCTGACGGACTCATCGATATCGTTGCACCACCGGAAGAACTGTGGGGGCGGATATTCACCTATCTTAACCTCAACCGGCGCGAACCCCGTACCGTCACGGAACCTATCCTGGAACTGAAATCGCAAAGTGCCCTAGAACAAATCGCCATCCTATTGCGGGAACGGACTGGCAATGACTTCTCGCTTTACAAGAAGCATACCCTCTACCGTCGCATCGAACGGCGCATGGAACTGCACCAAATCAATGTCATTGACGATTCCGCTGTTCCACTATAGTTTGGTCAAACAGGGTATTTTGCTGCTAGGCAATGCCGAAACGATTGGCGGCTTTCCCCATTTATTTCATCTTATTAATAATAAAACGAGGATTTATCAGCGTATTGAACACCTTTTGCCGATCAATGAAATTGATTTCCCGGCAAAATATTTTCCAGTGGCATCCGAGGCCCAAGACGTGGACAGCCGACCCAACCCTATCGCCAATCTGGAAACGCTGGCAGACCAGTTGCTGTTACAACATTTCTCCCCAGCGGCAGTATTGACCAGGGCATCCACTGTTCGACATCGTCACCGACTTGGTCTACCCGCAACTGCATCAAGATGCGCAGGAGGTGTTGCGTACCCTGATATTCACGGAAAAACAGGTCAAAGCCAACCATGGGCGTTGGTTCAAGGTGCGTATCATGCCTTATCGCACCCAGGACAACTTGATTGACGGTTTGGTTATCACGTTCATTGATATCTCTACAAGCAAGAAATTAGAGGCGGAATTAAGTGTCAATAATGAGAAAGAAACTTAACCCTATCCAGAATGCGGCTGAACTGCGCCAAATCGCTGAATTGCGCCAACGCGCAGAACGGCTGCTCGCCGATGACCATATTACGGCGAGCCAACTGGCCGATGCACAGCAAGCCGTGGCGGTCAAACTGGCCAATGCACAGAAGGACACGGCAGGAAAATTAGCCGCTTCACAGAAGGACACGGCAGGAAAGCTAGCCGATTCACAGAAGGCCGCGGCAGGCCAACTGATGGTTTCACAGAAGACCGCCGCACACAAGCTTGTGCATGAATTGCAAGTCTATCAGATTGAGTTGGAGATGCAGAACGAGGCATTGCGCGAATCCCGATCCATGGCAGAAATAGCACTGGAACGCTATGCCGAACTGTTCGATTTTGCCCCGATTGCCTATTTTATTTTGGGGGCTGAGGGCATCATCCGGCAGACGAATTTCCGTGGGGAAGATTTACTAGGTTTCGAGCGATCCAATTTATCCGGGAAACGCTTTACAAATTCCGTATCCAGCGAATACCAGGCTATTTTCAACCAATTTCTGGGAAGCGTGTTTGCATGTGATAGCACTCAGTGCTGCGAGATAAGCCTACAGGCGAATGGCAAACTATACTGGGTGGTTATTGAGGCGATTGCCGACAAAACCCGGCAAAGCTGTCTTGCGGCGGTATTAGACATCACGGAACAAAAGCGGGCGCAGGAGACCATCCACAATCAAGCCAACATTGATTCGCTGACCGGGCTTCCTAACCGCCGAATGTTTCTTGACAGGCTACAGCAGGCCATCAAAAAATCACACCGGGCGAGCCAGAAGTTCGCACTGATGTTTCTCGACCTTGACCATTTCAAAGACATCAACGACACACTCGGTCATGACATCGGGGATCGGTTATTGAATGAAATCGCGCAACGCCTGCAAGGCTGCATACGCGAGATCGACACGCTAGCGCGCTTGGGCGGTGATGAATTCACCCTCATTTTGGGCGAACTGGACAATCCGCGAAGCATCGCCCGTGTCGCCCAAGGCATTCTAAACTGTATGGCGGCACCGTTCCAATTGAAAAATGAAAGTTGCTATGTTTCGTTCAGCATCGGCATTGTGCTGTATCCAGATGATGCCATTGACGTGGACGATCTGCTTAAAAAAGCCGACCAGGCGATGTACGCCGCCAAACAGCAGGGGCGCAACCGTTTTTGTTATTTCACGTTGGCCATGCAGCAAGCGGCAAAGACCCGATTGCGGCTGGTTAATGATTTGCACAGCGCATTGGCGGGCCATCAATTCTGGGTGGCTTACCAACCCATTGTGGAATTGGCGACCGGCGACATCCACAAAGCCGAGGCACTGGTTCGCTGGCAACATCCCACGCTTGGGCTGATCAGCCCTGCCGAATTCATCCCGGTCGCCGAAGATACCGGAATGATTATTGAGATAGGCGAATGGGTATTCCAACAGGCGGCCAATCAGGTGGAAAAATGGCGCACGAACCATTACCCTTTTTTTCAAATTAGCGTCAACAAATCCCCCGTGCAGTTTCATGACAAAGGTGCCGACCATGGCGACTGGTTCAATTATTTAAAGCACTTGGGCCTGCCTGGATCGTGTATTGTAGTGGAAATCACCGAAGGCTTGTTGCTGGACATTTCCCCCATAGTGGCAGCAAAATTGTTTGCCTTTAGGGACACAGGCATGCAAGTGTCGCTCGACGATTTCGGCACTGGCTATTCGTCGCTGGCCTACCTGAAAAAATTCGACATTGATTATTTGAAGATAGACCAGAACTTTGTCTGCAATCTGATTGGCAATTCTACTGATTTAGCGTTGTGCGAGGCCATCATCCTGATGGCGCACAAACTGGGCATGAAGGTTATCGCCGAGGGTATAGAAACCCTGGAACAGCGCGACTTACTGTTGCTGGCCGGTTGCGATTATGGGCAAGGGTATCTGTTTTCCAAACCCGTGTCGGCAGAGGAGTTTGAGAAGTTATTTTAGCCGTAGGAGTGGGCTTCAGCCCACGAAAATCGCTTGTGGGTGATGGGCTACCGCACCTCGTCTGTCCAGACTTTGAAGCTTGCCAATGTATTGGGTCCAAACGTATGGATGATCGGAACATCGGCCGCATCCCGTCCCCTTGCAATCAGCACACGACCGAAGCGCGGCGCGTTGTTGCGGGGGTCAAAGGTGTACCAGTGCCCACCAAGGAAGACCTCAAACCAAGCGGCGAAATCCATTGTGCTGTAAGGTGGCGGTAGGCCAATGTCACTCAGATAGCCGGTGCAGTAACGAGCCGGGATATTCATGCAGCGGCAGAAGGTGATCGCTAGGTGCGCAAAATCGCGGCAGACACCTTTCTGCTCAAGGAAGGTCTCCCCGGCTGTCCGCGTAGACCGCGCGTGTTCGTAACCAAAGGTGACATGGCGATGGACGAAATCGCAGATGGCCTGGACACGCCACCAACCAACAGGCGATTTGCCAAACAGGTCCCAAGCCGTCTGGGACAGGTGATCAGTATCGCAATATCGGCTTCCCAACAGGAAGACTAGCGTTTCCTCGGGCAGGTCTTGCACAGGATACTGCTGGGCCGAAGCGTTAACAAGGTCTATCCTGCCCGAATCGTTGACGAGCGCATCGGACGAAAGCCGTAGCCGACCCTTTGGCGCAACGATGCGTGTGCACCAATTGCCGAAGGCATCGCGATAGGCGGTGATGGGGACCGACGGGTTGGTGATGAGGTGGTCGGGGGTGATGATATCGGATGCGCGGGTAAAATGAATGTTCAACGTCAATATCATCGGTGTCGGTTGGGGACAGTCGTAGATGAATTCGTAGCCAATCCGTATTTTCATAGTGAGCCTTGCAAGCAGTGGTGATGGGTAGTTTAGCGGGTGCTATTAAAAGTGATGTACAACTTCCTTGTTGCTCGTTCCAAAGCTCCTGCTCTCATCGTTAATACACAAGTGTAGGAGGCCCATTTCGGCATGGATTCCGAAATCCAGCGTCCAGGGATGGCAAACTGGGGGCATCGACAGCTGTCCCTGCAACCGCGAACATGAAACTACGGGTTGGCATGTTACCTGAGTCAAGCATTTGCACAATCGACTTGTTACCATCCATGGCCTGGATTTCGGCATCCCTACCGAAATGACGGCTTTTCCGGCTTTCCCTGAATTGTGTATAACGATTAGACCTGGAACTTGGGAACCAGCAGCTTACTAGTTCGGTAAGATCACGACTGTGCTGCCGTCCGGGGGATTTCTTTTTGGACCTGTCCTTCCCGTTGCGCCCGTGTTTCCCGTTGCGCCTGTATCTCCAGTCGCCCCCGTGTCACCTGAAGCACCGGTCGCGCCAGTTGCCCCGGTATGTCCGGTATAGCCTGTCGCGCCTGTACTCCCGGTTGCGCCGGTGTATCAGGTCGCACCGGTTGCACCTGATGGTCCGGGAGGGCCGGTAGGAAGCACACATCCGCCAATCGCGACGGAGGCCAATAATACGATAAATAGTTTCGAATGTTTCATGATGATTCTCTTTGTTAAGCTAACGGGACAGATTAAGGCTACACCAACTGCCCAGCCTAGTCGGTGCGTTAACGCTCATAGTGCTAGTCGCCCTTTTCGAATGGGAAGTGAAACACAACGGCTGCCCCCATGCTTGGTGGGGGCTGTGACTTCCTCTGTGATCACATACCCGTCCCGGTATGACGATGCTTTTGCCACTAGCTGATGAATCTTCCTAATCAGGTCCCATTAACCCAGTATCCGCTCGTAGGTTTCCTTCCCTGCCCGGTAACACCCGCAAGAGGCGGCTTCCAAGCCGGCGCGGTCGAGGATGGTGATGTCACCACGGTGGTAGCTGATGATTTTTTGCTGCTGTAGCGAACTTGCCGCTTTGGTTATGCCGACGCGCCGCACCCCTAGCATGAAGGCCATGAATAGATGCGTGACATGGAACGTGTTGCAGTTTGCCCTATCCTGAGTCATCAACAACCAACGGGCGAGGCGCGCCTCCACCACATGGTAGCGGTTGCATGCGGCTGTTTGTGCGATCTGGCTCATCAATACGTAGAGGTAGCGCTGCAACTCCGGCCGTAGTGCCGGAATTTGTTCCAGTAGTTGGAGAAACTCAGCCACCGTGACCCGCAACGCAGGGCCTGCGCCCTGCACCAAGGCGTGGAATGGCGCGGCATCAACGCCTAATATCAGGGTAATGCCCAGCATCCCTTCATTGCCAACTAGGCCCACTTCCAAATATTCGCCGGCATCAATGGGCATCACCAAAGAAACGAAGCCTCCGGTGGGGAAGTAAACATGGTGGATGGGTTCCCCTGCACGGTACAGCGTCTCGGCAATGACAAGTTCGACGGATTGGCAGCGACTAAGCAGCAATTCGCGCTCCTTGCGGGGCAGGGCGGATAGCAGACGATTGGTGACGGGTACAGCTTGGACGGACGACACGGTGCTCTCCTGCTATATTCTGGCAAACTCAACGGGGGCACAAGGATTAAGGTCAATCCCAATACCGAAGTTTGCCTAGGGCTTATGAACCCGCTAAGCAATAGGCCAAGCTACCGCAAAAGCTTGCCGCCGTCTGTACGTTACCGCACCTTCACTCACCCATTCAGTGGCAATGTCATTCCATACCAGATGTCAAAATCAGCGTGGCTTGCGGTGGAGGTCGGGGAGCAGACGCTCGAATTCTGTTTTGACCACTTGGTAGCACTCGCAGACCCGTTCCTCCAATCCCGGACGATCCAGCACCGTGATATGGCCACGGCGATATTCAATCAACCCCGCTTTCTGCAATTTCCCGGCTGCATCCGTGACCCCTTCGCGGCGCACACCGAGCATGTTGGCGATCAATTCCTGGGTCATGGTCAATTCGGACGAGGCGAGCCGGTCGAGGCTCAACAACAGCCAACGGCAGAGTTGCTGGTCCACCGAATGATGCCGGTTGCAGACCGCTGTCTGCGCCATTTGGGTAATCAGCGCCTGGGTGTAGCGCAGCAACAAATTGTGGAATATCCCTACGCGACGCCCCCCGGCACGGTTGAACTCCAGCATCAGTTGAGACGCCCGCAGCCGATAAGCGTGGCCGGCGCTCTGCACAATCGCCCGATTGGGCATGGTTTGCCCTCCCATGAAAAGGGCGACACCGACGATGCCTTCGTTGCCAACCACGGCAATTTCGGCTGATGAGCCATTCTCCATTACATAAAGTAGTGAGATGATGCAGGTCGTCGGGAAATAAGCGTAACGCAACACGTCCCCTGACTCGTAAATGACCTTGCCGAGCGGCATGGGGACCAGCTCCAAGTTAGGTGATATGTGCTCATAATCGGATTTGGGCAGGGCGTCGATCAGATGGTTTTGCCGTGGGCTATGGGGAACTGTGTTCATAAAAAAATATTTAGGTTGCAGGCCAACAAAATGCTGACACTCGGTGGCCTCTGTCGCTAAAGATCATATCAGATTATCGGCTTTAGGTATGTGCTGTATCGCACATAGCGTCACTTTTTTACCCCCTTAGCAAAAAAGGAGGGTAGGGGGATTTTTGACAGCAATTCTCATTTTGGCAAAAACATAGCACACTGTATGAGACAGAACACAGTCGCGCATTCCTTCACAACACTTCCTGCATTCCCTTACTTGTCTTCGATAGAAATGCACTATGTGTGCCATCGTACCGACGATGCCTGATTTTGTGGCTAACCTGTCTCCGTAACAACAAATCAACGTTAAACACTCTCATCAACAAACAAGGTAAACCCCATGAAAACCAAAGACGAGTACATAGAAAGTCTGGCATCGGAACTTAAAGAGTGGAGTGCCCAGATCGACCTTTTGTCAATCAAGGCGGAGAACGCAACTGCGGATCTGCAGCTCAGATACACCGGAGAAGTCGATGTATTGCGCAACAAACAGCATGCGGCCACAGCGAAAATCAAAGAGCTTGAGGAAGCCAGCGGCGATGCTTGGGGGACGATCAAAGAGACTGCCATTGAAGTTTGGGATGACCTTAGGACCGGCTTGGCCAGCGCTGTTGCCAAATTCAAGTGACCTCTGGATACCCAAGCAAAATGACCAATGCTGTTGAGTTGGCTCCTTCCCCCACGAGGGAAGGAGCGAAGCGAAAGGGGCTTTGGGATGGAGCAAGAAAATGGCAGCGAAGCCTCTGGTTTAACTTGCCCACACCCAAACCCAATGTTCCGGCACTAGGCATCGCCTAATGGGAATTATTATCAAGACTCTTTCCGTCCCTGCCGAAAGCCTGTTTCCTCACAAAAGGAGCACACCATGCAAACAAAAATCAGACACCAACCGATGGATCTTTCAGATAGTGTTTACATAACCGGCATGTCCATCATGGTCGGGCTAGGTCTATTCGATTGCCAACAACGGATGGCCGCAGCCGAAAAGGCAGTTCAAAAGACTGTATTAGCGGCTAAAAATGCGGACAACCCCTTTTCTGTCAAAGATGCCAAATAGCCATTAAAACCATATTTACAGTGTCTTTAACTTCAATTGATTACATTGTTTAATTGGCCTTAATCATCGTTCAGGCCACCAAATGTGGAGTGCGGAGACGAGTCACCGCACTCCATAAACTCATTCATCGGACTGAACGATGACCAAACCTGCCGGTATGACGGAATAACTAATGTCAATATATATAATTATTAATATTCTCATATGCGCGTTACCGCACTGAGTGAATTTATTTATTACCGTATTATATTAATCAAGTGATGGGAAAACCCATTCACTTTTGGTTAATCAAACAAATTCGGGGATATATATGAAAATTTCACGCACGATCCGCTTTTCTGTGGTTGCAGCCCTTTTCACTATTAGCGCGAGCGCACAGGCCGGTTACATTTCTGGAAACCTAGCTTTTTTTGGTACTGTGATACCGACGGGAGGCACTAGCCTCGACACTGCGACTGGGCTGCAATTCAACGCACCCCAGCATACCTCATCCAAATCCAGTGAAAACACCGGATCATTTGCCGGTCTTGACAATCTAGATTTCACGATGGCAGCCGTCACGAATTTTGACCCATTGGCTCCTGCGCCCTTGGATTCTTTCAAAGTGGGCAACATTACGGTAACCCTAGAAAACTATGTAGCGAATACTTTGACCCAAACAGGGAATAATCTCGGCGTAACCTATGATGCCCTGTTAAGCGGGACAGGTTTTACCGATACGGCTGGGAGAGTTAATTTTTCCGTCTCTTACTCTGGTGGCACTTCATACGCTGATGCCGGGACGGTCTATGCGACACCACTACCCGCCGCTATTTTATTCGTAGCACCGGCTTTGGGTGGATTGTTTGGGTGGTCGCGCCGCAAGTCCAGCAAGAGTTCGATGGCTTAAATAAAGCATCAGGCGTGGGGGAAGTTTAACGATTTTCCTCGCCTTGATCTCTCTGGCCCATGTGAGAACAGAGGTTGAATTCTTTCTTTAGTCACTGCCTGCTTTGGTCATTATTCAGCCCACCAAACGCACCCATCGGGCTGAGCTATGCCCAAATCCTCACTGGCAATAGTCATTCTGGAAATAAAAAATTATACCTTTAGGAGAATCCAAATGTTTCAAAACATAATGATCATCTTGATTACGCTCTGGACTGTGACCGGCTTTAGTTTCATGGCCTATATTACTACGCGGGTTTACTTGCATGACCATGGTTATCGTTTACATCATGGTCGTGTTCACGCCATTCGAACCCGAAGCCCATTAGCAAAGGTGGAATAAGTTAGATTCTTTGGGATTTCTAAAGAGCCATAATCGTTGGCCATGGGTAGAAATATCGTCGTACCTGTCGATTCCCCGGCTTAAGTGGGTAGCCCAATATGGAACTCATAGAATTTGCCTCCTAATTGTTTTATAAGTCATTTTCGGAAGACTTAGTCAATATATGGCGAAGCTTGTCCTTGTCTATGATATGGATAGACTTGGCGTTGACGGTGATAAACCCCATGCCCTCAAAGTTTTTTAAAATACGGCTGACTGATTCTAGTGTCAGCCCCAAATATTTCCCTATTTCGAGGCGTGACAGTGTCAGTTTAATTTCTGTGCCTGAAAGCCCTCTACGACTCAAACGGTCAGAAAGATCAAGCAGAAAGCCTACAACACGCTCTTCCGCCCCTCGCTGACTAATCAGATGGTGGCTGGTCTCCGCTGTCAGGGCTTGGCCGACATGGCGGAATAGTTCCCTCATCAAATTCGGCACCTCCAGGCACAGGCTGTCTATCTGTTCGGCGGGAATCTCGCAATAGGTCAAGGTTTCCAAGGCCAGCGCCGAGCAAGCATGCCGTTCATCGGCAAGGCCGTCAAAACCGAGCAATTCGCCGGGTAAATAATAACCAGTAAGAAACTCATTGCCGTCCAAGTCCAAGCTAACCAGTTTGGCCGTGCCAGCCTTGATGGCCAGGATGCCACGAAATTTATCACCCTGCCGATACAGATAGTCGCCCTTGTGTAGGATTTTCCTACGGGCAACTATATTGCTGATGCGCTCGACATCTTTTTGGCTGAGTCCGCGCGGGATGCATAAGTGGCTTAAATTGCAATTCTGGCAGGTAACCTGCAGTTTAGTTTTGATTTCGCTGGAAACAAATGGAGTCATGACAAACCGGATAGTTAAGTTTATTCCCTATTTTACCTTGCCTGGGCTTTGGTTTCGATGTCGGCAACAGCATCCTGTAGCCTTATCATCCAAGGCTCTTTCGCACCGGGATCGACATGGAAAGCCAGCGAGGCATGTTTGTGCAATAAACCTTCTTCGCCCGATGCATTGGGGTTTAATTGCCGTTTGACAACAAAATCCACCATGCGCCGGGTGTTATAGACGACCAAAACCCGGTTTCCGTATTTGCCGGGGTAGATTTGATACGCTACATTGGTTTCGTTAAAGGCAGGGTTTCTATCCAATAGAGCCTCAATTTTTTCCAACTCGCCATTGGCTAAAATCTTCAAAATCGAATCAGGATGGTGTCTGATCAATGATTTCAGGTAAACCGTAAGCGTTTCGTTTTTCTGTGTTTCATGCAATGCCCTGACTTCACTGTCGGCAAGGCCAAAACTTTCCGCCACAAGGTAATGTTTATCCCGCTCCCCATCATTGGCAAACAGCGATATTTTATCCAGCGCCTCATGCTCCAAGGCATCCAAAAACGACCAGGGCGAACGTATGTGTTTATCAACCGTGACTACCCAAGGCAAAGCCCGCCCTGTCCTTTCAAAGCGGTCTTTGACACTACAGATGACCCCAGAACGGGATAATTCATTTTCCCGGCCTTCGGGCTTGACGATGAACGCATCAATGGCGGCAATTTGGGTGTGAAAATCGGCTTCCGAATAAGCATTGATCACATTGTAATAGCGCGGTTTGTACGGAATGCCCGTGCCGTCATAGAGTATGTTGATACGGGCTTCTTTGGCCCGATTGGCCACCAAGTCGCGCAGCCGATTGGCGAATGGTTCTATGAATATATAATCGTCGCTATGATGATTCGCTGCCGTCATCACCGTATACAGGTCACTACATTTGCGGAACTCATCCAATGAGGCAATGACAAAATTGTCACCGCATTGCGCGGCAGCGATTTCTTCCACTGCTGTTTTACCCGATCCGGCCCCACCCATGGACATAAACAGCTTTGGGTAAGGGTCAGGCGTTTTACCTTTGAAGATTGCTTCTTGGAGTTCATTCAGTTTTTTGCTCATTTTACTGAGCCTTTCGTAGCCTATTTCAACGGTGCGGGCCAACCTCTCATCTTCGCTCGCGGTGGCCAGCAGTTTATTTTTAAGCTCTGGATTGTTGGCCAGCATGAATATCGTGGCATTGTCACCTTCGCATTGCTTGATTAACTCCTTTAACTCCGTCTGGCTGGCAGAACGTAAACCGGTCAACATATTGACATCAAGGCAGAACAGCGGCGCTTCGCCATGTTCTCCGATGCGGATGCCATCTATCTCATCTTTCTCCGTCACACGGAGATTTTCCGTACCCGGCAAATAACCGATGACGTTTGCCGACAAACTAAGCGGCAAATCTGCCAATTGCAAACCGGCCACAAATAAATCCTTATTGATGCTGGCAAGAGGCACCAAGCCGCCATTGACCGTGACTAGGCAATCTACTCCGTCCCCCGTCGTGTGCGATAAAAACGGTATGCTCGAAACAAACCGTTTGTTTTCAGGCCATTTTCCATACCCGTTAGGCCTGTTTTGCAAACATTTCGTGCGCGTGGGGTCAAGGGCATGTTTAAAGGCTAGGGTTATTTCCTCCACCGTGCTATCTAAATTATGCAGAACCACGGCATCGGACGCTTCTAGCCGCCTAAAATCAATCCCCTGCTCATAAACACCTTTGAATGCCGGCAAGTTGGCGAGGGCCATGACAAAAACATCCAAAGTAAGCCTGTTGCCATAGTCAAATGGCCGCACTATGCGCATTCTCTGGTAAAAATTAGCCACCCGTTCGGCAATATTTCCCGTTTTGATCACAAAACCATTGCTGTCGAATAGTTCAGTACCCAGATTGCCCCCTCCATTCAAGACCAGACCCTCTATAATCATACGGAATCCCTTTCTTCTGTCTGCGTCTGGCATGGTTCCAGGCCTATGGTTTACGGTGGCTTGTTCCTTCCAGTCATGGAAAATTTCGCGATGGATGCGCGAAAATAGTTCGGTCAGGTAGGTGACCCGTTTGGCTTGGTCATGCGAAATGGTCGTCTCCGCCTCTTGTTGGAGGGTTGATAACAGCTTTCTAGCCCGTGCAATTGCAAGCGCGTTGCGTAATTTCTTAAGTTTTACCGCGCCAGGAATTTTTGGGATGGCAATTTTTATCATGATTCCAACCTTTTAAGCATAGTTTAACTTTTCGCCTTATCCATTTTACCGCCAAAAACCAACAGTTACCCATTCTGATTTGCAGAACATCATGAAGACAAAACTTTCACTCGCCGATGATAGGCAAAAACTAGGCTGGTTGCTTGGGGCAGTCGTATTTGTAGCCGCACCCCATGTGTTTAATTTAGCACAGATTGTCATGGCCTACTTTGGCCTATTGGCAGTTTGGTTCTTTGCTGCCCTCTATTTCAAATTCAGCCTACCCGGCAAGGCATTGCTTTTTCTGCTCACACTGGGCGGAGCCGGCATCGTGCTTATGACTTATCATCGAGTTTGGGGTCAAGAAGCCGGCTCCAGTCTGTTCATTGTTGGCTTAGGCTTGAAGCTATTGGAGACAAAAACCCAACGGGATGCCTATTTATTGGCTTACCTCGCCATTTTTGTCGCCCTCACCCAGTACTTGTTCTCGCAAAGCATCCCAATGGCCGGCTATACCTTGATTGCAGTCATATTGCTGATGGCCGCAATGATTGGGTTAAATAGTAATAATGCATTTCCGGCCAAGGCGCGCCTAACTTTGGCAATTCAAATGGTTATCCAAGCCATGCCTTTAATGCTGCTTCTGTTTGTATTCTTCCCGCGTATACAAGGTCCGTTATGGGAATTGCCAGATGACACCCATGCGGCAAAAACCGGCCTAGTCGACACCATATCCCTTGGTTCATTCAATCATCTGGCACTCTCCCAAGAAACTGCCTTCCGCGTAGACTTCGAGGCCGATCTTCCAGCAGCTAAAATGCTCTATTGGCGGGGTCCGGTATTTTGGTTCACCAATGGTGATAAATGGACATTATTGCCCACGATGCCTATCCTGTCAGGAACTGAACCGCGGTTAAATGGCGGCTTCCACAGTTACCTCATCACCATAGAACCCCATCAACAGCGTTGGGTTTTCGCACTAGACCTGCCTGATTCAATTCCTGACGAATTGGAAAAAACCACCGATTATCAACTATTGGCTAAAACCGACATCACCGAGCGCAAACAGTACCGACTATCCTCAGGGACGGTTTACACAACTGGCCCATTAAGCAACAGGGAGACTAAAAGGGCGCTGCAACTGCCACCTAACATAGGCAACCGACTGCAAACATTGGTAAAAGGCTGGAAGGAAGAAAACCCTAGTCCAAAAAGTTTGGTGGATAGAGCCTTGCGTTATTTTCGAGAGGAGAAATTTTACTATACCCTGAATCCGCCACTTCTTCATGACAATCCGGTGGAAAGTTTCCTATTCGTGACGCGACGCGGCTTTTGCGAACACTTCGCGACCTCTTTCGTAATTTTGATGCGAATAGGTGGTGTTCCTGCCCGTGTGGTCACTGGCTACCAAGGTGGTCAATGGAACAGCGTGGGCCGCTTTTTAGAGGTCAAACAAGCCGATGCCCATGCATGGGCCGAAGTTTGGCTACCAGAGTCTGGCTGGACACGCGTCGATCCCACTGCGGCGGTAGCCCCGGAACGGATTGAACATGGCGTGGATGTGGAAACCCAAGTGGCCTTTGGTGAAATCCGCTTCAACCTGATGGGTGAGTTGGCGGCGGACCGTGGCTTGGGCTTTAGTAACCTCTTGAGACGGGCAAGAATGATCGCTGCAAGCATAGATCATGGGTGGAATAGCTGGGTTCTCGCCTATGGCACAGAAAACCAAGGACGATTTTTTCAATGGTTGGGCGTATTTGACTGGCGGATGATAGCCGCCTGGGTTTCTAACGGTTTAATCTTTTCCCTTCTGGCAGTATTTTGGTTTATCTTGCCGAAACGAAGCGCCAACAACGACCCGGCAAAACGCATTTATCAAAAGTTTCTGAAAAAAATCGCGGATCATGGGGTCATCCCGCACACAGGGGAAGGCCCGGTCCATTTTTCTGAGCGCGTAGCCAAGAACAAGCCTGAGCTGGAAAAACCAGTCAAATGCATCACTCAACTTTATGTTCGAATTCGTTATGAGCCATTTCACAATGCCAATGACTTGAACACCCTAGCTGGCATGGTAAAGCGTCTTCCTAAACCACGGCATTCTCTATTCCCACCTCTGAAAGGTTGATATTTACTTTATAATCATATGGTTTAATTAAATCTAGCCCTGTGGAAAACAAGGCAAAGAAGTGTGTGGACAAACAGCAGGCAGAAAGTGGAAAATTTCATAAGCTCAATTTATCCACAGGATTGGGCAATTCGGTTTACTCTTTGTCCACACATTTTAGAATAGCGCATCTTCATGTTTCTAAGAATAATTCATTGGTTTTGCGCAAAAATCGCCAATACTAATAGTAATTAAAGATATCTTTATATATCTTTTTTATCATTGCGGGGTGCATTGGAGCGTCATGGTAAGCCTTGACAGACAAAGCCGCTTTGCCGCTCCATGCGTAACGACAGTTATTTGATGCTAGTGTAACTTTTCAACAATTAATACCACACTGTCCGCCCCGACCACTTTGACCTTAGAACCAACTGGGCAATCCTCACCTCTGATTTTCCATGTGGAATCATCTAGCTTGATTTTGCCTTGACCATTGATGATTGGCTGGTCCAATGTGAACACACGTCCAATATATTGCGCCGTGCGCTGATTCAGCAAAGGTTGGTCGCTTTCGGTCGGGTGACGTTTAAAAAATCGGCGTGCGGCGATAATCCCTAGCACGGAAAACACCGAAAAAATGAATAACTGGATTTCCCAACTCATGCTAGGAAATAAAAACAGCAATACGCCTGTAACGACTGCGGCCTGGGA
>Ga0208496_1000390_pt1 | contig 15744 bp, 9 predicted proteins | sample CryBogmetaGMA2M_FD_184552 | JGI IMG/M metagenome (GOLD analysis project Ga0208496, IMG submission 184552) | Freshwater microbial communities from Crystal Bog, Wisconsin, USA - MA2M (SPAdes) | ecosystem: Environmental > Aquatic > Freshwater > Lake | place: Crystal Bog, Wisconsin, USA | collected... | reverse complement strand
CTGCGAGTGTCTGCACCAGATTGGGCATCAGGGCATCGCGCAGTAGCGCGGCCATAGCCCCGTCTGCGTTCAAATCACCTGCGGTGACGAAGGTGCCGTCCCGACGGCTCCCAACAATCATCCGGCCCAGGCGGGCCTGCAGGTCGTTGAGATCGCGAGAAAGGCACAGCACCGCCATCACTTCGCTGGCGACGGTGATGTCGAACTGATCCTCGCGCGGAACGCCATTGGCGCTCCCGCCCAAGCCGAGCACGACGTGACGCAATTCGCGGTCGTTCATGTCGATGGCCCTGCGCCAACTGATCCGCCTCGTATCCAGGCGTTGCGCATTGCCCCAGTACAGGTGGTTGTCGATCATCGCGGCCAGGAGGTTGTTGGCAGAGGTAATGGCGTGAAAGTCGCCGGTAAAGTGCAGATTGATCTCGTCCATGGGGGCGATTTGGGCGTAGCCTCCCCCGGTGGCGCCGCCTTTGACCCCGAAACACGGGCCAAGGCTTGGCTCACGAAGCGCGATCATAGTGCGCGTGCCAATTTTGTTTAGCGCGTCGCCCAGACCGATCGTCGTTGTCGTCTTGCCTTCGCCTGCAGCCGTCGGGCTAATCCCGGTGACCAGAACCAACGCGCCATCAGGCCTGGATTGTAGATTTTTTAAAAAATCGAACTCGATCTTCGCTTTGAAGCGACCATAGGGAACCAATGCATCATCCGCGATCCCGGCCTTGGCCGCGATTTCGGTGATCGGCCGCAGTGTTGCGGCGCGCGCTATTTCAATGTCGGTCGCCATCGGCGTATGCCTGCCTTCTGCTCGGATTATGCAACCGCGCGGCAAGCGCGACGGTTGCTAATACCCATTGTCGTTAACGCAGTTTCTACCGCTTTCAGGAAGCTGCGCATATCGTTCGGAGTGATTGCCCCGATGCACCCAACGCGAAAGCTCGGGCGGGCCGTGTTATAGAAATTACTTATCAGCCAGCCGTTGACTTTCAATAGGTCTACGAACGTCTGAAGATTCCAGGCGGGATCATCCGGCGCTGCAACATTAACGATAATTGGGCCCTGCACATCATATGCAAGGTAAGGGTCCAACCCTAGCGCCACCACACCCTCGTATAAAACATCGGCATTCTGGCGATAACGCCCCAGCCGTGCTTGTTGCCCACCCTCAGCATCGAACAGATCCAATGCTGTATTCACCGCAGATAGCACTTGTGCTGGCGGCGTGAACCGGAAGCTCCCGCTGCCATCAGGCCGCATTGTATGTTCAAAGATGTCGGCAAAATCGAACGACCAACTTCCAGCGTTGCCCTTGGCGGCGACTAAACTTTTGGTCCGAGCCACCGTGAAGCCCAGGCCCGGCATGGCCTCCAGGCATTTATTGGACGTGAACATGACTGCCTCCAGTTCCGGCTGGCGGGACACATCCAGAGGCAGCGCGCCGAACGCCGATACCGCATCCACTAGCAGGCGCCGCCCCGCAGCCCGAACGGCCGCACCGATCGTCGCCGGATCGTGCACGACCCCGCTACCGGTTTCGCTGTAGACGAGCCCAACATGGCTGATGGTCAAGTCGTCCGCGAGGGCGTGCGCGATGGCGCTTGGAGGTACCGGTCGCTCTTGGTCGACCCTCAGAGGAACCGGTACACGTCCCGCATCTTTGGCCAGATGCGCCATGCGGTCGGCATAAGATCCCACCAGGGGAATCAAAATCTTGCCACCGGCTGGGATAAACGTGCGGATTGCGGCTTCCATGGCGAAATGTCCACAGCCCTGCAAGGCCAAGGCCACATGCGTGTCCAAAGTGCCACCGGCGATCTTAAGCAAACGGCTGCGGACATTCTCATAAATAGGCCGGAAATCATTATCCCATGGGGCGATATCCTGTGCCATCGCCGCCTTCACCTCGGGCCGTGTGGTTACCGGGCCAGGGGTAAGTAATTTCATCCACAATCTCCCCGGCGCGCGGACGTAGCGCACCAACTCATCACGCATGCACCAGTAGCAGGGTCGCACCTCGCCTGCTAGATTGCCGGTAGGCCATATCCGCCGTGACAGGAGCGCTGTATGCGAGTGAGCGTCGTGCAGATGAATGCTGGGGCCGACAAAATGGCCAATATCGATCAGGCGCGCGCGCTGATTGAAGCCGCGGTCGCCGCTGATCGTCCCGGGATCGTGAGTTTGCCCGAAGTGTGGAGTTGCATGGGTGGGGATCGCGACGGAAAATTCCGGCAGGCTGAGGAGCTACCGCCACCTGGCAGCAACCTGCCTGGCGGTGAAGCCTACGAGTTTTTGCGTAAAACGGCGCGCGACAACCAAATTTTCGTCCATGGTGGTTCAATCGGCGAGAAGGGCGGCGACAGGTTATTTAACACCACGCTGGTGTTCAACCCGAATGGTACCGAGATCGCTCGCTATCGAAAAATCCACCTGTTCGATATCAGTACCCCAGATGGTCTGGTCTTTGGCGAGAGCCGCACCTATGCGCCTGGTAACGACATCGTGACCTACGAGGCGGAGGGCCTGAAAGTTGGGTGTGCGATTTGTTATGATGTGCGGTTCCCTGAGCTCTTTCTAAAGCTCCGCCAAGCGGGTGCCGACCTCATTTTCCTTCCGGCGGCCTTCACGCTTCAAACCGGCAAAGATCACTGGGAGACGCTTATTCGCGCCCGCGCGATCGAAACCCAGTGCTGGTTCGCTGCACCGGCTATGTATGGTCCCCATAAGGAAGCGAATGGAGAGACGCGAACGACCTACGGTCATTCTATGCTGGTAGACCCGTGGGGCCACGTGGTAGCCAAAGTATCGGACGGCACAGGCTGGGCGACGGCCCGGATCGACCTCGACTTGACCCAGCGAATCCGCCGAGACATGCCTGTTATGACCCAGCGGAAGCTGGTTTGACGGCCTCGATAAGTGCCGGTTACCAGCGGATCTGTTTCCGCGCTTCGTCGGCGCCGATGGCTGTCGATGTGCGTAACCGGCTGATTGATCGCTACGGTGACGTGCCCGTTGATGAGTCGGACGTTATCGTATCGCTCGGTGGTGACGGCTTCATGTTGGAAACGCTGCACCTGGTGCTGGATCGTGATATCCCGGTCTACGGGATGAATTGCGGCTCGGTTGGCTTTTTGATGAACGCCCTGAACGAAGACGATCTTCCTCAGCGCCTCGCCAAATCCCAGCCTGCACGCCTACATCCGCTACGCATGTTTGCGATTACAACCGGTGGCGCGGTGCACGAAGCATTGGCGCTGAATGAGGTTTCTCTCCTCAGAGAATTGGCGCAGGCAGCGAAGATCCGCATCACCGTTGATGGCAATGTCCGGTTGGCGGAGTTAATTTGTGATGGTGTGCTGATTTCCACCCCGGCGGGTTCGACCGCCTATAACCTATCCGCATTTGGCCCAATTGTGCCGCTTTCGGCCAATTTGCTCCCATTGACCCCGATCAGTGCGTTTCGACCTCGTCGCTGGCGCGGCGCATTGCTGCCAAGTTCGGCGGAAGTGCTGTTTGAGGTGTTGGAGAGCGACAAGCGCCCGGTCGCCGCAGTTGCCGACTCGCATGAAGTCCGTGATGTGATGTCTGTTGCAGTTCACGAAGACCGTGAGATTTCGGCAACCGTGCTTTTTGACCCCGGCCAAGGTTTGTCGGAGCGCATCATCACGGAGCAATTTACCGTTTAGGTACTATGAGGCACGAAACGCTGGCGACAGATCGAGGATCTCCGGGGTGACCTGATAATGCGTCAAAAATCGCACAAGGTCGCTCTGATAAAGTTCAACCGTGGCGGTGTTGATCAGCGGATGCACAAGTAGTGGGCGCCCTAGCATGATGCCCGAATGTAGAACCAGCCGTACTGAATGATCCCGATCATGCATCATTGATAATGGTGTTACTGAGCCGGGCGTTACCCCAAGCACGTCGAACAGCAACGGTGCGCTCCCAAAGGAAATACGCTTCGATCCGATCAACTTTGCGAGGATTTTAGTATCCACCTGCGGCTCGCATGGCAGGACAACGAGCCAAAGCTGACCGCCGGCATCTTTGAGAAATAGGTTTTTCACCTGCCAACCGTCCAGCCTGTCCCACTGCACTCCGGCATCCTCCGAGGTCATCAAGGGTGGGTGTTCATGACATTTGGGTGCTATGTTCAGGACGTCGAAAACGGCTTGCAGCGTTTCAGGGATTGGCACGCACGGCCTCCATATTTAGACGGTCGCGGCTTCCAGCGCTTCCGACGCTTCGAGCCAATCAGCCTCCGCGGCCACGATCAACTTCTTGGTGGCGGCAAGCTGTGCTTGCGTTGCCAGGACTTCTGACTTGCGCGCACTGCCATATAGCGCTGGATCGGCAAGCTTGGCTTCCAGTCGCGCCTGCTCGGTTGCAAGGGCTGTCATCCTCATGTCGGCATCCCGCACACGCTTGCGGAGCGGCGCGGTTGCAGCGCGCGCGTCGGCGCGATCGCGCCGATCACTGCGCTTGCCCACGACGGCATCAGCCCGGCTCGCTGACCGACTCCGCTCACTGAGGAGTTTGCGGTAGTCATCCAGATCACCGTCATAAGGCTTAACCGTGCCGTCGCCGACGAGCCAAAGATGGTCGGCGATCAAGTCTACGAGGTCAGGGTCGTGAGTAATGAGCAATACGGCACCCGAGAACTCGGCCAAAGCGCGCACAAGAGCTTCGCGCGCGTCGATATCCAAATGGTTCGTGGGTTCGTCGAGGATGAGCAAGTGCGGTGCGTCGCGCGTCGCCAAAGCCAGAAGCAGCCGGGCTTTCTCGCCGCCTGAAAGCGATCCTACCCGGGTTTCGGCCCGATCAACGTCCAAGCCAAACCGCGCCAGTTGGCCGCGGACCTGCTGCACAGTGGCCCGCGGCATAGCGCGCTGCATATGATCAACCGGCGTCTCGGTCAGAGTCAGTTCATCAGTCTGATGCTGCGCGAAATACCCAACTTTAAGCTTGTTGCCGCGCCGCAGTTCCCCTGAGCTTGCCTCCAACTTGCCGGCTATGAGCTTCGCCAGCGTCGATTTGCCATTGCCATTAGCCCCCAAAAGGGCGATCCGGTCATCCATATCCACCCGCAACGACAGATCGCGCAGGATCGCTGTGCCGCCATACCCGACCGAAACCCGTTCGAGCGACAATATTGGCGGTGCAAGCTGTTGAGGTTCTGGGAACGAGAAGCGCGTTGCGCTTTCCTCAATCGTGGCTTCCAGCGGCGGCAGCTTGGCGATTGCCTTCAACCGCGCCTGCGCCTGCCGAGCCTTGCTCGCCTTGTAGCGGAACCGGTCGACAAAGGCCTGCATATGCGCCTTTTGCGCGGCAATCTTGGTGGCTGCGGCCGCCAATTGTGCAGCCCGCTCCGTGCGAATGCGGACAAACTCCTGATAGCCACCCGGCGTCATGTTCAGCTTGCCGTGGTCCAAATGAACAATGGAATCCACACAGCGGTCCAGCAACCCGCGATCATGGGACACAACAATTGCTGCACCTGAGAACTTCGCTAACCAGGATTCAAGCCACATCGTGGCTTCGAGATCCAAATGGTTGGTCGGTTCGTCCAGCAGCAATAAATCTGGCTGCGAGAACAGCGCCGTCGCCAGCGCCACCCGCATGCGCCAACCGCCGGAAAAGGAATTAACCGGCCTGGCTTGTGCCTCGGTATCAAACCCAAGTCCCGCCAGGATCGTGGCCGCTCGGGATGGTGCGCTATCCGCGCCAATCGTGATCAAACGATCATGGATCGCTGCCAAACGCTCTGGCGCTGCCGTCTCGGCCTCATGCAGCAGATGCAGCCGTTCCTGATCGCCTGCCAATACAATGTCCACTAGGCTTTCAGGCCCCTCTGGCACCTCCTGCTTCACCTGCCCGAGGCGCATCCGGGTGGCGAGGCGGATTTCGCCACCATCAATGCTCAGTTCGCCCGATATGGCGCGTAGCAAGGTTGACTTACCGGTGCCGTTCCGTCCGACCAAACCGATGCGGCGGCCGGGGTCAATGGCCAGATTGGCATCGTCGAGTAACAGGCGCCCAGCCATGCGGATCGAAAGGTCGCGAATGATCAAAAGACTCATTGGCGTCGTTTAGCCGTGTACCATCCAATGGGGGAAGGGGTTGCCGTGCAGGGGAGCCTGCTCTAAAGCCCCGCCGCAAGCGAACCACCGCGAACAACCACTACTGATGAGGTCCCACCATGGCGATCGAACGCACATTTTCCATCATTAAGCCCGATGCAACCCGTCGCAACCTGACCGGCAAGGTCAATGCGAAGTTTGAAGAGGCTGGCCTGCGCATTGTTGCCCAAAAGCGCCTGCACATGACCACCGCCCAGGCCGAGACATTCTATGGCGTGCACAAGGAACGTGGCTTTTTCCGCGATCTGGTTACCTTCATGACATCCGGCCCGGTTGTCGTGCAGGTTCTGGAAGGCGAAAACGCCATCGTGCGCAATCGCGAGATCATGGGCGCCACCAACCCGGAAAACGCCGCCGCGGGGACCATCCGCAAGGAATTCGCCGAGAGCATCGAAGCCAATTCCGTCCATGGTTCGGATAGCGCTGAGAACGCGGCCATCGAAATCGCCTATTTCTTCGCCGGCACCGAAATCGTCGGCTGATCCTATCAATCCCGATCGGCCGGGTAATGACCCGGCCGATCGGGACGGATTTTACGCTTACTCGGCGGCGGCGCTTACCGCCGGTTGCGAACTGAGCGCGAAACCTTCGTAACCGTTGGCGGCAACCTCGTCGCACTTAACCCGGTATGCGCCCACCCCACCGATATATGGCATGAAGACCCTTGGTTTGCCTGGGATGTTGGCACCCATGTACCAGCTATTAGCGGTTGGATAGAGCGTCCGAAAAGCCATTTCGTTGACATGCTCGACCCAAGCATCTTGTGCCTCACGCTTTGGTTCGATCGTCGTCAGGCCGTGCGAGCGTAGATAGGCTAGGCAATCCGCTATCCAATCCACGTGTTGCTCGATTGAGACAATCATGTTGCTGAGCACCGACGGACTGCCTGGTCCGGTGACCATGAACATGTTCGGAAAATTCGCCGACATCAGGCCAAGATACGTGCGCGGGCCGGCTTCCCAAGCCTCTGCCAAGGTCGCATTGTTCCTACCATGCGGATTGATGGCGACTAAGGTGCCGGTCATGGCATCGAACCCGGTGGCAAATACAATCACATCCAACTCGTGGACTTTTCCACCAACCCGAACGCCGCCTTCGGTAATTTCCTCAATCGGCGCGTTACGCACATCGATCAATAAGACATTGTCGCGGTTGTAGGTGTCGTAATACTGACTATCGACACAAATTCGTTTGGTACCTATGGGATGGTTGTTGGGCAACAGAATTTCTGCCACCGCGGGGTCATGAACCATGTCTCGAATTTTCGCCCGGACAAAGTCCGCCGCCGTATCGTTGGAGGCCTTGTTTACCGATAAATCGTTGAACGCCGCCATAAAGCTAGTGCCGCCTAGTTGCCACCGCTCTTCATAGGTCTGCTGCCGTTCAGCCTCTGAAACCGCCATCGCTGATTTATCGTTTAAGTCGGTAACGACCCCGCTACGCAATGTGCGTGCTAAGGCGCGACGTGCCGGGTAATCTTGCTTCCAGGACTGCTCATAGGTTGCATCCATTGGCCGGTTACGGGTTGGGATTGAGAAATTCGGCGTCCGCTGGAAGACGGTGAGATGTTTGGCTTGTGCGGCGATAACGGGTATGGCCTGGATCGCCGAAGATCCTGTCCCGATCACTCCAATGCGCAGCCCAGTCAGGTTGACGCCCTCATGCGGCCAGTTGCCGGTATGGTAGGTCTTGCCGCCGAACCGGTCGAGCCCCTTGAAATCAGGCTTACGCGAGGTCGATAGGCAGCCCGTTGCCATCACGCAGAACTGGGCCGAGATGCGGTCTCCACGATCTGTGGTGATATCCCAGCGCCCCGCCCCCTCCTCGAAGGCAGCGGCGGTGACTGTGGTGTTGAATTGGATATCCCGACGCAAATCGAGGCGATCGGCAATGTGGCTGGCGTAGCGCAAAATCTCTGGTTGAGAGGCGAAACGCTCGCTCCAGGACCACTCTTGCTGCAACGCGGGGTCAAAAGAATACGAATACTGCATGCTTTCCACATCGCAGCGCGCACCGGGATAGCGGTTCCAATACCAGGTGCCGCCCACGTCGGTCGCACGTTCGAACACCTTTGCCGTCAGTCCCATGCCGCGTAGTCGGTGTAGCATATACATCCCGGCGAACCCGGCGCCCACAATCACAACATCCAGGACAGCGGTGATCTCAGTGGACTCGTTGATCCTAGTTTCGTTCGACATTTTCGTCCCCAGCTTCCTTTGTTTGCTTTGTTGGTTGCCACGCGGAGTGCTCATCGTTCAGGGCCGGCGTCACCTGTTCCCACGCTTTCCACGACAGGGCAATTCAGTCCTGACGCGGCACATGCGCACAGAGTTTGATCTGATCTGGTGTTGCGTGACTAGATCTTCATATCGAATCCGTCGCTGTGTGGCATCTTCAGCCAATACGCGCCTACGATCGGGGCCATTACGGACACGCTAAAACTTGACAAATCTTGTCGAACGGTGGCTTTTGGATGAGATATCTATCGTTCTATGATATTTTCTGATTTTAGTCGTGCGCCAATCTGGCGGAAATTGTGAAATAGATTTTTAATTCAAGAGGTTGGACCGTTGTTGCCGATCATAAATGCAAGTTGGAGAGGACTGTCCCCGGCTGTATGCTGTAGCGGGATTGTTAATCCGTGCGTTCGTCGGTGTAGCACTGGTCTGCAAAACCGCTGCCGGGGAAGATAAATGACAGAGATTGTTCATGGCACGTCAGTGCCTTCGCGGTCAGGCTTTAAGTGGCGCGCGCTTTCGGTGGCGGCGGTTGCGAGCCTTGCTATCATTATATTCTCGGCGCTGGCTGCCTTAGTCCCGACGCCGGCCGCTGCGGCGTGCGCACTTACGTCGTCTGGAAACTGGAGCGCCTCGGTGTGGACCGGGTGCGCGGCAACTCCGCCAGGCGCTACCGACGTCGTCACGTTCGGTGGCTCCAATCTGACCGTGACATTAACCTCGTCTCCGACAACAGTTGCAGGTCTGGGGGCGAACACCTCGGATACAATCGCTCTGGGTGGTTTCACGCTCACGTTGAATAACACTTCGGCGCAGTCGTCGTCGGTGAAATTTTCTGGAACGGGCACTCTCTCGGAGGTTGGGTCGGCCATTCAGACGTTGACCGGTACCAGTTCGGGCACTTGGGGTGTGAACGTTAGTGGCACCGGTGGGATTTCGATAAGTGCTGCTAATCAGATCGGCTCGGGCGGAATATCGTTGAGTGGCGGCGGAATTCTGCAATTTACATCTTCTAACGTCTCGTTGGCGAATACGATTTCGTTGGGGACTGGGGGGGGGACGATCTCGAATACCGGGTCGAACGTAACCTTGAGCGGCGTAATCAGCGGCACATCGCTGACCAAATTAGGCACCTCAACTCTCACCCTATCGAATGCCGAGACCTACACTGGGGTGACCACGATCAGCGCTGGTGTCCTGGCGCTTTCAACTAGCGGGTCACTTGCGAACTCGAGCGGTATCGCTGACTCGGGTACGTTTAGTATTTCTGGCATCACCCCGACTGGCACGTCGATCACCACTTTGTCTGGCTCCGGAGCGGTGACGCTGGGTGCGAAGACCCTGACACTGACCGCCGCGAGTGGCACTTTGTCTGGAGCGATTTCCGGCACCGGTGGCCTAGTTGTATCGGGTGGAACGGAGACCTTGAGCGGCACCAATAGCGGGGCGAGTTACGCGACCACTGTAAACGGGACCGGCACTTTGTCGATTTCATCGGCAGCTAATATGTCCACTGGTGGACTAAGTCTCGCGAACGGGACGCTTGCAACCACCGGTTCCACTGCGATCGCACTATCGAATGCGATTGCGTTGGGAACGGGCGGCGGCACGTTTAACAACAACGACACTGGTGGGCTGACATTATCGGGTGCCATCACTGGATCCACTGCACTTAACTTTTCTGGTAACGGCATCACGACGTTGACAGGAGCCAGTGGTAGCAGCTTCACCGGCGCCACGACGATAGGCACCGGCAGCACTGTCGCAGTTAGCAGTGCTGCGCCGTTGGGCACTGGCGCGGGCGGCCTAACCGTGGCCGGTGGCGCCTTGGCAGCGACCGGAACCACGGCCTTCACTCTCTCTGAGGCGATTACCCTTGGGACCGGTGGTGGTACCTTCAATAATAGCAATACCGGCGGCTTGACCTTGTCCGGTGCTGTGACGGGTTCGACTGGGTTGAATTTCACTGGATCTGGAACGACGACCCTTAGCGGCGCGAGTGGAGGTACATTTACAGGGGCGACCTCCATTGCCACCGGAAGCACGTTGGCGCTGAGTGGGACCGGCTCAATTGCCGCTTCAAGCGGTGTTGCGGATTCTGGTGCATTCAGTATCGCGGCTACGACCGCTGGTGCGTCGATCACGTCAATCTCAGGTTCTGGTTCGGTTGCGCTGGGTGCGAAGACCCTGACACTGACCGCCGCGAGTGGCACTTTGTCTGGAGCGATTTCCGGCACCGGTGGCCTTGTTGTATCGGGTGGAACGGAGACCCTGAGCGGCACCAATAGCGGGGCGAGTTACGCGACAACTGTGAACGGGACTGGCACTTTGTCGATTTCATCGGCAGCTAATATGTCCACTGGTGGGCTAAGTCTCGCGAACGGGACGCTGGCAACCACGGGTTCCACTGCGATCGCACTATCGAATGCGATTGCGTTAGGAACGGGTGGCGGCACTTTTAATAACAATGATAGTGGTGGCTTGACGTTGTCGGGTGCGATTACCGGTTCCGCTGCGCTGAATTTTACCGGAACAGGGACCACCACGTTGACCGGGGCGAGCGGCTCCAGCTTTACTGGTGCCACGACGATTGGCAGCGGCAGTACTGTCTCAGTCAGCAGTGCTGCCCCGCTCGGCAGTGGTGCCGGCGGAATGACGATTAGTGGCGGGACTTTGGCAACCACAGGATCGTCAGGTTTTGCCATAGCCGAGGCGGTTACTGTCGGGACCGGTGGAGCAACGCTGAGCAATTCCAACTCCGGCGGCGTAACGTACTCTGGCGCCATTTCGGGGTCAGCGGGTCTTACGATTTCCGGAGTCGGAACGACGACCCTGTCTAATTCGAGTTCGGGTTACACGGGTGCGACGACGATTAATAGCGGTAGCACCTTGAGCCTGGGTGGCGGTGGGGCCACAGGAAGTGTTGCCGGAGCGATCACCGATAACGGTTCCTTGGTATTTAATCGCACGGATGCTGGGCTTTCGATTAGCCAAGTCATCAGTGGAACCGGCACGGTGCTGCAGGGTGGGAGTGGCACAACAACGTTAACCGGCGGCAACACATACACTGGCGGAACAACGGTCTCCGCGGGCACCTTGGCTCTGGGGTCCGGGGGTAGTTTGGCTTCCACCGGTAACCTGACGGTCAATGGTGGTGCATTCAACCTCAACAGTAATTCGCAAACGGTTGCGGACCTGGCAGGCTCTGGTGGGACGGTGTCACTCGGTAGTGGAAACCTGACCGCCGGCACCGCAAATTCGACTTCGACCGCGTCGTTGGTCACCGGTACGGGGGCAATCGTTAAGCAAGGCTCCGGTACCCTAACGCTGACGAATAGTGGCAACAGCTACAGCGGGGGAACCGTCATTAATGCCGGTGGTGTTGCTGTGTCTGCGGCCGGTGCGGCCGGGAGTGGCGCGATCACCGTCAATAATAGTGGAAGTTTGGTCGCGACATCGACGATTACGCTGGCCAATGCGATCAACAACAACGCGGGCGGCACAGTCGCTGGCGGTACGGGGCTCACACTGTCGGGAGCCGTCATAGGTTCGGGTTCCTACACGGGCGTGGTGAATTTTAACAATAGCCTGAACACCGGTGCGACTCCGGTCCTGATTCATGGCGCCACGATGAACTTCCTATCGAGCAACACATTGAATGTGTTGATCAATGGAACGGGCACTCGCGGCACTGCCTACACCGCAATTGGCGATACTTCCACTGCGAGCATGCAATTGGGCGGCATTCTTCAGGTGGCGTGGACGGGCGCAACGCCTACACTCGGCGCTACCTACAATCTTTTGCAGGCAACCAGCATTGTCGGAAACTTTAGCAGCATTGTTGGCTTGCCAAGCCTGGGAAGTGCCCAACTCGGATGGCGTGCAGCGGTGGTTAATATCAGTGGTGGTCAACAACAGTTCAATCTGATGGTTGTTTCCATTCCGGAGCCCGCAACATTAACGTTCCTGGTGGCAGGTGGATTGGGCATGAGTGCGGTCGTTCGTCGGCGTCGTAGACGGTAGCTTGAGGTGCAAGGCAATTCGCTCCAGCCTGCATAATCCGTCCGAGGATATCCCATGAAGTGGCTGTTCTTTCGGCGGCCGCTGCCGACCATCGCGTCTGTTGCTGAGCGTGATTTGCTCGAGGGAGAGGGAAGTGCCTTCCCTCGTTCCAGCATTCGTATGCCTTGGTGGATCTATGCGGTCCTGGCGGCGGCCCTGTTGGTCGGATCGGGTGCCGTATGGTGGAAATTTTTGCGGCCGGAAAAGCCGCTGACGACCGCGACGAGATTGCTGGAGAGCGGCCAGTTGCAAGCGGCGCGGGCGCTGCTGCGCGACATTGTCGCGACCGAGCCTGGTAATCTTGACGCACATTTTCGGCTAGGTTCGCTGCACCTACGGCTCAATGATGCCGTCGCTGCCAGCAAGGAACTGCGTATTGCGCGGGATATGGGTATGCCGCCCCGTCAGGTTTCCCCGCTACTGGCGCAGGCATACCTCGGACAGCAGATGTACAAGGAACTGCTAGAGGAGTTTCCAACATCGGGCCTAGCACCAACCGAGGCGGCATCGCTTTTGACGTTACGTGCAATGGCGCAACTAGCGTTGAACGACAATGCGGCCGCAGCGTCGTCGGTCGCATTGGCAGAACAACTAGATCCAGACAAAGTGGAGCCACCTATCGCCGCGGCTCGGGTTGCCTACGCCCGTGGTGACCGGGATGAGGCCGAGAAGGCAATCGAGCGCGCACTTGAAATCAATCCTCTGTCTGGTGAAGCCCTGTCATTGAAAGGGTTGCTTGCAACCGATCGTGGAGATACCGCGAAAGCTCTGGAGGCCTATGACGCAGCCATGGCTGCTGAGCCAAGCCTGCTTGCGACGCGCCTGAACCGCGCCAATCTTGAGGTGAACCTCAACATGGACGCTCAGGCCAAGTTGGATATCGATTTTATTTTGGCAGATCAGCCAGATAATCCGACTGCCCTATATATGCGCGCGATCCTTCTGGCGCGTGCGAAGGACTATCGGGCCGCTCATATCGTTCTGCAAAAAATCGACCCTTACCTAGCCGATTTTCCGCGTGGTCTTTATATCCTCGCAACCGTGAAGGCCAATCTCGGCCAGGGTGCGCAGGCGATGGAGGCTGCCACTAAATACGTTGCACGAAACCCCGCCGATCTGGATGGGGTCAAACTTCTTAGTTCGATGTATCTTACTGCGGGGCAGATAGATAAGACTGTTGAATTGCTGAACGCTGCGGTCGCTCAAGGCCATGTAGACGCAGATTTACTGTATTCCTTGGGGCAAATTTTAGTTCGTACCGGACAAAAACAGGCCGCCATTCAACGGCTTGAGCAAGCCGCGGCACTGGCGCCGGCTAATGTTGATATCAGGGAGTTGTTGGAAAAGACGCGTTTGTCGGCAATCGGCGCTGAGTCGCCATCACAGCCGACCGTGCGCAATAGCACTGATGTTGTGACCGAAGCGGCTGTGGCGGCAAGCCTAACGGTGGGTGACCTGGCGCAAGCGAAGGCTCAACTCGAGGTATTGCGGCAGGCCGACGGTTTTTCTGAGCATGTGGGCTTACTAACAGGTATGATCCGGTTGGCCGAGCTGGATCTCCAGTCAGCGGCCGCAGTGTTCAAGGATGTTGTTCAGACATATCCGGACTCGACGATGGCGCGCGTCAATCTTGCCAAGATTGCGGCGATGCAAAACCACGTTGACGAAGCCGAAAAGATTTTAAACGAGGCCCTTGCCGTCGATCCACGCAACCGACTGGCTGCAACGACGTTGGCGAGCATTTTGCTCGGTAATGGCTTATCCAGCAGGGCCATTGGTGTGCTCGAAGCGGCACATGATGCTGCCCCCACTGACCTGGAGCTGACGACATTTTTGTTGGATGCCTATACCACGAACGGCCAAGCGCCAAAGGCCATAACGATGCTGCGTTCCCTTTCGCAGGAGCAGGCAGCTAGTCTGCCAATTTTGGCAGTGAAAGCCCGCGCACAACAGGCTGCAGGGCGGAGTTCTGAGGCACGAGAAACTTACCTTCGCATGCTCACTGTCAACCCAACCGATAAGGCTGTCCGGTTGCAGCTTGTCGCAATGTTGCTTGCCTCCAAAGATACGAAAGCAGCACAGCAGGTACTGCGCGATGGGGTACGCATTACTCCCGGTGACTCTGATGTTCTTGCTGCCATCATCAGAACGGAACTGCAGACATCTGGCGTTGATGCAGCGCTGGCGGCCGCTAGCGAGTTGGCCGGCAATGCTGCCAATCAACCTGCTGCAGGAAATTTGCGTGGTGATGTATATCTCATGGCTGGTCGTTTGAGTGAGGCTGCTGACGCCTATGCCGTTCAGCTTGCTGCGGTCCCGTCATCCGAGCTTACGCTACGATATGCAGGGGCACTCTACGCGGCCGGCCAGAAATTGCCCGCCTATACTGCGCTGGAGAAATGGCTCGTTGAGCACCCAAACGATATTCCGGTCGCGCTTTCGCTGGCGGGTTTAGATCTTGAGGCAGGCCGTTTCGCGGAAGCCGAACCGCGTCTTGTCGGTGTACTGGAGCGTCAGCCGAATAACCCGATAGCGCTGAGTAACTTGGCCTGGGTCTATCAGACGCGCAATGACCCACGGGCGAAGGGCCTGGCGCAACGAGCCTATTTCTTGGCACCCGGTCCTGCATCTGCAGCATCTCTTGGCTGGGTGCTCACGACATCCGATGACGCAACGCGCGGCCTCGTATTGTTGATAGAAGCCAGCCGGCAGTTGCCCAATGATCCGGCCCTGCAATTCCATCTTGCTTATGCGTACAACGCTTCGGGGAAGAAGGATAAGGCGGAGACGGTCCTTCGTTCCTTGCTTTCGGCCCATCCGTATTTTGCGGATCGCGCCGCGGCCGTAAGTCTGCTTGATGCCGTTGCCGGCAAACGCTAGTCGTCGTTCTCGCCCCGGCGTCGAACAAGTACCTCTCGCTTACCGACGTGATTAGACGCCGACACTATACCCTCTTTTTCCATCTGTTCGATCAGCTTCGCTGCGCGATTATAGCCGATTTGTAGGTGGCGCTGCAGGAAACTGGTGCTCGCCTTACCCTCACGCGCAACAATATCGACAGCATGATCAAACAAGCCCTTCTCGCTGTCATTCGCGCTGCTAACGGATGATGGCTCGTCCTCTGCTTCGTTGGCCTCAGTCACTTCCTCGATATAAGCAGGCTCTCCCTGTTCACGCAGAAAGGCGACAATCTTCTCGACCTCATCGTCTTCTACGAATGGCCCATGCACCCGTTGGATGCGCCCGCCGCCGGCCATATAAAGCATATCGCCCATTCCTAGCAGTTGCTCCGAGCCTTGCTCGCCGAGGAT
>Ga0208496_1000388_pt1 | contig 15786 bp, 12 predicted proteins | sample CryBogmetaGMA2M_FD_184552 | JGI IMG/M metagenome (GOLD analysis project Ga0208496, IMG submission 184552) | Freshwater microbial communities from Crystal Bog, Wisconsin, USA - MA2M (SPAdes) | ecosystem: Environmental > Aquatic > Freshwater > Lake | place: Crystal Bog, Wisconsin, USA | collected... | reverse complement strand
GTAGTGTTGATGTTGCTCATGACCGCATCATCGCCCTCGGCCGGGCCCATGTTCATTGCCATATCGGTGTTGCCTCAGTGACTCAGGCCTTGCCTGCAGTCGCCAACAGCACGGCGTGCAGGTCGTTGCCAAAGGCCTGGATATCTTCCATGGCCAGCTTGTTGCGGCGCACCAGCCAGTTGTAGCCCAGCACGGCGGGCACGGCAACGGCCAGGCCGATGGCAGTCATGATCAGCGACTCGCCCACCGGACCTGCCACCTTGTCGATGCTGGCCTGGCCCGACATGCCAATGCTCACCAGTGCGTTGTAAATACCCCAAACCGTGCCAAACAGGCCGACGAAGGGCGCAGTCGAACCTACGGTGGCCAACAGGGCCAGACCTTCTTGCAAACGGCTTTGCACATTGGACATGGCGCGCTGGATGCTCATGGTCACCCAGGTATTGAAATCGATGCTGCCCAGCAGCCCATGGTGCTTGCTGGCACTGTCCAGACCCTTGTCGGTGATAAAGCGGTAGGGGCTTTCTGCTTCCAGCTTGTCGGCGCTCTGGCGAATCGAGGCACTGCTCCAGAAGTCGTCGCCCACGGCACGCGACTGCTTGTTGACGCGCGACTGCTCGAGGTATTTGGTGACGATCACGTACCAACTGGCCATGCTCATCAGCACCAGAATCAGCAAGGTCCCGCGTGCCACCAGATCGCCCTGCATCCAGACCGCTTGCAATCCGTAGGGATTAGACAAGGCCTCGGCAGGTGCCGCCACCACAGCCGTCTGCGCATGGCTTGCGCTTGATACGGCAGACAAGAGAAATCCACCGACAGCAAGGCACAAAGACCTCATACGATTTATATGCTTAGTCACTTCAAACATCCCATCCAAAAAATTTTCCAATGCACATGCCCGACGGGCAAACGCTATCGACACTTAGTTTAGAAGCCGAATATTTCAGTTAGAAGTCACACGCATGAATGTTGTGTATAGACAACAAGACAGAGGCATTCACACCTTCGTCACACGAAGTCTGCAATATCCACAACCGGAGCGCAGGAGCGCACCGTCTTTATATACACCACAAATAGCTTATGAAAACCAATCAACCACCCCACCCCCTTCGCAACAGCGTGCGTAACGTATCGCGCGCCGTCGCCTTGTTGTGCCTGGCAGCACCCTGCTTCGCCCAATCGCAAGTCAAGCTCGACGCGGTGGTCGTGACCGGTTCCGGCCCTGTCACATTGCAGGCAACCGAGACTGCGCAATCACAAAGCTCGCTCGATGCTCGCTCGGCCATCTCCATCGTCAGCGACAAGGCCATTCGCGACAACATGTCACCGGTCGGCGACTACACGCAGGCTCTGTCGATGACACCTGGCGTATTCAGCTTCACCCCCAACGGTGTTGGCCTGGGCGATGCCAAGGTCACGGTGCGCGGCCTGTCCGACAGCAATATGGTGATCGGCTTTGACGGCATTCCGTTCAACGATACCAACGGTGTGAGCCACCACTCGTGGGTCTTTTTCCCCAACGACTTCCTGGGCGGCGCGATCGTGGACCGCAGCCCAGGCTCGGCAGCGACTATTGGCCAAGCCACCTTTGGCGGCAATATCGATCTGCAATCCAGAATTCTGGACGCCGAAGAAAGCACCAGCGTGATGGGTTCGGTAGGAACCTGGAATACCGACCTGATTGGCATTGAGCACCAGACCGGCCAATTCGGCGCCGAAGGCAAATCGAGCCTGATGTTCAACGTCCAGGGCATGCATTCGGACGGCTATCAAACCTTTAACAAGCAGGACCGCCAGGCCGTCTCGGCCAAGTACCAGTACGCTGCCAACACCGACACCACCTACACCCTGTTTGCATCGGCCCTGGAGCTGAAAAACAATACGCCCAACATCAAGGGCGTCACGCGTACCAACTACCTGGCAGGCGACTATGTGGACATGCTGAGCGCTGATCCAAAACGCGGCGACTACTACGGCTATAACTTTTACGACATCACCACCAATTTTGAATACCTGGGTCTCAAGACCAAGCTGGAAAGCGGCTGGACGCTGGACGACAAGCTGTACCACTACGAGTACCACAACAAGCAGAACTACGCGAATGCGGCCACTGCACTTCCAGCCCTTCCTAATTTGAGCGTGGCCGGAACCGACAAGCTCAATTCCTATGTGACCAACGGCAACATCTTGCGTTTGAGCAATGAAACCGCAACCGGCATCTTGCGTACCGGCCTCTGGCTGGAGCAGGCTAGCAGCTACCGCTACCAAGTCCCAACCAACCCAACCAACTGGGTTGACGTTCCACTGCCTAATTTCTCTGAAAACTACCTGACCACGACCGCTCAGACCTATGTTGAATACGAATACAAGGCGACCGAAGATCTGCGCATCACACCGGGCATCAAGTTCGCTCAGTACCAACAGGACTTTAAGCACGCACAGGACAATGGCACAGCGGTGGGACTCTTGGGCGGCACCAAGGGCGTGATTGTTAACGGTGTCACTACGACTGCGGTTGGCGGTGCAAGTAGCTTGTCCAACTCCATCACCTACACCGACTGGTTGCCGTCGCTCGATGTTCATTACAAAATTCGTCCCAACTGGAGCGTCTATGGCCAATATTCCATTGGCGATCAGATCCCTAGCACCGGCGTGTTTGACGTACTGAATGCGCAGGTAAATCCGGTACCCAAGGCTACAAAATCGAGTGCGACCCAAATTGGCACGGTCTGGTCGTCACCCGGCTATACCTTCGCCGCTGACATTTACAACACCGTACTGGACAACTCCTACACCAGCGTGGTGGATGCGTCGGGTAACACCGGTTGGTTCGCCAGCGGAACCGAAACCAGCCAAGGCATTGAAGTGGAATCGAACATCACCCTGGGTTCTGGCTTTAGTGTGTATGGAAACGCCACCTATGGCAGCGTCAAATATGACGCCTCTGGAAAATGGGTTGCGGGTGCGCCTCAGGATACCGAGACCCTCGCTTTGAACTACCAGAAAAATGAGTGGGATATCAACCTCTCGGTCAACCGCATCGGCCAAACCTATAACGACAGCAAAGACCTTGCCAAAAATCTCGTAAATGAAGCCTTTGTGATCGATCCGGTTGTCGTTACCAATCTGTTTGTGAACTACACGGTGAAGTCACCCTTTGCCAAAGCCAAAAAGGCCAAGTTGCAATTTGGCGTGAACAACCTGATGGACAGCCATAACATCACCAGCGTTGCCACGGCCCAGAATGGCTCCACCAGCGCAACGCCCAACACTGCAGACTTGCTGTACGTCCTTGCTGGCCGCAGCGTCAACGTGACCTTGACCTTGGACTTTTAAGGTCCGTAGTCAATAGGTCCTGGTCAATCGGCCACGCAGGCGGAAGCGCCCGCGTGGCTGATTTTTTTTAAGGATGATTTCATGCTGAGGTCTGCTTCGTATGGCTCGTATGGCAGCGCCGGAAGTTCCAGGCGCTATGTGGGCCTGAGCTGGGTCGTAGGACTACACGCGCTCCTGCTGGCACTCATCGTCAGCGGCGTGTTTCAGACCACGGTTAACCACTTGTTAAAGAAGCCCCTGGAAGCCGTAGTGCTGCAGGAGGTCATCGTGCCACCGCCGCCCGCTCCGCCCGTGCCGCTGCCCAAACCGCAGCTCGACCAACCCAAGCCGAGTACCCCGGCCGTCGAGCGGACCGTGCAGCCAGCACCAGCCCTCGTGTCCTCTCCCGCCCCCAGCGAATCCCCGGTCCATGCCGCGCCCGAGCCCGCAGCGGCACCGACCAACAACACCCCGGTGGTGCATGCCGCGCCCGCGCCACCGCCAGCCGAAGCGCCGCATAAAAGCACCGCCTCTGCCGAGGCCGAATATGCCGCCCGGCTCAAGGCCTTGCTCAACGCCAACAAGCGCTACCCCACCGGCCGCCAGGCCAGCCAACAACGGCCACAAGGCGTGGTGAAGCTGTGGTTCACGTTGAACCGCGCAGGTGTTCTGCTGGAAGCCGGCGTGCTGGAATCGGCCGATTCCAATTTACTCAATGACGCCGCATTGTCTACCGTGCGTCGCTCCAGCTACCCCCCGTTTGCTGCCGAACTCTGGCCCGGTCAGGAGCAGCACAAGTTCACGGTAGACATCGACTTTTTGCCTCCAGGTTAAGCCTTAAGCCCTTGGTTTTGTGTTTTGTGTTTTGTGTTTTTTATTTCCATATAAAGGTTTTATCTATGTCACGCATTTCCCGAAAGAGCCAGCTTGCACTGCTGGTCACCGCCATCTGTGCCTCGCCCGCACTGTGGGCCCAATCCACTGCCGCCACCGATGTCGGCCGGATTGCGGTCGAAGGCGCGCAAGGCGGCACCAGCACCGGCCTGATCGTGCAGGAAGACACACCCAAGGCACGCAGTTCGGTCAACCGCGCCCACCTCGACACACTCAATCCCACTGCCAACCCGTACCAGGCGATTGAGTTGCTGCCCGGTGTCAGCACCTTTAGCCAGGACGCCACCGGCCTGTTTGGCGGCGGTCTGCGCGTGCGCGGTGCCAACAGCGACCAGATGGGCTTTACCGTCAATGGCGCGCCGGTCAATGACTCTGGCAATTTTGCCGTTTACCCGATGGAATATGCCGACACGGAAAACCTGTGCGAGATATTTGTCACGCAAGGCTCCACCGACACCGAAGCGCCCCACGTGGGTGCATCCGGTGGCAACATCGGCATGGTCACCTGCGCGCCCAAAGACAAGTACACCGTCAGCCTGACCGAGTCGGTGGGCGACCTGCACCTGAACCGCACTTTTGTGCGTCTGGACACCGGCAAGTTTGCCGACGACAGCACCAAGGCCTTTATTTCCTACTCCAAGGCCACTGCCGACAAGTTCAAGGGCATGGGCGGCGCGCTCAAGGAACACGTGGACCTGGGCCTGGAATTCAAGCCCAACGACATCTGGTTTGCTTCCACCAGCCTGTTGTGGAACAAGGCTTACAACAACAATATCCGCACGCTGACCAAGGCACAAATTGCAGTCAACCAAGGCCTGGACTTCGGCACAACACCTCCCGCCCAGAACGCCGCCTCCGTGCCGACAGATGGTTACTACGCCGACAACATCAATCCCTTCCTGAACCTGCTGTGGACCGGCAAGGTGGAGTACAAGGCCAGCAAGGACACCAGTTTCTCGGTGGAGCCTTACTACTGGTATGGCCATGGCACGGGCGGCGGACAGCTGCAAACGCTCAATGAGAATGCCGCACCCGGCCTTCTTGGCGGCGGCATTGGCAAAGACCTCAACGGCAATGGCGTGGCCACCGACGCCAAGGCTCTGGTGTACGGCAGCAATGTGACCGAAACCAACCGTCCTGGCGTCACCTTCAAGACCAACACCCGCTGGGGCAATAACGACATCCTGGCCGGCTATTGGTATGAACAGGCACGCCATGTTCAAACCGCTCCACGCGAGTTGCTGAATGCCGCTGGGCAGGCACCAGACCCCTGGCAGTTCAACTCCGACTCCTACATCCTGCAGCAAAACGGCCAACCCGTCATGGCCCGCAATGAGATCACCGTCAGCACCGCCTCTTCGCTGTTTGCGCAGGACACCATCAACCTGATGGACGACAAACTCAGCGTCCAGGCAGGGCTGCGCAATGCGTCCATCCAGCGCGACTTTACAAGCTACGCCAACCTGAACGGCGCACTGGCTACCGGTAGCCAGTTTGGCGACTACAGCATCAGCAAGACCTACACCAAGATTCTGCCCAGTGTGGGTATGCGCTACCGCCTGGATGGCGAACAACAAGTCTTCGCCAACGTCGCGCAGAACATGAAGGCGCCTGGCAACTTCAGCTTCGAGAAGCTGCTGGTAGGTGGCGCTATCGGCACTATCACTCCTGGTGTGCTGAGCGGTGCCACGATGCGCAACCCCACAGTGGACCTAGAGACCTCCACCAACCTGGACCTGGGCTACCGTGTCGCCAAGGATGATTGGACCTTCTCCGGCTCGGTCTATTACATCGACTTCAACAACCGCATTGCCAGCGCCTACGATGCAGCGACCAACCTGTCGATTGACACCAACGTAGGCAAGGTGATCACACAGGGTCTGGAACTGGAAACTGGCTACAAGCTGGCCAGCAACTGGACACTCTATGGCTCCATGTCGTACACCAGCAGCAAGATGCAAAGCAATTTGATCACTGGTGCCACAACCACGGAAGCCACCGGCGGCAAGCAAATGCCCGATACCCCGGAATTCATGAGCGCTCTGAGCGTGGCCTATAACAGCAGCAACTGGTATGGCAATGTGGATCTGAAGTACACCGGACAGTCGTATTCCACTCTGGTGAATGATGAGACCATGGGCGACTATTCGGTGGTCAACCTGACCGCCGGTTACCGTCTTGCTGGCGACACGTTCTTCAAGAAGCCATCCATCCAGATGAACATCGTGAACCTGTTCAACGCCAACTATCTGCGTATCAGCTCGCCAAGCGGTAGCTCGTTCACCACCCGTGCACAAGGTGCCGGTGGTTCCGCGCCCAGCTACTATGTGAGCGCACCCATGTTTATGTCCATCACCCTGCGTTCGGAGTTCTAAGATGCGCGCCTTTGCCTCTCCTTTGCTGCTGGCAGCAATCTGCATAGTTGCTTCCAGCAGCAGCCTGGCGGGGGTAAAGGCGCCATCTCCGATCAGCCTGTCGCTAATCGCCCTGAATGATTTTCACGGCAACATCATGCCGCCCTCGGGCAGCGTGCTGGTGCCGGACCCGGACCATGCCGAGGGCAGCCGCGTCTCGGCCGGTGGTGCCGCCTATCTCTCCAGCCTGGTGCGCCAGCTTAAAAACCAGAATCCGCGCAACACCTTGGTGGTGGCAGCCGGCGACATGCTGGGCGCCTCGCCCCTAACTTCCGGTCTGTTCCATGACGAGCCGACGATTGAGGTGCTGGATGCCATCGGACTGGATATTTCCAGCGTCGGCAACCATGAATTTGACAAGGGCCGCCTGGAGCTGCTGCGTCTGCAGCAAGGCGGCTGTTTTCCCAAGACGGCCGATGCCAGCGCCGGTGTGGTCGGTGTGGACACCTGCATGCACCAGGGCCATTTTTCCGGCGCGCACTTTCAATACCTTGCGGCCAATGTGATGGATCAGCGCAGCGCCAAGACCCTGCTGCCGGCCTACGCCATCAAGACCCTGAGCGGCGTGAAGATCGCCTTTATTGGCCTGACGCTCAAGGACACGCCCAGCGTGGTGACACCGGCGGGCGTGGCGGGTCTGGACTTCAAGGACGAGGTGCAAACCGTCAACGCCTTGGTGCCCGAGCTGCGGCGCAAGGGTGCCACGGTGATCGTGGTGCTGATACACCAGGGCGGGCAGACCACCGCCAAGAAGGTGCTGGACAAATCCTGCCCCGGCTTTAGCGGTGAAATTGTGGATCTGGTGGACCGCTTTGACAGCGCCATCGATGTGGTGGTGTCTGGCCACACGCACCAGGAATATGTGTGCTTCCGGCCCGACGGCAAGCTGGTCACGCAGACCGGCTTTTATGGCCGCTTGGTGACCAAGATCGATCTGACGGTGGATGGCGCAAGCAAACGCGTGATCGCCAAGGACGCCAACAACCGGCTTGTGCTCAATGATGTGGGCGTGAAAGATTCCGATGGCAAGCTCCTGCCCTTGCCGCGCGGCTACCAGACGCTGGCACCGGACCCGAAGATCGCCCGCATTGTGAAGCGCTATGGCGACCTGACGGCCAGCATCTCGGACCTGGTGGTGGGCCGCGTGTCGGAACCGATGGACCGCAAGCGCAATCCGGCCGGCGAAAGCCGCCTGGGCGCCTTTGTGGCCGATGTGTTTCTGGCCGGTTCCTCCGACCCGAGCTACGGTGACAAGGCAGCGCAAATTGCCTTTACCAATCCCGGTGGTTTGCGCAGCGACCTTTCCGCTGGAGGTGCGGTGAGCTTTGGCCAGTTGTTCAATGTGCTGCCGTTTAACAACAACCTGGTCACCATGACGCTGAGCGGCGAACAGATTGTCCGTCTGCTGGAGCAGCAATGGGAGAAGCCACAGCCCCAGGGCGGACGCATTTTGTCGGTGTCCCAGGGATTTAGTTACAGCTGGAACGACCAGGCACCGGAAGGTGCGGCGAGCGGCGCCGGTGCCCGCATCGTGCCGGGCTCGGTGCAGCTCAACGGCGTGCCGCTGGAGCCGCAGCAAGACTACCGGGTGACGGTGAACAACTTCATGGCCAGTGGCGGCGACAACTTCCCACTCCTGCGCGAGGGGCGCGATGTGCAAAACGGTGAAATCGATCTGGTGGTTGCCAAGATGTATTTACGCACCAAAGGCGTGGTGCGTCCAGCGCCACTGGGTCGCATTACGCGCCTGCCTTAAGGCTGGTACTTAAGGCTGGTAGTGGTCTGGCATGGGTCGGCGTAGGCGTGCATTCGCTAGCCAGATCAGCAGCATGCCACCGCTCACTAGCAGCGCAAAACCCAGCACCAACAGGGACAGCGGCAGGTCCAGCGCAATCGCTGCGGCGTAAACGCCCAACATGATCAGCATGCCACCGTTCTCGTTGAAACCCTGAACAGCGATGGAGCGCCCGGCGGTGAGCAGGGTGCAGCCGCGGTGCTGCAGCAAGGCATTCATGGGCACGACAAAAAAACCGGCCAAGCCGCCCACCACGATCAGCAACAGGGCCGCCGTCCAGGGGCTGGAGATGCACAACATCAGTGGCACCAGCAGGCCCATGGCGATGCCCACCGGAAGCAGGCGTTGGGCGTGGGCAAGGCGAACATAGCGGCTGGCCAGCGCGGCACCGGCCACCACGCCCAGCGCGGTTACGCCCTGCAAATAGGCCGCCTGTGCCAAGGGCAGACCGAGTGCCTCATGGGCCCAGCGCAGCACGATCAGTTGCAGCGTGGCGCCCACACCCCAGAGCAGGGTGGTAACCGACATCGACAGCCCGCCCAGCGGATCGCGCCAGAGCAGCGCGTTCTCCAGCCAGAAGCGCTGCAACAGCGCCCGTGGATGGATGGAATGCGGGTCGTAGCGGGCGCCGCTGTCCACCACGGCAATGCTCAGCAGCATGGCCAAGGTATTCATCGCCAGCAAAACCAACATGCCCGCGATCAGCGCCGTGGGCGTCACACCGGCAGTCAGTGTCACAAAGGGCAGCTGGAACCGCGGCATCCAGGGGCTGACCAGCAGACCCCCCAGAACCGTGCCAAAAATCACCGCGCAGACGGTGGTGCCCTCGAAGAAGCCATTGGCGCGCACCAGGTCGCGCGGCGGCAGCAGTTCAGTGATCAGTCCGTACTTGGCGGGCGCGTAAATGGCCGAGCCCAGTCCCGCCAGTCCGATGGCCAGCACCGGGCTGCAACCAGCCAGCAACAACAACATGGCTACCACCTTGAGCGCGTTGGCCAACAGCATCACCCGCCCCTTGGGAAAGGCATCGGCCAGCGGCCCGACAAAGGGCGCCAACAGCACATAAAACAGCGTGAAGCTGATTTTCAGCAGGGGAATGAGCCAGCCGGGGCCCGACAACTCCAACACCCGCGCAATCGCCACAATCAAAAAAGCGTTGTCGGCCAGCGTGGAGAGGAATTGCACCCCCAGCAGCAGAAAGAAAGCGCGCGGCATGGGCCTATTCGCGCGGACGTCTGAAAGCAAGCCAGGCGGCAATGCCCGTGAAGCTAGCGATGATGGCCACCACGATCCAGAAACCATAGGGATGCTCATTGAGTGGGATGCCGCCCACATTCATGCCCAGCAGACCGGCAATGATGTTGATGGGCAGGGCCAGCACCGTCACCACCGTCAGCACAAACAGCGTGCGGTTGCTGGTCTCGGCCACACGCCCGGCAATTTCTTCCTGCAGCAACTTGATGCGTTCCTGCAACGCCGCCATATCGCTCAAGGCCACGTTGAATTCTTCGGTGGATTGATGCAAGTCCTGGAGGTCGCCTTCCAGCACCCAGGAAGGCGGCTTTTTCAGCAGGCGAAACAGGGCCGCCGGTTCGGGTGCCAACAGGCGTTGCAGCCGCACCAGCAGGCGCCGCAGCGAACCCAGATCGGCACGCTTCTTTTCCAGCCGCCCGGACAGCAAGCTGTCTTCAATGCCATCCACCCGCGTCGTCGTTTCGCGCACGATGTGCACTAGGACATCGCCCTGGTCGTGCATCAGATGCACCAGCAGTTCCACCGACGAATTCAGCCTGGCGCCACGCTTAACAGCATCGCGCAGTCGATCAATGGAGCGCAGGGGTTGCAGCCGCGCGCTGACCACCAGGCGCTGCCCTACCGAGAGCCACAGGGTGGATATATCGGAGGGCTCGAACGCGAAGTCGTAATGCACGTCGTTGACCACCGCCACCAGGGTGTCGTCATCGAGCTCCACCCGGGTGGAACGCGAACCGTCGCGCAGGGATTCATAAAACTGGTCGGACAGGCTGAGGTGCTCGCGCATCCACTTCTGCGCCGCCGCATGCGCCAGGTTGAAGTGCAGCCAGACAAAGCCGTGGCGAGCGTCGGCGCCTTCGCCATGCAGGTAGCGCAACACCTCGGCCGCTCCAAGCGCCACAGCTTGGCTCTCTGCGCCGAAGTAAAAGCCGCAGATCAAACCGGATGCATCGGCTCCGTAGGGGGACGAAACGACCGCGCTCAGAACAGTTCACCCGGCGCTAGGCGCGTGGACTTGGCTGAATCGTAGTCAAAATACATGGCTTCTATTTTTGCCGCCCCACGTGACGGAATCGTGACAGGCAGACAAAAGAAAGCCCAGCACGGGGCCAGGCCAAAACCCATCTTTCGATGGCCGCGCTCAGGGAGGTAAAGCGCAGGGGCCTGTGACAGCCCAAGCGCGTGGTAGCTGCCTATGGTTTAGAGCGCAATCATGCGCCGCAACATGGCGCAAGCACAGTGAGAGCGGCGGCCAGCGCCCGTTCCAACTCCGGGGGAATCTCCGGTCGCCCGCGCTCGTTCAAGGCGGTGCCGGTCACCACGGCGCTCAGCATCAGCCGCTGATCTGCTAAGCGGTGGATGCTTTGATGGAACTGAAGGCGAATGCGACCCTTGCGTACGAGTGCAGTTCGGACGCAAAAGCTGTCGCCGCTGACCAGTGAAGCCTTGAAGTCAGCCTCAATCCGGGTCACCACCAAACTGATTCCGCGCCTGGACAGTTCGCCGAACTGTACGCCCAGACCCATCAGAAACTCGTGCCTTGCGTGTTCCAGATAGTTGAGATAAACGGCGTTATTGACCACATGGTCCATATCGCACTCGTAATCGCGCACCTTCAATTCCAGATCGACCACGTTCACTTCCATCCAGGTGGACTGCGACTCGCCCTAGGCGCGCGCCAACTTGTCGGTAAAGTACTTGTGCACCAGGAATTCGAGCTTCGTAAAATTGACGGGCTTTTGAAAACAGCTGACGCCATCGGGCAGGCCGCCGCGCTCCTCAATCTCTTCGGCGCTCAGCGCCGACACTACCAACAGCTTGAGGCTGGCAAATCCGGAGCCAGGCTTTTTGAGCGCGCGCAACATTTCGAAGCCATCCATGCCCGGCATGATCAGATCGCTGACCACCACGTCCGGACGCATTTCACCAATCCGCACCAGGCCCTCAAAGCCATTGGTGGCGGTCACTAGGTCCACCGGGAAATTCCAGGTGGCTACCACGCCCTTGAATAGGCGCAGCAGCAGCGGGTCGTCCTCCACCACCAGCAGCCTGAGTCCGGGCAGCGCGGGTTCGTCTTCATTCGTTCCGGGCGACAGTTCATGCCTGCGCTCGGCCATCAACTTGTCCACGGCGCTGCGTGCAATGCGCCTATGCCCGCCAGCCGTGCGCCAGGCCGGCAGCACACCCGCTTCCACCCACAGCTGGATGGTGCGCACGGCAACCCCCAGGGTTTCACCGGCTTCACGGGTGGTCATCACATCTTCGTTGGCGGAAATTTTGCGCATGTTCTTATTTCGTAGTACGGGCTGATTTTATCGGTTCACCCTGCTCTGGGTGGCACCAATATACCGCCCCGGTACACTTTGGCACACAAAATGATTGTCGGCAATCCACAAATAGGCCTTTCATGTCGCTGCTTTCCAAACTTCTCAACCTATTGGCCCAACCCCTGAACCTGGTGCTGCTGATGTTGGTGCTGAGCCTGCTGCGCGCACCAAGCAGTCCCCGCAGCAGCCGCGTGCTATGCGCCACGGCCCTGCTGTTGCTGGCACTGACCGGTGTAAAAACCCTGCCTGACCTGCTGGTGACGAGCCTTGAAAACCAGTACCCCGAAATGCCACCGGATGCCGACCTGCGCCCCTATGCCGGTGTCATCATTCTGGGCGGCGCGCTGGAGCCGGGCCACCTGAGCCAGCACCATAGCCAGCCGCTGCTCAACAGCTCGGCCGAGCGCATGACCATGGCCGTGGCGTTGTGGCGACGCAATCCTGCGTTGCGACTGGTGTTCACGGGCGGCGAAGGCGAGCTATTTGGCTCAGGGCCCAGTGAGGCCGAGCGGGCAATCCGGTTTTTTGACAGCATGGGCGTGCCGCGCCAGGCCCTGACGCTGGAGAGCCAATCGCAAAACACCTACGAAAACGCGATCTTCACGGCGCGGCTGCCGGGCCTGGAGCCGCGCCAGCGCTGGCTGCTACTGACCTCGGCCTGGCACATGCCTCGGTCCATGGCCACATTTCAAAAGGCCGGCTGGAATGTCACCGCCTATCCGGTGGACTACCGCACCGGTGGCATCACGCCGCTGAGCACGTACAACCTGGGCGAAGGCGCCGAGCGCTGGGAACTGCTGCTGCATGAGTGGCTAGGCATTGTCAGCTACCGCATCAGCGGACGCAGCTAACGCAGGCGCTCAGACCAGTGCGCGGGCCAGCACCTTGTCGATGCGCCGCCCGTCCAGCTCCGTGACTTCAAATTGCCACTGGGCGCAGGCTATCTTTTCACCGGCTTGCGGTATGTGGCCCGACACGGTCATCAACAGACCGGCCAGGGTGTTGTAGCGGCCCCGGTTCTCCTGCGGCAGGTCCATGTCGATGTCCAGCCGCGCCTTGAGTTCCGCCACCGGCATCAGCCCGTCGAGCAACCAGTTGCCGTCGGTCTGGCGCATGGCCCAGGCATCCTCCTGCAAATCGGGTTGCAGCTCACCGGTAATCGCCTGCAGCAGGTCCAGCGGCGTTATCAGGCCTTGGACCACGCCGTATTCGTCCACCACAAACACCATGCGCGCGGCCTTGGTGCGAAACTGGGCAATCAGCTCCATGCCGGTCAGGGTTTCGGGCATGAACACGGCCGGCTCCACCAGCGCGCCCACTCCATAAGGGTAGCGCACGCCGCGCTCCAGCAGGCGCGCCACGCTCACCACGCCAACCACATCATCGAGCGAGCCCCGGCATATCGGATACCAGGAATGGGCCGATTTCTCGGCGGCACCGCTGGCCAGCTGCAGCGCATCGGCCACGGTGCAGCTGGCGTCCAGCCATTCAATGTCGGAGCGCGGCAGCATCATGGAGGTCAGCGTGCGGTCATCCAGGTGAAACACGTTGCGCACCATCTGATGCTCATGCTCTTCAATGATTCCGGCGTCCACCCCCTCTTCCAAGTGGGCGCTAATCTCGGCCTCGGTGACGCTGCGGTTATCCGTGGTGTCGATCTGCAACAGGCGCAGCATGCCGTGGGTACACAGGGACAACAGTCGCACAAAGGGCTTGGCCGCTGTGGCAATCCACTGCATCGGCCGCGCCACCACGCGCGCCACCGGCTCGGGGTAAAGCTGGCCTATGCGCTTGGGCACCAGTTCGCCAAACAGAATCGTGATGAAGGTGATCAGGGTGACCACCAGCACCGTGGAAGTCACTCCGGCCGCCTTGTGCGAGAGCGTGAAGCTGCGCTCCAGCCAGGCCGCCATACCGTCGCCAAAGGCCGCCTCGCCGACCACGGCGTTGAGCATGCCGATGCCGGTAATGCCAACCTGCACCACCGACAAAAATTGGGTCGGATTGTCCAGCAGGTCCAGCGCCGCCTGCGCCCCCCGGTCGCCCTCATCGGCCATCGCCTGCAGGCGTACCTTGCGGCTGGCTGTGAGCGCCAGCTCCGACATGGCAAAGCCCCCATTGAGCAGGGTCAGCACCAGAATAAGCAAAAAGTCCATGCAGCCTTGAGCGAAAATAAAGTCATGTCACTTTACCTTATCGGCGATCTGCAGGGCTGCGATGCCGCATTGCAAGCTTTGCTGGAAAAAATCGCCTTCAGCCCCAGCCGCGATACCCTTTACCTGCTGGGCGATCTGGTCAACCGTGGGCCGTCATCCGAGGCGGTGCTGCGCCGCCTGATGGGCTATGGATCAGCGGCCCGCTGCCTGCTGGGCAACCACGATCTACACCTGCTGGCCGTGTCCTACGGCGTGCGCAAGCCCGGCCGCAAGGACACCCTGCAGGGCATTTTGAATGCGCCCGACCGGCACGCCATGTTGGAGTGGCTGCGCCACCAGAACCTGGCGCTGCTGGAACGCTGGGGCAAGCAGGATTTGCTGATGGTCCATGCCGGTGTGCTGCCCGCCTGGAGCGCCGAAAAAACCCTGCAACTGGCGCGCGAGGTGGAAGCTGCACTGCGCGCCAGCCATGTGGCCGACTTCTTTGCCACCATGTATGGCAATACGCCCGAAGCCTGGAGCGAGAATCTGCAGGGGCCGGAGCGCCTGCGCGTGATTGTCAATGCGCTGACCCGCATGCGGATCTGCACCGCCGATGGGCGCATGGAGTTTGCCTATAGCGGCGACCCTGGCTCGGCGCCAACCGGTTACCTGCCCTGGTTTGAAGTGCCGGGACGGCTAAGCGCCGATACCACGGTGGCCTTTGGTCACTGGTCCACCTTGGGTTGGTTGAACCGCAGCGACGTGCTGTCCCTGGACACCGGCTGCGTCTGGGGCGGTTGCCTGAGCGCGCTGAAAATTGTGCCACTGGCCGTCGGCTGGGACAGCGAACTGATTCAGGTGCAGTGCGAACAGGCGCAAAAGCCGGGGGAGTAGCCCCCACGCTCGCCCTTATTCCGACTTGAAGAGTGCGGCCACTTTGCGTTTGGGCTTGATGTTGGCGGACACGCTGCGCGCTGCAGGCCGGGCTGCTGCCTCCCAGGACGGTGCGGCATCGGCAGCAGCACTGGGCTCATAAGGCTTGTCAAAGAAGGGATCGCGTGACTGCTGGGGTGGGCGCGCATATTCACGCCGACCCTCAAAGCCGCCTTCGCGGCGACCGTCACCACGACCACTGCTGCGGGAATCACCGCGCGGTTCGTTGCGTGTGCCACCACGCGGCTCGCTGCGGCCATTGTCGCCGCCACCATCTTCGTGGTACATGCGACGGCCGTCGTTGATGCGGCCCTGTTTGCGGATGTCGGGCTGGTCTTCGTCAAACTCCAGCGCCTCGATCTCGATCTTGGACTTGATCAGCTTCTCGATGTCGGCCACCAGGCGCGCATCGTTGCCGCCACCGACAAAGCTCACGGCCAGACCGGCAGCGCCGGCGCGTCCAGTGCGGCCAATGCGGTGCACATAATCTTCGGCATTGAATGGAATGTCGAAGTTGAACACCGCCGGCACGTCCTTGATGTCCAGACCGCGAGCTGCCACATCGGTACACACCAGCAGATCGACCTCGCCCTTCTTGAAAGAATCCAGGGCCTTCAGGCGTTCGTCCTGGCTTTTGTCGCCATGCAGGGCGGTGGTCTTCAGGCCTTCGCGTTCCAGCGAACGAGCTAGCCGGGCGCAGCCCAGCTTGCTGT
>Ga0208496_1000384_pt1 | contig 15839 bp, 16 predicted proteins | sample CryBogmetaGMA2M_FD_184552 | JGI IMG/M metagenome (GOLD analysis project Ga0208496, IMG submission 184552) | Freshwater microbial communities from Crystal Bog, Wisconsin, USA - MA2M (SPAdes) | ecosystem: Environmental > Aquatic > Freshwater > Lake | place: Crystal Bog, Wisconsin, USA | collected... | reverse complement strand
CCCAACGAGAAAACGTCTATGGTGAAATCCGACTGATTGCTTCGGCTCGTTCAGCTGGCAAGAAATTGATGTGCCGCGGAGAGGAACTCACCGTTATTGCCCTTTCACCGGAAGCTTTCGATGGAATAGACATTGCAATGTTTGACGTTCCCGATGAGATTTCAGAAAAGTGGGCACCGGTCGCAGTTTCACGAGGCGCAGTTGTCGTTGATAACTCCGGTGCTTTCCGTATGGATCCAAAGGTTCCACTTGTTGTTCCAGAAGTGAATCCAAAGGAGGCAAAGCGTCGCCCTAAGGGCATTATTTCTAATCCAAATTGCACAACCCTTTCAATGATTGTTGCACTAGGTGCTCTCAACAAGAAATTTGAACTTAAAGAACTTGTCGTAGCTTCCTACCAAGCAGCATCGGGTGCCGGGCAACCTGGTATCGATGCGCTTCGTGCACAAATCAGCGCAATTGCTGGAACGAGCGCAGGTGAAGTGACTGGCGATGTTCGGACATTCGTAGATGATTCCGGGCCCTTCCCGGCGCCACTTGCAATGAATGTAGTTCCTTTCGCTGGTTCACTCAAGGATGAAGGTTGGTCTTCTGAAGAACTTAAAGTGCGCAACGAGTCTCGCAAGATTCTTGGTATGTCAAAACTTAAGGTCTCTGCAACATGTGTCCGCGTTCCAGTTCTAACCACGCACTCACTTGCAGTACACGCAACATTTAAGACTGAAGTAACTCGCAAAGCTGCTCAGAAAGTTCTTGAGAAGGCTCCTGGCGTAGTGCTTTGGGATGAGCCAGAAAACAAGAAATTCCCAACACCTAATGATGTTGTGGGCACAGATCCAACCTGGGTCGGCCGCGTTCGCCAGTCATTAGATGACAAGAAATCAATCGATATGTTCTTGTGCGGAGATAACCTTCGTAAAGGTGCTGCGCTAAACACCGCGCAAATTGCAGAATTGGTTGCTGCTGAATTTAAAGGCTAGCTTCCAAAGTAATCAAACTTGCTTCGGGTGGTGATGCCACCCGAATGCGAGCAAAGGGACTTGTTCCCATTCCCGCCGACACGTTGAGCCACGGCTCATCTTTAATTTTCGTAACTCCACGCGCACGCCAATGTGGAAGATCACAATTTGTTGTAAGTGCTTTGCTTCCTCCTGGCCACGGCAAGCGAACTTGGCCTCCGTGGGTATGGCCAGCAAAAATTACATCGAGGTCGTCACTGCTCATCGCTTGAAGAATTCTCAAATAAGGAGCGTGAGTAACTCCAATGGCTAATTGAGCAGAACGGTCTGGCGTACCAGCAACTTCACGATAGTTATCTCGTTCCAGGTGAGCGTCATCGGTTCCACGAGCTTCAATAACAGTGTCATTTACATTCACAATTGCACGTTGATGGTTTAGATTCTTCCAACCTCGCGAAGTGAGTCCGTCTGATAATTCCTGCCATGGAAGGTCTCGCCCAATGATTCGTTTTCCATGATCCTTCATTAAGTAGGAAAATGGATTCTTTGGCTTAGGGGCAAAGTAATCGTTAGAGCCAAATACAAAGAGGCCTGGAATATCTAGAAGTCCATCAAGTGCTTCAAGCACAACAGGGACTGAATCCATGTGGGCAAGAAAATCTCCCGTACTAATTACCAGGTCAGGCTTTAGAGTCGCCCAACTTTTGATATCGGCGATTTCTCTCCTGCGAGATGGGGTCAGATGAAGGTCAGAAAAGTGAAGAATTCTTATATCGCGATGCCCAGCAGGCAGCACGGGCAGTGTGCTCTCGCGCAATACATAACCCATAGCGTGAGAAGATACGCCTTATGGGACTCAAAGAGAAACTCCAATCCGATCTCACGGAAGCGATTCGTTCACGAAACGAGCTCGTCTCCGGCACGATACGCATGGTTTTGACTGCAATCACAAATGAAGAGGTTGCTGGCAAAGAATCAAGAACGTTGTCCGATGATGAAATAATCACCGTTTTATCTCGTGAGGCGAAGAAGCGCCGCGAAGCAGCTGAGGCATTTGCTGACGCAGGTCGCGCAGATAAGGCCGAGTTGGAAAAATCTGAAGGAGAAGTCATCGCGGCCTACCTGCCGAAACAATTTAGCGATGAAGAATTAAACGCACTTATTGCAGACGCAGTCGCTAAATCAGGTGCCACTGGTCCGCAAGATATGGGCAAGGTAATGGGAATTCTAAAACCTCAAATTGCAGGCAAGGCTGACGGTGGAAAAGTTTCTGCTGCAGTTAAAGCTGCGCTAAATAAGTAAACGGAGAGAAAATGACAAAGTTTGAATATGTAACTGTTCCACTACTAAGCCATGCAACAAAGCAGATTCTCGATACATGGGGTTCTGAAGGTTGGGAGCTCGTACAGGTTGTTCCGGCGCCTGGTACTGGTGAACAACTTGTTGCCTACATGAAGCGAAAGGTTGCTGAATAAAATGTCAGTTGATGTAAAAGCAAAACTCAACGAACTCGGTCTCCAACTTCCAGTAGCTTCAATACCGTTGGCTGCATATGTTCCAGCCGTTCGCACTGGAAACCTAGTTTTCACAGCAGGACAACTCCCACTCGTCGATGGAGCAATTCCATTCGTTGGAAAAGTTGATGGCGGAGTAACACCAGATCAAGCAAAAGAAATGGCGCAGGTCTGCGCACTCAATGCAATTGCCGCACTTGGACTTGTTGCTGATATCAACAATGTCGAACGCGTCGTTCAGGTTCGCGGATTTGTAAATGGAGTCTCTGGTTTTGTTGGACACCCAGGTGTCGTAAATGGAGTTTCAGAGCTCTTCATCAAAATTTGGGGAGAAGAAAAGGGAAAGCATGCGCGTACAGCGATTGGCGTTGCAGAATTGCCTTTGAACTCACCTGTTGAGGTTGAAGTAATTTTCGAGCTTAAAGCGTAATTACTTTCCGCGCTTTAATAAGCGTTCGTAATCCATAACTACCACTGCGCGAGGTTCAAGACGAACCCAACCGCGTGATGCGAAATCTGCGAGCGCTTTATTCACTGTCTCACGAGATGCTCCAACAAGCTGGGCCAACTCTTCTTGCGTAAGATCGTGATTAACGTGCAAGCCATCTTCTTTTTGTGAACCGAAGCGTGCTCCTAAATCAATAATTGCTTTTGCGACGCGACCTGGAACGTCTGCGAATACCAAATCTGCAAGAACTTCATTTGAGCGACGAAGGCGTTGGGCTAATCGTTCGAGCAATTCAAGTGCGACTCGTGGATGCGCTGTTATGAGACCAATAACCTGATCGTGGGAAAGGGCTAGAAGTCTGGCATCTGTAACTGCAGTTGCAGTTGAGGTACGTGGTTGAGGATCAAAAAGTGAAAGTTCTCCGAACATTTCTCCAGGCCCAAGGATTGAGAGCAAATTTTCGCGTCCATCGCCACTTGCCGTTCCGAGTTTCAATTTTCCTTCAAGAACAACGTAAAGGCGATCGCCTTTATCGCCCTCTTTGAAGAGAGTGTTTCCTTTTGAAATCTTTACTGGTGACATGGTTCCGCGAAGTGAAGCTGCGGAGTCATCATCTAGCCCGCGAAAGAGTGGGGCTTGGCGAACGGTTGCATCATCATTTGGTTTGGCCACGTGTGGAGATTACTCCGACTAGCCCCGACACCCAAATTTTGGGATTTATAAGGGATTATTGCGCCATGAGGTCAGAGAGTGAGGCAGCGCGCGTGAAGCGAGCGGTATCAATCTTTAAGGCGCTCGGGAAGCGCTATCCCAACGCGAACTGTGAACTAGATTTTGATTCGCCCTTCCAACTCATCATCGCAACCGTTCTCTCGGCTCAGTGCACTGACAAGCGCGTAAATATCGTGACTCCGCCTCTTTTTAAACGTTTTCCAACACCAAAAAAAATGGCATCAGCAAAGATTATGGAACTAGAAGAGCTTGTTCGAACAACAGGTTTTTATCACAACAAAGCTCGCAACATTCAGGGGTTGAGCGAAAAAATATTGACGGATTTTGGTGGTGAAGTCCCAAGCACCCTAGAAGAACTCATCACTCTCCCAGGAGTGGGTCGAAAGACTGCCAATGTTGTTCTTGGACATGCATTTGGAGTTCCTGGGATCACAGTTGATACACACTTTGGTCGCCTCGCGCGCAGGTTTGGTTGGAGCACTTCTGAAGATCCTGTGAAAGTCGAACAAGATGTTATGAAGTTGATTCCGCAGAAAGAATGGACCAATCTTTCACAGAGGTTAATTTGGCATGGAAGAAGAATCTGTCACGCCAGAAAACCTGCGTGTGGGGCTTGTCCGTTAGTGGGTCTTTGTCCGGCGTATGGGGTGGGGGAGACCGATAAGGTTGCTGCCATGCAACTCGTAAAACCCGATTCGGCATTTCGATGAAACGTATCCGCGAGAGTGTGGCACTGACTCTTTCTTTAATTTTAACTTCCACGGTTTTTATGCCAACTACCGCAAGCGCTGCGGCACCGAGTTGCGCGACGATTGCCACGAATCCTGCGGTTAAGAAGGGAATTACTCTGCCTTGTTTGGACGGCAAGAGGAATTTTGTATTTGAGGCTATTAGGGGACCGGTTTTGATTAATGTGTGGGGATCATGGTGTGAACCTTGTAAACAAGAGATCCCACTTTTGGTTCAAATCGCTAAGGAAAAAAAGATTCAAATAATTGGCGTCGATGTTGAAGAAAAGAACACCGACACAGCGAAAGCATTTGTCAGTGCTCATAAAATGACGTGGCCACAGCTTTATGACGTGAAGAGCAAAACCCGGGGCATATTTGGTTTAGGAGTTCCAGTTACACGTTTTATGGATGTGGACGGCAAAACAGTCTACGAAAAGATTGGTCCTTTTAAGTCAGTAGCGGAAATCCGCAAAGCTGCGAAAGAGTTTCTAGGCGTAAAAAGTTAGGACTAATCCTCAGATTTTGCTGTTGAGAGCCCTTCGGAAATTAGCTTCATAACATTTGGATCAGCAAGAGTTGTTGAATCTCCTACGGCGCGATTTTCTGCAACGTCACGGAGAAGTCGGCGCATAATTTTTCCACTTCGAGTCTTAGGAAGTTCGTTAACAACCATTATTTGTCGAGGTCTAGCGATTGCTCCAATTTCTTTAGTCACGTGGGCTTTCAGCGCTTTGTTTAGCTCTTCCCCACGCAATTGATCAGCATGTTCTACTCCACCGCGCAAAATGACGAATGCAACGATTGCCTGTCCTGTCATTGCATCATTTGCCCCAACAACTGCGGCCTCTGCTACGGCTTCATGTGAAACAAGTGCTGATTCAACTTCAGTGGTTGAAATTCGGTGGCCCGAGACGTTCATTACGTCATCAACTCGGCCCATTAACCAGATCGCACCATCATCATCTAACTTTGCGCCATCTCCTGCGAAATATTTTGGAGAGAAGCGCGACCAATAAGTTTCGTTGTAGCGCTCTGGTTCGCCCCAAACGCCTCGAAGCATTGACGGCCAAGGTTCAGTGAGAACGAGATAACCACCATGACCATCACCGAGTTCTTTTCCAGCATCGTCATATAATTTTGCAACAATTCCAGGCAAAGCCTTCATCGCACTTCCTGGCTTGCACGAAGTAATTCCTGGAAGCGGGGAAATCATTATTGCGCCGGTTTCGGTTTGCCACCACGTATCAACGATTGGGCAACGGCCTTGGCCAATCACATCGCGATACCACATCCACGCTTCAGGATTAATTGGCTCACCGACAGATCCGAGTAGACGAAGCGATGAAAGATCAGATGCCTTTGGAAATTCATCTCCCCACTTCATCCACGTGCGAATTAACGTTGGGGCTGTGTAAAGAATCGAGACTTTATATTTTTCAATTAATTCAAAGAGGCGGCCCTTTGTTGGGGTATCAGGAGTTCCTTCATACATAACTTGCGTTGCGCCATTAATCATTGGGCCATAAACAACATATGAATGCCCAGTAATCCATCCGATATCGGCTGTACACCAGTAAACATCTTTCTCAGGTTTGATATCAAAGACAATCTTGTGTGTATAGGCAGCTTGAGTGAGGTATCCCCCTGTTGTGTGGAAGATTCCCTTTGGTTTTGCTGTGGTGCCTGATGTGTAAAGAATAAAGAGGATGTGCTCGGCATCAAAGCTTTCTGCTTCATGTTCAGCACTTTGCCGCTCCATAATTTCGTGCCACCAAATATCGCGGCTGTCATCAAATGCAGTTTCTTGTCCGGTTCGCTTTACAACGAGTACGTTCTTTACATTTGTCTCGCCTTTTAGTGCTTCATCGACAGCAGGCTTAAGAGGGAATGCGGCGCCTTTTCTATATCCACCATCGGAAGTAATAACAAGAGTTGCATCTGCATCTTGAATTCGCGCAAGTAAAGAGTCTGCAGAGAATCCACCGAAGATAACTGAGTGAGCCGCGCCAATTCGTGCGCAAGCAAGCATTGCTACGGCTGCTTCAGGAATCATCGGCATATAAATTGCAACACGATCGCCCGACTTCACCCCAAGTTCAATAAGTGCATTCGCAGCTTTCTTAACCTCATGCAACATTTGCGCATAAGTAATGGTGCGAGTATCGCCGGGTTCACCTTCGAAATAGTAAGCGACTCGGTCTCCGCGACCTTCGATTACATGGCGATCAAGACAGTTGTAAGAAGCATTCAGTTTTCCACCAACAAACCATTTTGCGAATGGAACTTTCCATTCCAGAACTTCATCCCATTTCTTCGTCCAATGAAGTGCGCCGGCTTGTTTAGCCCAAAACGCTAGGCGATCACTCGATGCTTCTTCATAGATTCCAATTTGCGCATTTGCTTGCGCGGAGAATTCTGCAGACGGTGGGAAAAGACGATTTTCGCTACCAAGGTTGTCGATGGACTCGTGTTTATTTTCCGTACTCACTCCCGCGAGGTTACACACCCTGCCTTATCCACACTAGAGGGGAGCGAAAATATTTCCGAAGAACTATTTGCGTACTTTCTGTCCATTACGCAATTTATTTAGATTATGTAGAAAGGAGTACACAATGCTTGGTTGGTTACGTTTAGGCGAGGCCGTCAGTCGCGTCCATTTTGTCAGCACAGTAGTGAAAGTGGCCGCTAAGGCGGCAAAGTTCCTCTTCCACTCAAATCTCGGGCTTATTGGGCTATCTGCCCTTGCCGCTCGATTCGGCCTGTAAGCACCCCGCTTAATGTGAAGCTAGCGCTCTTCAGACCACTCATTTGGGAGCGCCAGTTTTCCAATCCACCCCAAAATGTGGTGGGATTAGCCGTAAGGCTCACCGCCCAGTGTTGAGACTGGTGAAGTTTTACTTGGATTTCCAGAACCACCTCAACTTACTTGGGAGACTTAAATGGCCATTGCAACCCCTGAAATTTATGCAGAGATGCTCGATCGCGCTAAAGCCGGAGCTTTTGCATATCCAGCAATTAACGTTTCCTCCTCACAAACGCTGATTGGTGCACTTCGCGGTTTTGCAGAGGCTGAATCAGATGGAATCATTCAAATTTCTTGGGGCGGGGCTGAATATCTCTCCGGCTCAACAGTAAAGAACATGGTCGATGGCGCAGTTGCACTCGCTGAGTACGCACACGTCGTTGCGAAGAACTACAACGTCAATATTGGTATCCATACTGACCATTGCCCAGCAGAAAAGTTGGACGGTTTCATGCGTCCGCTTCTTGAGATTGGCGCAGAACGCGTCAAGTCAGGAAAGGGTCCACTATTTAATTCACATATGTGGGATGGCTCAGCAGTATCTATGCCAGAGAATATGAAAATTGCTTCAGAGCTCATTGATAAGTCAGCGGCCGCGCGCACAATTCTTGAAATTGAAATCGGAGTTGTAGGCGGGGAAGAAGATGGAATTGAAGCAAAGCACGATGCAAAGCTTTACTCAACAGAAGAAGATGCAATTCTTACAATAGAAACTCTTGGAAAAGGTGAGCGTGGCCGTTATATGGTCGCAGCAACATTTGGAAACGTTCACGGCGTATACAAGCCAGGAAATGTTGTTCTACAGCCAAAGATTCTCAACACACTTCAAACTGCTGTTGAAAAGAAGTTTGGATTCGCTGCTGGAAGCAAACCAATGGATCTTGTGTTCCACGGTGGTTCAGGTTCACTTCTCTCAGAAATTCGCGAAGCACTTGATTACGGTGTAATCAAGATGAACATTGATACAGATACTCAATATGCTTTTACTCGCCCAATTGTTGATCACATGTTCAAAAACTATGACGGTGTTCTCAAGGTCGAAGGCGAAGTTGGAAACAAGAAGCAATACGATCCACGCGCATGGGGTAAAGCAGCAGAAGCTGGCCTTGCAAAGCGTATTGTTGAAGCAGCTACAGATCTTCGATCTGTCGGCACTTCAATGAAGAAGTAAGTAGAGGCTAAATAGTGCCTGCTTTAGTTTTGCTTGGCGCCCAGTGGGGCGATGAGGGTAAGGGCAAAGCTACTGACCTGCTTGGAGATCGCGTCGATTACGTCGTGCGTTATCAAGGTGGAAATAACGCTGGCCACACAGTCGTCATTGGCGATCAAAAGTATGCGCTGCACCTATTGCCATCTGGCATCCTTTCTCCAAATGTTGTTCCAGTAATTGGAAACGGCGTCGTGATTGATCCATCTGTATTGCTCGAAGAAATTCGTGGATTAAATGAGCGGGGAATCGATACTTCTAAATTAAAGATTTCAACAAACGCTCATTTAATTACTCCCTACCATCGCACTATCGACAAGGTAACCGAACGTTTTCTTGGCAATTCAAAGATTGGCACGACCGGTCGCGGTATTGGGCCGGCCTACGCAGACAAGATCAACCGCATTGGTATTCGAGTTCAGGATCTTTTTGACCCATCAATTCTTCGCCAGAAGATTGAAGGAGCACTTCGTGATAAGAACCAAGTTCTCATTAAAGTTTTTAATCGCAAGGGTCTAGAAGTTGACGAAGTTGTTGCCGAATATCTTGAGTATGCAGAAATCTTGCGTCCATATGTTTGCGACACTGTACTTCTACTTGATGAAGCCTTGAAAGCGGGCAAGACGGTTTTGCTTGAAGGATCTCAAGGAACTCTCCTTGATGTTGATCACGGAACCTATCCATTTGTGACTTCTTCTAACCCAACAGCAGGCGGTGCATGCACTGGTTCGGGAATTGGGCCAACAAAAATCACATCTGTTATTGGAATTCTCAAGGCCTACACAACTCGAGTCGGAAGCGGACCATTTCCAACAGAACTTCTAGATGAAGATGGTGAAGCACTTCGTCGCATCGGTGGAGAAGTTGGTGTTACAACCGGTCGAAACCGTCGTTGTGGATGGTTTGATGCACCTATTGCCCGATACGCAACTCGTGTTAATGGACTTACAGACTTCTTCTTAACAAAGCTGGACGTTCTCACCGGCTGGGAAAAAATTCCAGTTTGCGTTGCATACGATATTGATGGAGTCCGCGTTGAAGAACTCCCTGCAAGCCAAACAGATTTCCATCACGCAAAGCCAATCTATGAGTACCTAGATGGCTGGAAAGAAGATATCTCTGATTGCAAGACTTTCGAGGATCTTCCAAAGAACGCGCAAGATTATGTGAAGTACCTTGAGAAAATCTCTGGTGCACCAATGTCAGCTATTGGTGTTGGCCCAGGTCGCAATCAAACAATCGTTGTGAAGGCTTTCATTTGAGAGTTCTACTGATTGGCTCCGGAGGGCGTGAACACGCTCTTGCCGCCGCCCTCAATAGAGACCCTGCGCTAGAAGAACTCCATGTAGCACCCGGCAATCCAGGCATTTCTGAGATTGCACTCTGCCATCCCATCAACACCGATAAAAACGCAGAAGTAATTGATCTTGCAAAGAAACTAAATATTGATCTGATTGTCGTGGGTCCAGAGAAGCCACTAGTAAATGGTTTGGCAGATGCTGCAAAAGCCGCCGGCATTCCGTGTTTTGGACCATCCAAAGCAGCTGCCCAACTTGAAGGATCGAAAGATTTTGCAAAACAAGTAATGCGTGATGCCGGCGTTCCGACTGCCAGATTCTTCACATGCACGAAAAAAGAAGAGATTGAAATAGCACTAGATACTTTTGGCGCACCCTATGTTGTGAAACATGATGGACTTGCTGCCGGCAAGGGTGTTGTTGTTACAGATGATCGCACCTTCGCAATTGAGCACGCACTTCAATCTGGCCAAGTAGTAATTGAAGAATTTCTTGATGGACCAGAAGTTTCACTCTTCGGCATTTCAGATGGTCACAACATTATTGCGATGCAACCAGCCCAGGATTTTAAACGCGCATTTGATGGCGATCTAGGACCTAACACTGGCGGGATGGGTGCCTACTCGCCGCTTCCTTGGGCACCCGATGAAATTATCGAAGAGACACTTACTCGAGTATTAAACCCAACAATTAAAGAGATGGAAGCACGCGGAACTCCATTCGTTGGACTCCTGTATGCAGGACTTGCAATTACACATACCGGAACAAAAGTTATTGAATTTAATGCACGCTTTGGTGATCCAGAAACAGAAGTTTTACTTCCTCGGTTGAAGACCCCTCTCGCGCAATTATTATTAAAAGCAGCAACAGGAAAACTTAAAGGTGAAACCCTGGAGTGGTCACAAGATTCTGCAGTGACTGTTGTCTTGGCATCTGAGGGTTACCCAGCTAACCCAGTGCTCGGTGAGCCGATTATGGGAATTGCCCCAATTGCGGGCTCAAACGTATTTCACGCTGGCACAACGATCCGCGATGGAATTTTGCATTCCTCGGGCGGTCGAGTCCTCGCTGTGACTGGGGTGGGTTCAGATCTCACTGAAGCTCGTAATAAGGCCTACCGGGTTATCTCTGCAATTACGCTTCAAGGCAGCCATTACCGCAGCGATATCGCGCTAAACGCGTCGGTAGCAGAGAAAGGTAATTAAATGCTTTCTAAATACGAGAGAATTACGCCATGAGCCTCCTCGCTGACCGTTATGCATCGCCGCAAATGCGCGAGATTTGGTCGCCGCAAGCAAAAATAATTAGTGAACGCAAACTTTGGGTAGCGGTAATGCGCGCACAATCCAAACTAGGTCACTCGATTCCAGATTCAGTAATTGCAGATTATGAAAAAGTTATTAATAAAGTTGATCTTGCATCGATCGATGCTCGCGAAAAGTCCACTCGCCATGATGTAAAAGCTCGAATTGAAGAATTTAACGCCCTGGCCGGACATGAAGCAATTCATGCAGGAATGACCAGTAGAGATCTCACGGAGAATGTCGAAGCGATGCAGGTCCGCGACGGACTTGCATTGGTTCGTGATCGCGTAGTCGCAGTTCTCGCAGTTCTTGGTCAGCGCGCAACTGAATACATTGATCAACCAATTGCTGGTCGCTCCCATAACGTTCCTGCTCAAGTCACAACTCTAGGAAAACGTTTTGCAACGACAGCAGAAGAACTTCTCTTCGCATATGAGCGTTTAGATAATTTGATAGAGCGATATCCAATTCGTGGAATTAAAGGACCAGTAGGAACTTCACAGGATTCTGTGGACCTTCTTGGATCTACTGAATCTCATGCACAACTCGAACAATTGGTGGCATCACACCTTGGATTCAGCCGCGTTTTGGATTCAACCGGTCAGGTTTATCCACGATCATTTGATTTCGACGTGGTGACCTCACTCGTTCAGATTGCCGCCGGACCTTCTTCTCTTGCAACCTCAATCCGTTTGATGGCTGGCGCAGAACTAGTAACTGAAGGTTTCAAAGCAGGACAAGTTGGATCTTCTGCAATGCCACATAAGATGAATACTCGCTCCTGTGAGCGTGTAAATGGATTGGCAGTAATACTTCGGGGATACGCCTCAATGGTTGGTGAACTTTCAGGCGATCAATGGAATGAAGGCGACGTTTCTTGCAGCGTTGTGCGCCGAGTTGCCTTGCCAGATACGTTCTATGCAATTGATGGCCTGATCGAAACTTTCCTCACCGTACTTACAGAATTTGGCGCCTTTCCTGACGTAATTGCAGCAGAACTCACAAGATATTTACCTTTCCTCGCTACAACCAAAATTTTGATGGCTTCAGTTAAAGCTGGAGTAGGCCGGGAAGAAGCTCACGAAGTTATTAAGACACATGCAGTGGCGGCGGCGCTTGGAATTCGTAAAGGCCAACAAAATGGAATGCTCGATGCAATCGGAAATGATTCTCGCATTCCACTTTCAAAAGAAGATTTAGTTGCTCTCATCTCCAAACCGTTGGAGTTCACAGGAGATGCACATGCACAAGTAGAGCGAATTGTTGCTCGCATTGATGCGATCACAAAAGCTCACGCTGCGGCAGCGCAGTACCGTCCCGGCTCTATTCGATGATTAACGACGGCTGGAAGCACGTTCGTTCCGGCAAGGTCCGCGACCTGTACACAAATGATAAAAATGAATTGCTACTTGTTGCATCAGATCGAATCAGCGCATTTGATTATGTTCTACCAACCCCAATTCCAAATAAAGGAAAGTTATTAACCCAACTTTCACTTTTCTGGTTTGAATACTTGCAAGATATTGTTCCCAATCACCTCATTGAAAAAAGTGTTCCAACAGAAGTAGAAGGTCGAGCAGTAATTGCAAAACCATTAAATATGTTTGCAATCGAATGTGTTGCACGCGGATACTTAACAGGTAGCGGATGGGTTGAATATCAAAAGAGTCAAACAGTTTGTGGAATCCCACTTCCTGCTGGCTTGCAAGATGGATCTAAATTGCCAGAGCCTATTTTTACGCCAGCGACAAAGGCTGAAATTGGCGACCACGATGAGAACATTGATTTTGATCGCGCTGTCCAAATTGTGGGACGAGTAAACGCCGAGATACTCCGGGATTTAACTTTAAAGCTTTATTCAAAGGCTCATGATTACGCCGCCACTCGCGGAATCATTCTGGCGGATACAAAATTCGAATTCGGCACCGATCAAGACGGTAACATTCTCTTAGGCGATGAAGCCTTAACGCCTGACTCTTCCCGCTTTTGGTCGGCTAATGAATGGAAACCAGGTGGGGTTCAACCTTCCTTTGATAAGCAATATGTTCGTGATTGGTTGCTATCAAGTGGATGGGATAAAGCCTCAACACCACCTGTATTACCTGAAGAAATCATTGCAAAGACGCAAGAACGCTATATGACTGCTTATGAACTGCTAACGGGAAAGGCGCTTATTTAAATGGCCATTATTGTTGTTGAGGTTATGTTGAAGCCAGAAATTTTGGATCCACAAGGCCAAGCAGTCGCCTCCGCTCTTCCTCGTCTTGGATTCACATTTGCTAAGTCAGTTCGTCAAGGAAAGCGCTTTGAAATTGAAGTGGATGGCGAACCAACAGAAGCTCAAATTGCTGAAGTAGAAAAAGCTGCGCACACCCTTCTTTCAAATCCTGTTATTGAAAACTTTCTAGTAAGAGTTGAGAAATAATGCGAATCGGAGTTGTCACATTTCCCGGTTCACTCGATGATCGCTCAGCACTCCGCGCCATTGAATTAGGAGGAGGAACCCCGGTCCCACTTTTTCATGGAAGTAATGATCTCAAAGAAGTTCAGGCAGTAATTCTTCCAGGTGGATTTTCATACGGCGATTATCTTCGCTGTGGAGCAATCAGTCGCTTCTCTCCAATAATGGAATCAATCATCCTTGCCGCAGAACACGGTTTTCCCGTTCTCGGAATTTGTAACGGTTTTCAAATTCTCTGCGAGTCACACCTTCTTCCAGGGGCACTAACACGAAATGCGGATTTGCACTTTATCTGCGCGGATCAAAAAGTTTCTGTTGAAAATACAAATACACCGTGGACAAACAATTACAAAAAAGGTCAAGAGATTGTTATCCCAATCAAGAATGGCGAAGGCTCGTTCCAGTGCAGCGATGAAACACTTAAAGAGTTGGAAGATGAAGGCCGCGTTGTACTTCGTTATGTAGGCAAAAATCCAAATGGTTCTCGTAACGCAATCGCAGGAATTTCCAATAAGCGTGGAAATGTAGTGGGCGTAATGCCTCATCCAGAACAAGCTATTGAGGATTTAACAGGTCCAAGTGAAGATGGATTGAATTTCTTCACATCAATCTTGAAAGAGATGGTGGGGCGCTAATGGCACTCGATACCGTCAAGCATGCGCAGGAAAATCCTGACGCGGTACAGCCGTATAAAGAACTTGGTTTGAAAGATGATGAGTATGAAAGCATTAAAGAGATTTTGGGGCGCCGTCCGACATCATCTGAACTAGCGATGTATTCGGTTATGTGGTCAGAGCACTGCAGCTATAAATCTTCAAAGATTCACCTCAAGCAATTTGGTGAAAAGGCAGTTAAATCCGAGGCTCTCCTCGTGGGAATAGGCGAAAACGCTGGTGTTGTAGATGTGGGTCAGGGCTACGCCGTTACATTCAAAATTGAATCTCACAACCACCCCAGCTACATCGAGCCATACCAAGGCGCTGCAACTGGCGTAGGTGGAATTGTGCGCGACATCCTTACTATGGGCGCGCGACCAATTGCAATCATGGATCCGCTTCGTTTTGGAGATCCAGAGAACCCAGATACCCGCAGAGTTCTTCCAGGAATTGTTTCTGGAATTGGTGGTTATGGCAATTGCCTAGGTTTGCCAAACATTGGCGGGGAAGTTGTTTTCGACGACACATATCAAGGAAATCCACTCGTCAACGCTCTCTGCGTTGGAGTCATGAAACACGCTGATATCAAATTAGCGACGGCGCACGGAGCTGGAAATCTTGTAGTTCTCTTTGGCGCAAAAACTGGTGGCGATGGAATTGGCGGAGTATCCGTATTGGCGTCGGAAACATTTAGCGATTCTAGTTCTAAGAAACCGACAAAGCGCCCTGCCGTTCAGGTAGGCGATCCATTTGCAGAAAAAGTTTTGATTGAATGTTCTCTTGAAATCTTTGCTGAAGATTTGGTTGTAGGTATTCAAGATTTAGGTGGAGCAGGTTTATCTTGCGCGACTTCCGAACTTGCTTCCGCGGGAAGTGGCGGAATGGATATCCGTCTTGAAACAGTTCCGCTTCGCGACCCTTCTCTTTCTCCTGAAGAAATCTTGATGAGTGAATCACAAGAGCGCATGTGTGCGATTGTTGAACCTTCAAAGTTAAAGCGCTTCATGCAAATTTGCCGCAAGTGGGATGTGACTGCAACGGTTGTTGGCGAAGTAACGACAGGAACTCGTTTAAACATTACATTCAACGGCGAACTTATTGTGGATGTCCCACCTCGCACTGTTGCTCATGATGGTCCGGTCTATAACCGTCCAATTTCAGTACCAAAATATTTAGAGACATTGAAGTCGGTAGATGTGCCACTTCCTTCAACTGGTGTCGAAATCAAAGCAGCAATCCTAAAGTTGATGTCAGCGCCGAACATGGCCGACAAAACATGGGTCACAAATCAATACGATCGATATGTGCAGGGAAATACCGTTTTGTCACAACCTGAAGATTCAGGCGTGATTCGTATAGATACCCAGACAAACCTGGGTGTTGCTATCTCTACCGATGCCAATGCGCGCTGGTCGTACTTGAATCCTTACGAAGGCGCCAAGTTAGCGCTCCTTGAATCATGTAGAAATATTGCAACAAACGGGGCAAAACCATTGGCTGTTACAAACTGCTTGAATTTCGGATCCCCTGAAGATCCAGAAGTCATGTGGCAATTCTCTGAAACAGTTCGAGGTTTGGCCGATGCATGTTTGGAGCTTGGTTTGCCCGTCACTGGCGGAAACGTCTACTTCTATAACCAAACTGGATCAGTAGCGATTCTCCCAACACCTGTTATCGGTGTTCTTGGTGTTGTCGAGGATGTCACAAAGCGGACCCCGATGGGGAT
>Ga0208496_1000383_pt1 | contig 15849 bp, 10 predicted proteins | sample CryBogmetaGMA2M_FD_184552 | JGI IMG/M metagenome (GOLD analysis project Ga0208496, IMG submission 184552) | Freshwater microbial communities from Crystal Bog, Wisconsin, USA - MA2M (SPAdes) | ecosystem: Environmental > Aquatic > Freshwater > Lake | place: Crystal Bog, Wisconsin, USA | collected... | reverse complement strand
CGGGTCAGGCTGGAGGATTGGAGTTACCAGATCATAGTCGGCGCACCAAACACGCAATTTGACCCGCGCAAATGGCGGCGTGCATTCGAACTGTTTGTGGATAAGACCCTAAAGGACGATGCGTCCATCAACGCCACAGCCGAGCAAGTGGTTAACCTGATTGCAACCAAACCCCCCGGCTATTTCTATAATAATTTCCAGGGGTTTGGCGCAGAACTTGAAGCCTCGCAGCGGGCAATCTTTTCCAAAAAGGAAACTGTGTCTGCGATCCTGAATGGACTTGCGCAAAAAATCCGTCTTGGGCGACTAGCCATCATCAAACAAAAGACTACAAGTTACGCCAAGAACGGCCCACCTTTGGACGGCGGAAGCCCCGGCCAGTCCGATGGAAGCGGCGACTTGCTGCCAAAACTGTTGCACTATGAATATTTCAAGGGCGCAACCCCAGCGGAAATTCAAGAAAAATCGCTGTCTTTCCTGTTGACGGATTTTCCAGCACTGCCCAAGCATCTAGCCACGGTTACGGATATTATCAGTGTCTGGAACCAGGCAGACGTGCCTTTGGCGCAAATTGACGGCAGTGTGAAATCGCCATTTTTCCGCAATATAGCCGCCATCGTGGCCGTTGCTGTCGATCCCAAAGATGTCAATTACGTGAATGCAGATTTTTCCGAGCGATTTACTCGTAAACTACCGGCCCCGGCCTATCCCTTCCCGGTGGACGAAGCCCGTGCGGCCAAAGGGGCGGTGATTTTCAGCGAGAATTGCGGTGCCTGCCATAAACCGGGTAATCCCACCCTGTATCAAAGCATGGGTACGGATTTCAATCGTGCGCGTGTACTGAACGAAGATGGCTTCGCTCTCTTTGGCCGCAATTTCCGTGCGGCAGTTCCGAAAGGTTACACGGTGACCGACGCAGAAGGCAAAATCATTGAGCCGGCCGCCCTGCCTGTCGATGACATTCTCATCGCACGCACGACATCGGACAAGCAAGGCTATGTGACCGACAGTTTGGCTGGTGTGTGGGCGCGTGCGCCTTATCTGCATAACGGCTCGGTACCAACTCTGCGCCATCTGCTGGCTTCAGGTAATCCAGAGAGTCAACGCCCAGTGACATTCGTTCGTGGGTCCATTTCTTACGATCAAAAAAATGTGGGCTTTGTTTGGGATGCGTCAAAACTTGAGGAATACCGCAAGCATGACAGTATGGCCACGCTATTTGATGCAGCCCTCGATGGGCAGTCGAACAAGGGACATCAAACCAATATTGTCGTGGACGGAAAATTGCGGAAAGTGGATTGGAGTGGGGAAGAAAACCGCGAATCCTTGGAAAACCTTCTTGAGTACCTGAAAACATTATAACCGGCGGCAGAAACGTAAACATTCAACCCCTTGGGAACATGCGCATACTACCGCAAGGTCGGGCGACTTGCCCGCGCTTTCAGGGAGAATTGAACGCTTAAGCGGAAACTTAGACCGCATCCTCTGTTTTGATCAACGCACCACAGGAGAACGCAATCATGAGCAGTGCCAAAGAAATAGGCAAAGAATATCCTCCCGAAGAAGAGGAGCAAAATATTTTGGAATTGGGCCGGATACTCGCCAAGGACCAGCATGTCCAACCCGGCAAATGGCGGCGTGGACAGCATCCCAAACACCACGGCTGTGTGCGGGCCAAGTTCACTGTCGCTGATGACCTTCCTGGCATTTTGCGCCATGGGATATTCAAAGAACCCCATGTCTTTAAGGCCTATATTCGATTTTCCAATGGCAAGTCGGATGACGACCGCAACCTAGATGTGCGCGGGATGGCCATCAAGATATTGCAGGTAAACGGCAAGAAAGCCAGTGTCAGCGAACAATTCACCCAAGATTTCATGACGGCGGACAACCCTGTGTTTTTTGCCAGAAACGTGCGGCATTTGTTGGATTTCGTAATCGCACGCGACAGCGGCAAACCTATTCAAGAAATCGCGCAGAATTTTCCAAAGCTCATTGGCTTCTCCAAATTACCTCCCGCCAGCCCGTTGGAAACCCGTTATTGGAGCCAAACACCCTATCTGCTTGGCAATATTGCGGTCAAGTACTCGATAAAACCCTCCAAGGCCAACGTCTCCGGAAAATCGCCAGTCGATGATGCGAATTTCCTACGGGCCGCATTGAAGGATTGGTTGGTGGCAAAGCCAGCCCAATTCGACTTCCTCGTGCAATTGCAAACCGACCCGGACGCCATGCCCGTGGAAGACCCGACCGTCGAATGGGACGAGACGGTATCGCCTTTCATCAAGGTGGCAACCATTGATATTCCTGCGCAAACTTTCGATTCCCCTGGTCAAATGGCATTTTGTGAGGCACTTAGCTACACACCTTGGCATAGCCTTTTGGAGCAGCGTCCACTGGGTGGAATCAATCGGGCTAGAAGACCCATTTACGAAGAAAGCTCAACGCTTAGGCATCAAAAGCTTGAGCCATCCGGTGAAGAATCGTTTTAGGGCGCTAGGCTGCTGCACCGCCTTCCCGAACAACACGGTGAAAGGAATCAACCAAAGCCAAATCATACAAACTTCAGGAGAGCAACTTTTATGATCCGCTCCAGGCATCTGTTTTCTTTGTTGATATTCGGAACACTGGCCGGATGTACCGTGGAATTGCCCAATCCACCGGCCCAGCGCGAGAACCACTGGGCGGACCAAGGCTGGAGCAACGCAGAACGGCAATGGTATCACCATGCATCTCAGGGTACGAATACCTTCGGCTTGCCTTACGAATGGTTCAAGGCATTGGAACAACCTGAACTTTCCCTTTCGGAAGCCGGACTCTTTTCCGATCAAAACTACCTTTCCCGCATGGGTTTTATTCCCAGCCCGGTTTCATTGGACGACAAGGCGCAGGCAACCCAATACGGCTACCGGGATAATGCCGAGTATTCAAAATCTTCCCCGTATGCAGACAAGTCTTATAACAAAGCCGGCCTGCCAGTGGGTTTTGCAGTGGGCGATGAATGGCTAGATCCCGCCTCGGGACAACGCTGGCATCTTCCGGGGACCGGCAAAAACGCGCATAGCCTTGGCCTGACCTGTGCCGCTTGCCACACCGGGCAGTTGGAATACGGCAACCACCGGATATTGATTGACGGCGGGCAAAGTATGATTAGCCTTGATAAAATCCGCGAGGCACTAAAAATCTCCCTGGCTTACACCAAATTCTTGCCTGGACGCTTTGATCGTTTTGCCAAGCGGGTATTAGGCGATGCCGACACCCCACAAAATCGCAGCCTGCTTAAGGGGCAGTTTGATAACTTCCTTGATGCCGCCAAGGAAGAGGGTGATCTTGAAGCAGAAATGGTCAAACAAGGTGTGACAGAGGGCTTTACCCGGCTTGACGCTCTGAATAGGATTGGTAACGAGGTGTTTGCCAATCAGATGAAAATCAAAGGGAACATGCATCCGATTGCCGGCCCGGTTAGCTTCCCATTCATTTGGAACGCACCATGGTTTGACTGGGTGCAATACAACAGTTCGATCCAGCAGCCGATGGTCCGCAACGCAGGCGAAGCCATGGGGGTGAAAGCCATGGTCAACTTGTCGGAACCGCAAAAACCAATTTTCTCTTCCAATCTGCCGCTACAAACCTTGCATGAAATGGAAATTCTGTTGGCGGGTCCCAAGCACCCGTTGGAGGCGAAACAATTCGGCGGCTTGCGTTCTCCGGACTGGAAGACGCTGCCCTTGCCCCCGCTGAACGAAGCCTTGGTGGTCAAGGGTAGGGATTTGTATCTCGGCAATCCCGACAAAGGGCAGAAGCCTTTGTGCGCAGGCTGCCACTTGCCGCCCATCAACTCCATAGAGATTTTCGATGCCAGCCATTGGCGGGGACCTGGACCTGGATTTAGCGAAAAATACCTGGCTTTGAAGACGGTGTCCGTGAAAGACATCGGCACCGACTGCAAAACCGGCTTCGGGATGGTCTACCGCACGGTGGATACCCCCGATTACATACACAACAGCGGAGCCCAGGTTCCTCCTTTCACTCCGCAACAAACCCCCGAAGATTGCCCACAACCGCGTTCGGGCGCAACCCCGGCCACAGGGCATAAAATCACCAACTTCGGCGTGGCTTTGGGCGAAGTGGTCTATTCGACCAAAGAAGCTTGGTATGATGTCCACAACAAAACCGATGCCGAACGACTGGTATTGGACGGCAACCGGCCCAACGGGATTCGTGCGGTGATTGACGGAGTCCCCGTTTATAAAGCGCGGCCATTGAACGGTGTGTGGTCGACCCCCCCTTATTTGCACAACGGTTCCGTACCCAACTTATACTTGCTGTTATCCACCCAGGCCGAGCGCGATGCCGAAGCGTCCAAGTTCTATTTGGGCAGTCGCGAGTTCGATCCCAAATATGTCGGATTCAAATATCGTGCGGAAGGCGGCTCGCACTTGCCTGGCCAGGAACCCTTGCCAAACACGCAGGGCTTGTTCTTGTTGGATACGGGGCTACCGGGCAACCGCAACACCGGCCACCTTTTCACCAACGACTCGGTAGCCGGGCGCATTGGGCCTAAGTTGAGCGATGACGAGCGCTTTGCCATCATCGAGTTTTTGAAGTCGCTTTGAGCACAGCGGATAGGCGCAAATGCCAGACTATGGCATTTGCGGCCTGCATGAAAAGCCACTGCATCTGATAATTCGACTTTTGGCATTTAGCCTCTGGAAGTTGCTAATGAAATATGGCCAGAATTAATTAACCCTGTCCTTGCGTGGATGATGCGGCATACTGATTTTTTATTGCCTCAAGCCAGAAATATCCGCTCCAGCGTACTATGGGAAACATTGTCGCACAAATCTTCCGCCTCAATGTAAAAACGCACATCGCCCGCCCCAACCGGCAGGGCTGCCGTAAAGTAATCGGCGATGGCTGTAGCCCCGGTTTTGGAGGGATAGGCTCCTTGATTGTCCATTGGTAGCCGAGATTCACCCGAAGCGGTCCGTAGAACAAGGTTGACGGACTTGATTCCTGATACATCATAGATGAAGGTATGCACAGTGCCTTCGCGGGGTGCGTTCAGCAGGCAACCAGGCCCCCATTTGTGGCCACCCGGATTTTCCGGCGTCACCCAAGGTGCGAAGATAGTTGGCCCAGTGCGGTCCCGCCCTAAGTTGACCAATTCGCAGATATCCAGCCCAACATACGCATAGGCCTTATTAGCCGCATTGGTCACCTGCGCGTCCCACACCGCCTGACCTGTCCAGTACCAATAGCAACTGGTTTCGGCAGTCAGTAACAGCCTGATTGATTCGGCTAAGCGAGGGTGGCCTGGTTCTGAGTCTTCCAGAGTGTGGACGAAGTTTTGCATTGCAGTCAACACAGCCCAAGAGTTCAAATCGGGCGAATAGGGCTGGTCATAGCGGCTGAACCATTTCATGAATTGTGGATCGCCATTGTCCGCACCGGCCCAAGAACCCGGCTCTATGTGAACGGCGTTGATCGGGTCGGGTGGGAATGCCTGCAAATAGTCTTCGACGGTGATAAGTTCGAAGCGTGGGTCTTTATTCAGCCATTCCACCAGTCTGCCGGTGTTGTTTTTGTAATAGCTGTCCGCCCCGCCACCGTGGTTGTCGCCGTCGGAGTGGAGAAGGAAAAAGGGCGGATGCTTGGGGTCATAACTTCCGCTGTCCACGACTTGATTGTAAACTTGGCCCAACACGGCAGGATATTGCAAAGCACCAAACCCGCCGCGGGCATCTTCGTTGCCAATGTAACGTTCGGCCGGCACGGCGATAATTTGGTGTCGCTTTCCATCAGGGGCTTCGTAGACTACATATTCAGGTCGCAATAGGGATGGCGAAATTTTCGATCCGGCCCAGATGTTGTGTAGCTTGAGCCAGTCGTCCACTGGTTTGTTGACTTGCTCCGCTTGGTTTGGCGGCAGCATCCCCTCCCCTATGCCTGCGTAAGGGTAATATTGGCAGGCGCGAAAACGGTGTATTGAATCGTAGATCACCGCCGTGACCCCGGCTTCGACCAAGGCTGGAATCATCCGCACATGGAAGGCGGTTTCAGGCGGAAACAACACGTTCGATGCCTCCACGCCGAACGCGTCGCGGATGATGCCCCGATGCCAACTGATTTGTTTGACAATGTCGCGCAAAGGTATCAAAGCCATCAGAGGATGGAAAAAGCCGAAACCTGAAAATGACAAACGCGGGTTGCCGAGGCTCGTCTTGGCCTGGGCGATGTCGCGCAAATCGGCATTCCAGCCTGCGAAACTGCCGCCGCACAAGCCTTCCGCCTCGCAACGGTTGAGTTGTTCGATCAACGAACCGCTCCAACTAGTCGATAGGCCCGCATGGGGTAAGCCTCCGCCTATGTATTGCCTGACAGCGGCGGGAATGAAATGAGTGTAGCAGCCGGCCCGCGAAGCAAAGATGGTGTCTTTCTCGCCGTCCCAATAATTTGGGTTGGTGGCGTTGTAATACGGCTGGTGCATATGCTTGTGTATGCCAAAGTAAACCTTCACATCCCCACTCACCTGATAATGTGGCTTGCTCTGGCTTGGGGCTGAAAGTTGTACCCGGTGATAGGCCTTTATCCAATCGGCCCCGCTGGCTTGGCTCCAGTCTGCCAACCTACAACCTTCCACCTGGATACTGATGACACCCGGCCCCAGTAGACCCGCCGGCACGGAAGCCACATAGGCCCATTCCCCTGCCACTTCACCTTTCAATCGGATAGCATCACCGTTGATAAGTTTTTGCATTCCTTGCCCATGAATGATGACCTGGGGAAAAGGAATATCCCCATCAGCGCAGAAAATCACTTGGAACGCGGGGTTCCTGCCCGAAGCATCGCAATCGAGTTCAGTGGGGCACTCGATGTACAACAAAGTTGCAAACACAGTCATCCGATCAACCTCACTACTAAACACGGGATGCCCAAAGGGAAGGTTCTCATTTTAACAGCATTTGCGTAACATCAGTAATCAGGTAAGTTAATGGCTTTGAAGCGGGAGCTTGGGAACCAGATCAACGCTGCGTCGCTTCGTGTTTTTATCAGGTTCTTTGGGGGGTTCGCATGGAGACCAACGGCATCATATATGTATGTCATTGTTTATAAGTTAATATTTATCTTGAAAAATGAAAAATAGTAAAGAACACTCAATCAAACCATCAATTGTGTGAATGGCCTTGCAAACAATAAAACGTAACAAGTAACGTGTGATATTAAAAAAGCTTTATGTGCCATGAGAATTCCAAAAGAACCCTTATACATCCAAATTTAATTCACTAACTTTGCGGGTTAGGGTATTGCGTCCATAACCAAGCAATTTTGCCGCCTCCTGCCTGCGCCCACGGGTGAACTGTAGTGCTGTCGTGATGAGGATACTTTCAGCTTGGTCGATGGCTTCCTTGGCAATATTGCGGTCACCTTTTTTCAATTGGGCATCCACCCAGTTCTTAAAGACATCCTCCCAAGCGGCTCCGAGCGGCCCAAGTTCGGGCTTGGCCTGCAAAAGTTCTGGTGGAAGGTCGTCAATATGCACTTCCCTTCCGGCCGCCATCACCGTGATCCAACTGCAGGTATTTTCCATCTGGCGGACATTGCCCGGCCAGTCCAGCTTGCAGAGCACCTCTTCCACCTCAGGAAGCAGGCTTTTCGCTTCCACATTAAATTTGTTGCTGGCTTCTTGAAGGAAATGCCTTAGCAACAATGGGATATCTTGACGCCGGTCACGCAGAGGGGGGATGTGGACACGTATGACATTTAGGCGATGGAACAAATCCTCGCGAAAACGCCCCTCATGAACCAGATTTTCAAGGTTTTGGTGGGTAGCTGCTATAATTCGCACATCCACTTTGATTGGCATGTGTGCACCGACAGGAAAGAATTCGCCGTCGGCGAGTACCCTCAGTAGACGGGTTTGCAATTCTTGGGGCATGTCTCCGATTTCGTCCAGAAACAGCGTCCCCAAGTCTGCCTGCTCGAACCGGCCCGCCCTTCTCGCTTGCGCACCAGTGAAAGCACCCCGCTCATGTCCAAACAGTTCCGACTCCAACAGGTCGCGGGGAATGGCTGCCATGTTTAGTGCGATGAAAGGCTTGTCGGCACGGGGGCTGTGCCTGTGCAATGCATGCGCCACCAGTTCTTTGCCCGTGCCCGACTCTCCATTGATGAGAACAGTGATGTTGGAACGTGCAAGCCTGGCGATGGCACGAAACACTTCTTGCATAGCCGGTGCTTCGCCTATAATCTCCGGGGTCTTTTCAGGAGCAGAAGACGTTGTGGCTTTGGCCTGTTGCTTACGGTTCCTCTGGCCGTGGTTACACGCCCTCCGCACCAAGTCCACCGCCTCGTCCACATCAAAAGGCTTAGGCAAGTATTCGAATGCGCCTCCGTGGAAGGCCGATACTGCACTTTCCAAGTCGGAATGGGCGGTCATGATGATAATGGGCAAATCCGGCTGTTTGGCCTGGAGGAGTTCCAGTAACGCCAATCCATCAATGCCGGGCATGCGGATGTCGGTGAGGATTGCATCCGGCTGTGTTTCTTCTAGCGCTTCCAATAGCAAAGTGGCATTGGGAAAGCAACGGGTCTGGATGGATGCTTTCTGCAGGGCTTTTTCCAAAACCCAGCGGATGGAGCGGTCATCATCGACCACCCAGACTTGAACCGCGTTACTCATGCTTCTTCTCCAAAGGCAGGAAAATTGAAAAAACCGTCTCGCCGGGCTTGCTTTCGCATTCAACTAGACCGCCATGTTGGCTAATTAACGATTGGGCGATGGACAGGCCCAAGCCGGTGCCTTCGGCCCGTCCCGTCACCATGGGGTAAAAAATCTGGTTTAGCAGCTCCGGCTTGATGCCAGGTCCGTCGTCGATCACGTCAATCTTGGCAACGAGGGGATGACGGTTGAGTCCGATTGTCACCTGCCGATGGATGCGGCTACGGATGGTGATTTTCCCCCTATCCCCTAGCGCTTGCGCGGCATTGCGGACGATGTTGAGTATCGCCTGGATCAATTGGTCGCTGTCACCATAAATGGCCGGCATGCTGGGGTCGTAATCCCTTATCAATTGCACACGCGGCGCTTCTACCTGAACCAATTGGCGCACCCGCTCCAATACCCGATGGATATTGAGTAGACTTTTATGGGCGGGCTTGTTCGGTGCCAGCATACGATCAACCAGAGACTGAAGCCGGTCAGACTCCTCAATGATGATGCTGGTATATTCGCGCAATTCTTGCTCGGGCAATTCTTGGTCGAGCAATTGAGCCGCACCGCGCAACCCGCCAAGCGGATTCTTAATTTCATGGGCCAACCCGCGTAGCAACATCTTGGACGCATTTTGCTGGGCGACTAATTGTTCCTCCATGGAGATGCGCAAATGCCGGTCAACCTGCTGTACCTCGACCAACAACATGGATGCTTTCCCATCAGAAACAGGGGTCATTGTCACGTTGACGGTCATGGGATGCAGCGGCAAGGCCAAGACCACGTTGCGCACAGTCAGTGTACTGTCGGAAGCGAGCACACGCTGCATGTCGTCTTCCATGCCTTGATCGCTAAAGAAAAACACTTGCTGGGCACGATTTCCCAACACATGCCGTGCGCTCCAAGCAAACATCATCTCTCCCGGTTGGTTGATGTATACCAGGGTAAGGGCATTGTCGAATAAAAGCACCGCATCGGACAGGTTATCCAAGATGCGACGGTAAAATTGGGCTGGGGCCATTTTATTCATATCCAGTTGATAGCAAGATGCAGGCCAAGATTAAATTGCCTACGCAGGGGCGGGTTCCAAACCCGCCTTACAGTCTTTGCCAAAATGAGTATTACTGCACAATCATAGCTTTGGGCCATATTGAGAATTGCTGCTTGCTTTTGTCCTTTTTAATATAGCTTTTTTTGCATTATTATAGTGCAATGTTAGGTATGAATTCATCCATTTTGGGGCAGACCTTTCAATCCCATCAACTATCGTTTCGGCTCAAAATGAGAATTGCTGCGGACCAGAAGCTCAAACTCATCTACCGGCAAGGGTCGGCTATGATAATAACCTTGATAAGTGTCACATCCCTTGTTTTTCAGGAACTCAAGCTGCGCCAAGGTTTCCACGCCCTCGGCCAAGACTTTTAGATTCATCGCATGAGCCAATGCGATAATGGCTGAGGTGATTTCCATGTCATTTTTGTCGTTGGGAATATCGTCGATGAATTGCTTGTCGATTTTCAAGGAATCAACCGGAAAAAGCCTAAGATAGGCCAGGGACGAATAGCCAGTGCCAAAGTCGTCGATGGACAGGCTCACGCCTAGGTCACGCAAACTTTGCAGGATAGCCACCGACTCACGTTCATGCTGCATCAGTGTACCTTCGGTCAGTTCCAATTCCAGCCATTTGGCAGGGTAGCCGGTTTCCTCCAACACGGCACTCACGGTTTCCTGCATATGGGAGTAGCGTAACTGATGCGCGGAAATATTGACCGCCAAACTGAGTGGAGGCAGACCCGCGTCGATCCACTGCCGCCCTTGGCGGCAGGTTTCACGCAATACCCATTCGCCTAACGCACCAATCAGTCCAGTCTCCTCTGCCATGGCAATGAAACGGTTGGGTGGTATCAGCCCTCTGACGGGGTCTTGCCAACGCACCAAAGCTTCGGCGCCGATAATGCGGCTTGTGGCGATTTCCAACTGGGCTTGGTAATGGACTCGCAATTCCCCGCTGGCGATGCCTTTGCGCAAATGCTCTTCCAAGGCAATGCGCTCGCGAGTCGCCAAGGTCAGCTCGTCGGAGAAAAACTGGTAGTTACCCCGGCCTGTGGACTTGGCTTTGTACATCGCCGCATCGGCCTGCGATAGCAATTCCTCAGACGTTTCACCCTGCCCCGGAAACAGGCTGATTCCTATGCTGGTGCCGACATGCACTTCAAGGCCATTGCCCAAACGGCAGGTTTCGGAGATCACTTTAATAATGTCCTGGGCCACTTGGATGGCATCCCGTGGATGGGAAATGTTATCCAGCACGATTGCGAATTCGTCCCCGCCTAGGCGGGACAACATGTCCGTGCCTCGCAGGCGTTGCGAAAGCCGGTGCGCCACGCTTTTCAACAGTTCATCGCCAGCCGGATGGCCAAAGCTATCGTTGATGTCTTTGAAATGATCCAAATCCAATATCAGCACTGCGAGTTGCTGTCCTTCCCGCCGCGACAGTTCGATGCAACGCCCCAAGTGAAAACCCAGCAACAGTCGGTTGGGCAACTCAGTCAGCGCATCGTGGTGGGCAAGAAATTCGATCCTAGCCTCAGTGGCCTTAATATTCGTTAGATCGGCAAAGACCCCCACATAATGCGTGGTCTCGCCTAATTCATCCCTAACCGCGCTGATGCTCAACAATTGAGGATAAAATTCGCCGTTTTTCCGTCGGTTCCAAACCTCACCCCGCCAGTGCCCGGTTGTTTGGATATCGGCCCACATGGCTGCATAAAAATACTGGTCATGCCGTCCAGATTGAAACATGCGGGGGGTTTGGCCCAACACTTCGTTTTCGGTGTAACCAGTGAATTCGCATAACGCCTGATTGACCAGAAGGATGCGCTGTTGCGCATCCGTCACCGTAATGCCTTCGCTGGTATTCTCAAACACCGTGGCGGCTTGACGCAGACGCGACTCGTTTTGATGGCGCTCCACCGCATAGCGCAGCACACGGCCTAGGAACACGCCTTGGTCATGCCCTTTGACCACATAATCCTGTGCACCCTGCTGGATCGCCTTCAAACCCATCCGTTCGTCTTGGTTGCCGGTCAGCACCACGATGGGCAGGTTGGCAGCCCCTTTTTTCATGGCAAACAGCGTGTCTAGGCCCGCGCTGTCAGGCAAACCCAAATCCAGCAGAATGACATCAAAGGCATCCGTTTTAACCTGCTCGAGAGCCGTATTCAAGCGCGCCGCACAATGGATTGAAAATCCTTTGGCATTGTCCTTCAACAATATTTCTTCAATCAGTCCGGCATCGCAAGGATTGTCCTCGACCAGCAGGATGCGAAGTGGGGTAGTCATAGCCTGTCTTTGCGCCCATTGGGTGGCAATATGACGATGCTCAACCAAAACTTCTCAATGCAACCGACTACATTCAGAAACTGGCTCAGGTCTAGGGGTTTGCTTATGAAACAATTGGCATGTAGATTGTAACTCTTCAAAATGTCCTCCTCGGCCATCGAACTGGTTAGCACGACGACCGGTATGCGCGTCAGTTACTTGTCTGATTTGATTTCCGATAACACCTCAAAACCACTAGTACCGGGCAAGTTTAGGTCCAATAAAATAAGCGCTGGCCTCTGGATATCATCGTATGGCGCTTGCTGGCGCAGTAACGCGATGGCTTTATCTCCGTCACCGACCACCAGCAATTGGTTATAAAGTTTAACTTATTCCAATGCGATGCGCACCCGTTCCGCATCCCCCGGATTGTCCTCGATCAGTAAGATGTTAATTGGCTTTGGGCTGTTGTGTTCATACATTTTATACTCTTATTTTTCTTTAGATTTCGGTAGTGTGAAATAAAATGTAGAACCCATTCCCGGCATCGAATCGCAGCATATTTTTCCGCCATGCCGCTCGACGATGCGCTTGCAGATAGCAAGGCCAATTCCCGTGCCGGGATACTCCTGCCGGGTATGCAGACGCTGGAATATGTGGAAAATCCGTTCGGCGAACTTGGCTTCGAAGCCAATGCCGTTGTCCCGCACGGTAAACAGCCATTCATGCCCACAGTCACGGGCGGAAATATGGACTCGCGGTACCTCCTCGCGGCGGAACTTGATGGCATTGCCGATGAGGTTCTGCAATAGTTGCTGGAACTGTACTTCATCGACAGTGAGAGAAGGCAGTCCCTCGTGGGTGATAATCGCCTGGTTTTCCAAAAGGGTGGCCGATAGGTTCTTGACCACATCGGCCAAGACGGCTTCGGCATTGACCAGTTGTGGTGCATGCCCTTGCGTTTGGACGCGGTAGTAGTCCAATAAGTCATTGATCAGTCGCTGCATGCGCATCGCCCCATCCACCGCGTAGCCGATGAATTTTTGCGCCTTATCGTCGAGTTGCCCCTCGCAATGCTGGGCCAGCAATTGGGTGTAGCTGGCGACCATGCGCAAGGGTTCTTGCAAGTCATGGGAGGCGATATAGGCGAATTGCTCCAATTCTTTGTTGGAACGCTCAAGGTTTGCCAGTGTGGAGCCTAGATACTCTTCGGTCTGCTTGCGCGAGCTGATGTCTTCCACGATGGCAATATGATAAGTAGGAGTCTGTCCCGGCAGCCACATTGGCGAAACGGTCAAATGGACCCACACAATATGACCTTGTTTATGATAGTACCTTTTTTCCATGGTGAAACTGGGTATCTTCCCTGCAAACAAACGCTGCATATTATCCAAGTCACCGTGCAAATCATCAGGGTGGACAATCGTTCGAATGCTAGTATGGAGCATTTCTTCGTCGCTGTAACCGGTAATTTCGCAATATTTTTTGTTCACCAAGACGGGTTCGCCCGTTTTTGATAAGATTTGCGCCACGCCAATGGAGGCTTGCTCGAAGATCGCCCGGAAACGTTCTTCGCTTTGCTGTAGTGCAAGCTCAGACTTTTTGCGCTGGGTAATGTCGGTGACAGTGCCAATCATACGGTTGAGGTTTCCATCCGGCGATTTTTCGGTAAATCCCCGTGCCGACCACCAACGGTAGGTTCCGTCCTTGCATTGTATCCGATATTCTGTGGCATACGGTGCGCCTTGCCGCAGATGGGCATGCAAGGCGGACATGATAGACTCAGCATCGTCGGGATGCAAAGAATCTTGCCACGCTTGCAAAGTTCGTGGAAATTCGTTCAACGGATAGCCAAGCATTCCGTCTATGTCACCAAACCACTGGACGGCTTGACTAATATCCCATTCGTAGATTAGATCATTTGAAGTCTCGGCGGCGATGCGAAAGCGTTCCATGTTTGATTGCAATGCCTCAGCCGTCTGTTGACGTTCCTTTTCGAGAAAAAGCTCTCGCCGATAAGCAAAGCCAAAACCAGCCAAACCAAACAGCCAGACCATGCCGTGGGTTAGCGACAACGCATTAAAGCGTTCCTTGCTTTTTGCAAGGTGGGTCGCCAAGTATACGGTTGAGTCTATGCCGCCGCGAATGTCCTTGTAAATGTTGGCGCGGGCGATGTCTTTGGCCGCATCAAGTGTGTGACTATATTCCTGAAGCAGGTTCCAGGCCAGAGAACCCACCAGCAGAACGCTCCAAAAGGCGCACAACGCCACGGCATTTCCGCTCAGTGTTCCTAACCTGAGGCCCTGCCGCCAAGCCTCCCATGTTATCACCGTACCGAGTAAGACGAACAGCGATGCCGTCGGAACCGCCATCGTCGTCAGCCCCCCCCCAATAGTGCGCAATACTATATGTGGAGCTAAACGCACTGTGAAATAACAAGATGTCTGCCAGTGACACACTGACCACCAAAGTGCCTAGGACTGCCAATGCGAAAAAGTGCCAGATTGCCCGTTTTAACGTTGACAGCCAGATCGCCGTTGCCAACAATATGAAACAGAGTGCCGCATCGGGGGCCAACCGCCCCAAATGCGATGTACCCACCGCATCGGGAGAGTCAATGAAAAGTAACTGGCCTGTGCCAAAATCAATCTTTAAAAGGTATTCAGCAAGGCTCAGTAAGCCGGCCAAACCAACCAGTGACGCACAGACTCGGGACAGCCACTTTGAAATCGGAGATGCCGCACCTGTGCCTGCAATCCATGCCAAGCCAATTAGTATCAAGCACAATGCGGCGTTGGGCTTCATCGAAACCCATTCCGGATTGGGGCTTTTTAAAAAAGCGACATCAAATTGCCAGCCAAGCAACACCAACCCCCCGACCAGTAGTGGCAACATGCCTACAAGTGTGAACATCCACCTATCGGGCTTGAGGCTGTGGGTTTGTAAATCAAATAAATCGGACATTTGTATAAACCCTTGCCGCCCCGTCATCATCTCGTGAAAAAAAACCGAGTCGGTCTTGAAGTTTCTATGCGGTTCCATAATGCACCGTTAAGACCGACTCGGTTTAGCCGCCTAGCCCATCCTACGCTATTGAAGGATATCCGCCAACAGTTTACGCAAGGCGGCTTCATAGGATAACGCCAATTGTGCCAGATGGCTGATAATTTGGGTTTGCTGAAGGGTAGCGATGAGCGGCTTAATTAAGGATGGCTTGGCTAAACCTGCGCTCTGCCAATCTTTCGGACGATAGATGTTGCAGTTTTTCCACAACATGACAAACTTGGGTTTGCATACTTGTGTCCTCTCTTTATAGTTGGTTTGTGCTACAGCGTTTTCAAATTTGAAAAGTAATTTAAAAAGATGCGCATCAAAACAAGCCATGGCCTAAATTATTCGCACAACCATCCGATTTTCAAATAACTCTCAGAAGTGAAAACGCTTTATTAGTTTTTCAATTTCACAAAAACCAAACCTCCGGCTACAATCAAAGCAAACCCTAAAGGCCAGGGAAACAACTCAGCGCGTGGGCGGTAATAGCGCTTGTCCTTCTCCACAGGCTCCAACTCGTCCAGCATTGCATAGATTTTCTCCAGTTCTTCTGTATCGCGGGCGCGGAAGTAACGGCCACCGGTTTTCGTAGCCAGTGCGGTCATGGTATTTTCGTCCAAGTCTTCGGAGGGGTTGACCCGGCGAGTACCGAAGAAGTCCCTGATGACCATTTCATCAGCGCCCACGCCGATGGTGTAGATCTTCAGCTTTTCCTTGACTGCCAGTTCGGCGGCTTGCAGGGGCTGGACCTCGCCCGCCGTGTT
>Ga0208496_1000382_pt1 | contig 15851 bp, 15 predicted proteins | sample CryBogmetaGMA2M_FD_184552 | JGI IMG/M metagenome (GOLD analysis project Ga0208496, IMG submission 184552) | Freshwater microbial communities from Crystal Bog, Wisconsin, USA - MA2M (SPAdes) | ecosystem: Environmental > Aquatic > Freshwater > Lake | place: Crystal Bog, Wisconsin, USA | collected... | reverse complement strand
TGCTATGCTCGATTATAAACCAATGCCTTCATTATCCATCATAATGACTTCGGCCCACAGACTCAATTCAGGGAAATTGTTTTCGACCGTGTCCTTAGAGGCATGCTTCCACGACAGGGTGCAAGCCTGATTCTATATGGATTCACCATCGGCGCATCGGCTTTAGGCGTTTGGCTGTATCAATTGCAGAGCGACCATATTCGCGCCTTGCTTTCCAGGAATCAATATGGACAGGACCATTTTTCATCCAAATAAATTGAGCGACGATAATATTGGATGCCATTAAAAGTGATGCACACGCCATCGCAAGGCAAGCCTTGCACTCACGCATCCACTTTTATTCGCATCCGATGGGAACAGAGGCTTTGCTTGTACGTCCTTTTTTTGCCAAAATGGTGTAGTTTTTTGAGATTCCATCCGCCTACAACAGGCTTTTTTACACTTTTCAGAGATCAATATGGGTTCACGCATTATCTATTGGTTATCAACCGGTCTCTCCGGCATTCTTCTGCTGCTGGTTATCGGCAATGCCTGGCTTTATCAAGGCAATGTAGACCGTCAAGCCGAAGTCAACAACCGTCAAGCTGCCATACAGCAAGCGGCTGAACTGGATGGGCTTAACCGCACTATACTTCAAACGCTCGCAAATTTTACGGTTGGCAGCAAGGGGGACAAGCAGATTGAACAGATGCTTGCCACTCTAGGCATTAAAGTGAACGTCGAGCCAACCGCCCCCCAAACGCAGCCAGCCACCCCTGCCAAGCAAAGGTAAAGCGAGATAAAACACTATGCAAAACAATATTCCATCGGAAAACCCAAGCAATCCAATCGAAACCCGCGTCACAGGGCTACTCCCGGTATTTTTAATGGCCTTGTCCTTGGTCATCTGGTTTAGCTTTCAATTGGTTCAGACGATAAAAACGCGTGATGCCTTGATCAACGCCATCACTGGCCAAGAACCTCAAATCCAGGCAGCCAACAAGATCAAAGCGACGCTATCGGCGGTGGCGACTGGGACCAAACAATTGGCCAACCAAGGCAACCCCAACGCAGCCCAAATCGTCAACGCATTGGCCCAGCGCGGGATCAACATTGCCGATCCTAACGTTTCCCAGCAGCCAGGCAAATAAGGCATTATGCTTAGAAAATTCGTGCGCTTCATCCTTGTACTTTTTTACCGAGTGAAAATCCATGGCGCGGAGAATCTGGAACGGGGTGGCGACCGGGTTTTAATAGTCGCCAATCACGCTTCTTTCCTCGATCCGGTGCTGTTGTGGGCTTTTTTGCCCGATGACGTGACATTCGCGATCAACACCCATATTGCCAAGTCGTTTTGGATCAAGCCGGGCTTGCGGTTCGCCCGTGTGCTGCCGCTAGACACTGGCAACCCCATGTCGGTGAAAACGCTGACCCATCATCTGCGGGAGAATCGGCGGGTGGTGCTATTCCCCGAGGGCCGCATCACGATGACCGGGGCGCTGATGAAAATCTACGACGGTGCGGGTTTGATTGCGGACAAGGCCGACGCGCCCGTGCTGCCTGTGCGCATCGACGGGGCGCAGTACACGCCGTTTTCAAGGCTGCGTGGCATTCTGCGCTTGCGCTGGTTCCCTGCCATCACCCTGAACATTTTACCGCCCATACGGCTGGAATTGCCGAGTGAGTTGAAAGGCGACGAGCGCCGGGTGAAGCTTGGGACTATGATGGAAGATTTGATGACCGACATGGTGTTTTCCACGGCTGACCGCAACCGCACCTTGTTCCAGGCACTGCTGGATGCCCGCAAGATCCACGGCGGTCGGTGTACCATCATGGAAGACATGCAACGCAAGCCCGTCAGCTACAACGGCTTGATAACGCGCATTCTGGCATTGGGCGGGAAACTCGCTGAACTGTCCACGGAAGGAGAGGCTGTCGGTGTCCTACTGCCAAGCATCGTAGCCACAGTGGCGGTTTTTTTCGGTCTGAACAGCCGAAGGCGAATCCCCGCCATGCTGAATTACACGGCAGGGGTCAATAATCTACTGACCGCCTGCGTGACCGCCCAGGTCAAAACAGTCATCACCTCCAAGCGCTTCATCGAAACGGCCAAGTTGGAAAATGAACTGGCCCGGTTGCAAAGTACCCTGCGGGTGGTTTTTCTGGAAGACTTGGCGGAGTCGTTGACTGTCATCGACAAAATCAAAGCCCTGCTCGGCAGCCTTAAACTTCAATTCGGCAGTACAGGGAACGGGGAAGCTGAAAAGCCCGCTGTCATCCTATTCACTTCCGGCTCGGAAGGGTTGCCTAAGGGGGTGGTGCTAAGCCATGCCAATTTATTAGCCAACCGCCACCAGCTTGTCGCCAAGCTCGACTTGAATGCCAGCGACCGGTTGCTCAATTGCCTGCCTCTATTCCATTCCTTTGGGCTGACTGTAGGCACACTGACTCCCTTGCTGTCGGGGATGTTTACTTTTCTCTATCCCTCGCCTTTGCACTATCGCATCATCCCTGAAGTAGCCTACGATATCAATGCGACCATACTGTTTGGCACCAACACGTTTCTAGGCGGTTACGCCAAGCATGCCCACCCTTATGATTTTTACAGCGTCCGCTTTGTTTTCGCTGGGGCAGAAAGGTTGATGCCTGAAACACGCAAGGTCTGGTCAGACAAGTTTGGCATTCGTTTGGTTGAGGGTTATGGGGTGACGGAAACTAGCCCAGTGCTCTCTGCCAACACCCCCATGCATTTCCGTGCCGGGTCGGTGGGGCGCCTATTGCCCGGCATCCGCTATCAATTGGAACGGGTTGAAGGCATTCCTGAGGGCGGCAAACTGCATGTGGCGGGGCCAAATATCATGCTAGGCTATCTACTTGCGGGGAACCCTGGGAAACTAGTCCCGCCCTGCTCGGTTTTCGGGGAAGGGTGGCACGACACGGGCGATTTGGTCACAGTCGATGCCGAAGGGTATATATTCATCCGTGGACGGGTTAAGCGTTTCGCAAAAATTGGCGGTGAAATGGTTTCCTTGGCAGCAGTGGAGGAGATAGCAGCGAGGCTATGGCCCGAAAACCTGCATGTGGCGGCAAGCCAGCCCGATGTCCAGAAGGGCGAGCGGATTCTGCTTATCACCGACTACCCAGGGGCTGAACGCTCGCAATTACTGGAACATGTCCGCAGAGAAGGTTACAGCGAGATGCATCTCCCCCGCACGATCCATTTGCTGGATCCTATGCCGCTGCTGGCCACTGGCAAAATCGACTTGCAAGCGGTGTTGGGTTGGCTTAAGGATATTGACGGGGCATGAATGACTTAATTTGGTGCATAATAAGCAGCAGCACGTCAGACTACAACTACCATGCTACAGCGTTTTGTATATCTATTTGTTACTTAAAAATGAAAATATGCAACAGGTAGGAGTGGGCCATGCCCACGAAAAATAGCCCACTATGTAGAATCGGCCCAATCAATCAGGGGCATGGCCCGCTCCTTCGGCTTGAACTAAATAATTTTGTGATATTGAAAACGCTGTAACTGGTACGAGTTATGCTGTTAAGTGATTGCAGTTTTGGCTTTTTTTCACTTACAAGGGGCGCAGTCATGTACAACGGGATCATTCTGAACTGTTTCAAAAAATCCATTTTTGCAAAAATTGCACTCCCCGCCTTCAAGCCAGTATGGGGTTTTTGCCATCACCATCAAAGGACAAGGTTATACCGGTCTCGTAAGCTTCAATAACCCAACAAATGGTGTCACTATGCAAAAAACGACAACTGTTGCTCAATATCTAATTGACAAGTTAAAAAAGGAAGGCGTATATGATATATTTGGTATACCAGGTGATTATGTCATTAGATTTTTTGGGGAACTGGAAAAATGCGGTGACTTTAATATAATTACGACTTGTTCAGAACAAGGCGCCGCCTTTGCGGCAGATGCCTATTCACGCTTGAATGGTTTGGGTGTTCTTTGCATAACTTATTGCGTTGGTGGACTAAATACGGTTAATGCTGTCGCAGGTGCTTATGCAGAAAAAGCACCTTTAATTGTCATCAGCGGAGCACCTGGAATTTCTGAACGTCATAATAAATATTTATTACACCATTCTGTAAGAGACTTGAATTCTCAATTCAACATTTTCAAAGAATTAACAGTTGCATCCTGCCAGCTTGAGGATGCCGCAACTGCCCCATACGAAATTGACAGAGTCATTGGTGCTTGCATTGAGCATAAAAGACCTGTTTACATTGAATTGCCAAGGGACATGCTGGACGCAAAATGTAATGTACCCAGCTATAACAATATTTCGTCGGATCAAAAAGATGAAAATACTTTTCAAGAAGCAATCAATGAGGCGCTTGTGATGTTTAAGCTGGCTAAGCAGCCGGTAATAATAGGTGGTGAGGAAATCAGGCGCTATAAATTGGAGGAGATTTTTACCGGGCTGCTTGAAAAAGCAGGGTGTCCTTATGCGACAACCATTCTAGGAAAATCTATTATTGATGAATCCCACCCTCAGTTTATTGGGGTGTATATGGGTAGGCTTGGCGATGAAGAGGTGAGGGATTATATTGAACACTCTGATTGCATTTTTATATTGGGAGCCTTAAATACAGACACTAACCTAGGAACAGCACAGATCGATTTATCAAAAACCATATTTGCTGCCCATGAAACCTTAAGAATAAAGCATCATTTTTATAATAACATTGATCTTGGCGAGTTTATCAGCAGCTTATCAGAAAAATTAATAAAGAATGAAACTAAAAATTCATTTAAATATAAAGAACCCATTAGTTTTGAAATTCAACCCGAAGCATCCATTACTGTAAAAAGATTTTTTGAAAGGTTAAATAACTTTGTCAAGGAAAATTCTGTCGTTGTTTGCGACGTAGGAGACAGTTTATTTGGCTCTGTCGATATTAAAATCCCCAAGGGTTCCTCTTATCTTGGCCCTGCTTACTATACATCAATGGGTTATGCAATACCGGCTGGGATCGGCGTAGCAATAAGGCGACCCGATATGAAACCCGTCATCATTGTTGGAGATGGTGCTTTTCAGATGACAGGGCATGAGTTATCATGTTATGTCAAGTACAAACTTAAGCCCACGATATTTGTGTTAAACAACAAGGGTTACACCACCCAGCGATATCTTCAAGAAGGGCAATTCAACAATATTCAAGACTGGAACTATCATATGTTACCTATCATATATGGCAGCGGTTTGGGAATCGAGGTATCTACAGAAGCTGAACTGGAAGAGGCACTATCCAAAGCCGATATGAATGATAGCAGCTTTACGTTAATCAATGTTCATATGGATAAATTTGACAAATCGCCCGCGCTATATAGATTCACTCAGGTTTTGTCCGAAAAGATTCATGCCTAAATAAATAGAGTGTATAAATGCCCCTACAAGAGTCATTGTCGCTGATACGGCGCGGCGCGGAAGAAATCCTGCGCGAAGAAGAACTTGAAAAGAAGCTGGCTGAGGGCCGGCCTTTAAGGATAAAAGCCGGTTTCGATCCCACTGCCCCTGACCTACACCTAGGTCACACAGTGCTGTTAAACAAACTTAAACAATTTCAGGATTTAGGCCATGAGGCAATATTCCTGATCGGCGATTTCACCGGCATGATCGGCGACCCCACGGGCAAGAACGTCACACGCAAACCGTTGACGAGGGAGGAAGTCATCGAAAACGGCAAAACCTACGAGCAGCAGATCTATAAAATTCTCGATCCTGAGAAAACCCAGATCAAGTTCAATTCCACTTGGATGGATGCCATGAGCCCCGCCGAACTCATCCAAGTGGCTGCCAAGCACACGGTGGCACGTATGTTGGAGCGGGAAGATTTCAACACCCGCTACAAAACCGGTCAACCTATCGCCATCCACGAATTTCTTTATCCTTTAATCCAAGGCTACGACTCGGTTGCCCTTAAGGCCGATGTGGAACTGGGTGGGACCGACCAAAAGTTCAATCTGCTGGTGGGGCGTCAATTGCAGGAGTCCTTCGGGCAGAAACCTCAGGTGGTGCTGACCATGCCCCTTTTGGAAGGCTTGGACGGGGTGCAAAAGATGTCGAAGTCCCTGGGCAATTACATCGGCATTGCCGAGCCCTTCGACGAGATGTTCGGCAAGATCATGTCCATTTCCGACGATTTGATGTGGCGTTATTTGGAACTGCTGAGTTTCACTTCTATGGCCGAAATCGCGCAATGGAAAAAAGCTTGCGAAGCAGGTTCCAATCCCCGCGATGTGAAAGTTCGCTTAGGCCAGGAAATTGTCCAGCGATTCCATGGCGCGGCGGCGGCTAGCCAAGCTTTGGAGAACTTTGAAGCGCGCTTCAAGCAGGGGCTAATCCCGGAAGACCTGGCAGAACAGGTTTTAGCCGTCCCGCAAGGCGGCTACCCCATCGCGGCATTGCTGAAAGACTTGGGGTTGACGGCAAGTACCTCCGAGTCCAACCGCATGATTCAACAGGGCGGCGTGAAGCTTGATGGAGAAAAAATCTCCGATCAAAAGCTATTGGTCCAAGCCGGCGGAACACATATTGCCCAAGTCGGCAAGCGAAAAATCGCCAAGGTTCGGCTCGGGGTTTGATGTCCTGATGCTACTTCATGCAATGCCTGTAACTTTTTACTATCAATCTGTGTCGATTGGATTTTTTATTTCCCTGGCATTGAAGCCGAGGTTGAGAGTTCATTTTTGACGGTGGGTATCGACCATTAAGCGACATTCAATGATTTGAGCGTATGGCGGTAGTAAATCCTAAAGCAGTCGCTTAACTTTTAAATCAACTGCCGTTTTCTGCGTTCGGCTGAATTGGATTTTTAAATTTACACTTGTCTGCCACGTATTTTGCCGAATTTTCTATGTATGGAAATACCGTACTCTCATTAATATTCAATAAGTCCAATTCTTGTAATATTAATTTTTTGTTGTTAATGGTAATTCTTGATACCTTGATTTCAGATGTTCCGCCTTCATCGAACACTGCATCTAAGCCAAATAATAGAAAAGCACCGGATTGTGAAGATATTCTGTCATTGCTTTGCTTTCCTTTTACACAGATTATTTTTCGCAGATCATCCGGAATTATTCCCGGTTCAAAAAAAGGTTTTTCTTCTCTAATAAAATGAAGAAGCCGTTTGATTGATGTCTGATCATTAAAGCAATTCTTATCAAATTCGATTTGATCCTTTTCTTTTTTTGGCAACCGAGCAAGGTTGGCAATACAACTTACCACGTCCGAATCAAAATATTTAACATCCTCTCGTTTCATCGAAAATATGATCACTTCTCCATCTTGTTCAAGTGAAGACTTACATGCAAAATAGAGAGCTATTAAAGGATTTGATGTAATATCAAGCAACCTCGTTGGCAATGAGTAATGTTGCATTCGAACAAGAGTATCGAGCGTGTATATATCTGATTTAAAGTCTGCGGAGTTTGAGACTAATAGCTCTCGGTACATGATGTGCTCATTATCCAGATAAAGATAATTACCGCCTTCGTCTTTTCTAAACAAAGAGGGTTCTAACTTGTATTTTTTCTTGTTTGAATGACCGCGATAGAGCACTTCATAGCAATCTATTTTATCAAAGGTTAATACCTGTCCAATAAATTCCCGTACACTATTGACTTTGGTATCTGTTGATTCATCTGAAGTTGGTCTTCCTTGTGTTTTTCTCCTTGATTTACGATCAGGCTGGAGAATTCCACGAGTTCGGAGTCTATCGAACAAATCCTCGTCTTTTACCGCCCAATGAGTCCTATTCATTTCCCAATCGCGTATGTCCAAAAGTGGAGCAATTGGTTGAATTTTGTCAAAAGGTATTGGATCAATGTCTTGGTGTAACTCAAATTCGATAAGAAAGTTTCGTCCACGTTCTTTGATGGAATTCAGATAGCCGATGCGTACATCAGAATATTCACCCTCGTACGCAAATAAACAAGGGTAACTCTTCAGTATCTCTATGTTAGATTCAGTCAAGACTTCGAGATCAGATGCGATATTTTCGTTTGTGTACTCAAGAAATCGGCTCTTGTCTAATTCATAGAAGCAACTATCCCAAGCTCCTTTCCTAGCTGTTACAAAAAAATTGTACATACGATGCTGGTCATTATAAATTCAACAAAGAGTTAGATTGCTAACCGGTATATATACCCGAAAATTAACTTCGACACAATAATGTCTTAATCAGTATATCATCGGTAATAAGCAATAATGTGCAAATTGTTGCCATTTAAGCAGACGAAGCGATAGTCCGCAACGGCTCACGGAATCCGAAAACACCAAGCCGTTTCGTGGCGCGGGTGCGCGGGAACGATTTATCAGACGATTATGCATCATCATCTAAAGAGTTAAGATAATCTGCTAATACATCACCATGACATGCTGCCGGCTTGCAATGGCAACCAAGAGTTTTGCCCTTTAGTTCAAGAACATCTTCTTTGCTGAACCTCAAGAATCCTCTTTCAAAATCGTATTTATATTTTCGAATCACTTCATCGCGATCTCCGCTGAACCCTATTGCGTAAGGGTTACCCCACTTTGAGCCTCTACCAATATATACATCGCAGATTTTGATTTTATCTATATTGACTACTTTTGTTAAGTCCGCATTTATAACACGCGATTTGATTCCTTTTTTTTGTGTTTTTTCGATAAGACTTCTGTATGATTCTCCATCGTTAAATATGATTGCGTGGGTAATGCCTTCGATATTCGCCTCATCTACTTGCGAAAGCGAAGCTAAAACTCTTGAGTCTGATGAGGAATATTTTGAAATGAAATCATTGTAGTCTGTAAAGAATGCCAAGTGAAAACCAGATAAATTGGAAAGTATCGAGGCGACTTTCCGCTCAAATTTTTTATAATTTGAGAAATCTTTAGGATAGGCAATAAGTATAGTTGGAGTTTGTTGTATACTCATAGCAAATGTATCACTTCTATTTCAGTTCCCCAATGTTGATTAAGATATTCTACGACCAACCTACGGTGACAATGATGTGGTTTGTGTTCGCTACATAGCAAACACCCATTTTCTAGAATATTCTTATCTATTGAACGCTCAATGTTTCTATTGGACATAAGATTAAGAAATTTATCTTGATAAGCCTCCCATGTGATTATATTTTTTTTATAAGCATCCAGAATATCTTTTGTTGGAGCCAATTCTTTCACATGGATGTAATCAGCGTTACATAATTCGGACAAAAAATATTTCAAATCGTCTTGCTTCGCAAAGCCTGCCAATTGTGAGACATTATTTAGCCTTACATCAACGATTCTCGCCACATTATTGCGCTTGATAAGAGTAAAAAACTTTTGCGCATTCTTTTGCGTAAAACCTATGGTATAAGTCTTCATTTGCAATTCTTTCAAATTATCGTAGCGATAATCTTATAGCAAGCATATTCATTCGAGCCTTCTGGAACTGGAATAAACTTTTCCCCAAGACTAACGCACAAGATACTTTGATGTTGAGGGTTCTGGAGAAGACTATCAAAATTTGGGTCTGTTACGGGCAAATCGTAATTATTGCCGTTATAATAAAACCATGCTCGACGCTTGCCAAATGTATTTTTGTATAAATTTAGGTTGTCAATCTTAACCAAATACAACGACTGTCGAATTTGTACAGTTCCGTTTTCTATCTCAGAAAAGGCGACGCTATTCCCAATGCCCCACAAAGTTTCAGGCGTATCCAGATATTCTACAACATCGTGGGCTTCAATCTTGTACCGCTGCGTCCACTCGGCATCACTAACTAGATAATTTTCTGGTTGGTTAGCCAGTGGGGCATGTGTGGTGAGTTCAATCTCCACCTTTTGCAAAGGTTTGACCATATACTTGCCATAAGGATTGACGCATAAGCATTGGTCGTGATTCAGTTCTGCCCCACTGGTATCGCCCACCGGTCGAATCCATCTCCCCGTCTGAACATCCTTTCCCGCGACGCAATGCTTCCCGTGCTTTACCGAGTTCGCAAAAACAACAATAACCTTCCTCATTTCTCCCTCTAATCGTCTAACTTTGTAATGAACACCCCAAACGGGGTGCTGCAACAACCCCTTACTTTTGCTGTATATCACCTCTTAAAACCGGCAACACGTTGAAACTTTCAATGCACGCTTTATTTATATGGGGGTTATTTTTAAAAAGTGTTATAAAACCAGCCGTAGCGCCTGACAAGCCGCCTCCTTTGCTCGTAACACCTCTTCTGCAAATTTTCTGAGTGGCAACTTACCTCACTTTCCTGCCGTCGGAAAAAAACGGCCACCGTCTGGTTTGGGTCGATTCCGACCGGTCTAAATACTGCGTGATTTCTTTGTCGAAAACAGCCCAATATCTTTGTTTATCTTTCGCCACTTATAAACGTGTGAAGCCATCACAGAATTCTAAGCCGGGTTTTCAGGTATTTTAAGGTCATGTGGATTTAAAGTCCATCTAGGACTTAAACCCGAATGTGACTGGGGCTAAAAGCTGTATTCCCTGATTTGCGTGGGCTTGATAACAAACTCAAAGTCGTGAAGAATGACCTCACCGCATTCCGATTCTGGCGCAAGCCGGTTTTTTTGGTTCGGTCAACTTGCAAGTCCACGCTTTATCCACTGGAGATGACAAATGACACAAATTGGCGATATTTTCCCCATCGAAAAACTGACCACCCCGAAAGGCAGTGTCAGCTTGGATGGTAGCGCATACACTGTGCTTTATTTTTACCCAAAAGACGACACCCCCGGTTGCACCATAGAGGCCAATCAATTCCAAAAGCTGAAGCCTACTTACGACAAGCAGAATATTCGCATTTTGGGTGTCAGCGTTGACGATGCCGATTCCCACGCGGATTTTTGTGAAAAATTCTCCCTAGCCTTCGAACTCGTCACCGACAAAGACGCAGTCTTAGGTACGGAATTGGGCATCCTGCGCCCGTCCGGCCCACGCCACCTGCGTGTCACTTGGGTGCTCGACGCGGCTGGCAAGGTGGTGTTGTATTACCCGGAAGTCGTACCCGAGAACCACGCCCAGCAAATTCTTGACGATATCGCCGCATTGTAACCATTAGTTGGCAATCTGTACGCCATGCGTTCCGGTCAGACTCCTGTTGAGCGTGACCCAAAGTGCTGACTGCGATGGATTCACGCTGACAAAATAGTCGGTATTGGCATTCAAAACCACACCATCTAGGGCTATGGCCTTGGGCGGTGTGGCTAGGGTGTAGTTGTGAACGACGATGATAGGCGTATTCAAAGCGGTAGGCGCGGTATTAGGCACGGCAAAGTTCAGGCTGACATTGTTGTTGGCTGCATTGACTTCCCAAGTGCCATAGATTGGACTATAACCGACTGGGCTATACGTTTGGTTGTCTGTGCGACCAACACCGGCAATGCCCTGTGTCAACACGGTTCCAACATTAGCGGTCAAGCTGGTTAGGCTCACTGTTTTGGCTTGCTTGGCAATGTTCTGGGTTGGGTTGGTGGAATGCGGGTCAAACACGATGTAGACGCTGTAACTGACTTTAGGCCAGCCGCTAACCGTATAACCGTTAATGCTAGTAAAAGAACCGTACCCCAAGGAACCCCAATCCGCACCCCAGGCTAGACGTTTATCAGTAGTTGTCTGCATTGCATTGGCAACGGAGTACTGGATGAGTTGGTAAGCCCAATCGCTGGTGCAAGGCATGATGTGGTTATACCCTGGGCCGGCACCTTGGTCATTCACACATTGCTGCCCCATGTTCGCGCTGGTTTTGCCGCGCCACGCCCGTGCCTGGTAATTGTTGTAACCACCTGCGTTTTGTTTGGCGATGAGTTGCGTGCCCACCAAGCCCATTTCGGCATCGACAGTCGATGTCCATAAATAGTCATAAGGCGCACCCGGATTGAGTTGGGAATAATCCCAGCCGTTATTCATCGTGAACGGATTTCCCGCACTGGCAAACACATATTTATCCCCCCAGCCGACACCGCCAACCATGTCCGTGCCGTTGCCACCGTCCACATTCATATCCCCGTAAGGGGCGCGAAAATCCGAGTCTACCGCTTGGTTGGGGGCTTGGGACAAGTCGAACGTCACCGACCAAACCGGATAGTTCCGGCCTGTGGCGAACATCCATTGAATAGTAACCGGCATGTTGTAAGCCTTGACATATTGACGGTTGGGATCACTTGCGCTGTTAATCCAAGTCCAAGGGTCTATCGAATGATTGGTGAGAGCCGCTTGAGTCAAGCCGTAGCGGACGTAATTCAGTGTGAACTGGTGGATGGCGTGGTGAGTGCCTACAAATGCCTTGAGGTAGCTTGCGCCATTACCCGAGCCCAGTGGTGAATCGTCAGCACCATAGGCGTAGGCAAAAGAAGGGTTTGCCAAATGTGCAACCACATAACCGAATCCTGACGCACTATTGGAACCTGGGTTCACCGTCCGTGCCGTTCCGTTCGGCAGCACATAAGTGAATTGTTTAGCGTTGCCGCCCTTGCTGGTGTCATTTCGCGCCAAGGCCACACTGCGGGAGTTGCAGGTGCTGTCATACCAAGTGTACTGGTCGTTTAAGAATCCGTTGATGCTCACGCCCCCGTTGGAAAGCCCGGAATTCACTGCCAAAGCCTGACAGCCTGTCGCCACTGAAACGGGAACAAAAGCCACGTTGTTAATGTTAAAAACAACGTTGCCCTGACCTGTCCAATCTTGCAGATTCAATCGATTCATGGTGGTCAAGCTTCCGGCCAGTGTCTTGACCGGGATGCTGACAAAGGACCAAGTGTTTGCGGCAAGCGGCGGTGAGGCAAAAGAAGCCAGCGTAGCCGCCTGGCCTACACCACTGTCGTTTTGCAGTGTAATGGCAAGAGCCGCCACTCTTACTATATTTGAAGCTGCCCCTGGGTTGATGTAAAACGTCAGAGCGGACAGCGAAGCAATGCTCAAGTCACCCGTATCGCGGTGGAGGCTGAAGCCATTCCAAGCGTGGGCGATGCCCACCCGTGCCGAAGCGGTGCCTAATTCCAGCATTGAGGGGTCGCTAATGACGGTCGTGGCGTTATCCCAACTCCAATTACTCCAGCCGCTGGCAAGGCCACCATTGTAAACAGTGATCGAACTTCCCGTCGTAGCCGCAACGACGGAAGAGGCAAACATTGCCGCGATACAGAAGGTGGCGAGGCGGAACGCAACTAATTTGGCTAATGCAGACATGGCTTTCTCCCGTTTTCAGTAAAACACCCGGATTGCGCCGCAAGCGGCTCCATCCGGGCAGACTACGGCTTACCCCCGCTGGACGGGATTTGTAATCCCGTCCGTAACGTTTTGTGCGGCGGCAGGTTTCTGGACTGTGGACCCAACGTTTGGGTCGGGATTACAAATCCCGACCAGCACCGCCAAAGTTTGGGTCGGGATTACAAATCCCGACCAGCACCGCCAACGTTTGGGTCGGGATTACAAATCCCGACCCGCACCGCAACACCTTGTAGTTAAGCAAAAGCAGTGCCATAACGTGAATTAATCGCAAATTCATAGTGTTGCGAAAAACGCAGATTGCCTGTGATTAGCAACCTGTCGCCAATTAGAGACAACGGAACTGTCCACCCCAATCCCGGAAATTGAATACCTGCCCAGTCTCGCGCACTTTGGCGATAGTGGAAAGGTCTATGTCGGCGTATACCCATTGCGCTTGGTTCATCTCGCCAATGGCAAGCACACCGTTGTCGGGATAACCATAATCCACCGGCGTGTAAACTGCCGCTGCGCCAATGTTGACATCCACAGCCTCTGACCAAGCCGCAAGCCCAACAGTGGGCGACTGCGCCACGTAGCATTGATTTTCCAAAGCGCGAGCCTGGCAACCGATGCGCACACGGTGATAGCCGGCTAGGGTATCGGTGCAACTGGGTACAAGAATCAGGTCCGCCCCTGCCTCCACTTGCTCACGGGCAATTAGCGGAAATTCGCTATCGTAGCAAATGTTGATGCCAATCTTGCCGAATTCGGTATCCAATAGTTTAATCTCGCTTCCCGCCGTTATGAGCCATTGTTCGTTCTCGAAACGGGTCATTTGCAGTTTGTCTTGGTAATCACTGCTGCCGTCCGGCCTGAACAGCCATGAACGGTTGCGGTAGTTGCCGTCATCCTGCAGGACAGGAAAAGAACCGGCTAGAATATAAACTCCGCTCCGCTTGGCTTGCTCCGTGTAGAGGGCGAGGAAATCCAGGTAAATAGTTTGCAAAGCCACAAGCTGCTTAGACAAGGATTTGTAGACTTCCTCGGGAAACAACGAAGCCAGTTCCATACTGAAATATTCGGGGAATAGCAGGACTTTAGCCCCCTGCCCCGCCGCCTCGTTTATCCAACGGCTCACTTTGGCCTCGTACTCGGACCAATCTTTGAGAAATCCGATATCGTATTGTGCAACCGCTAGACGGAAAGCCTTATTTTCGCTCATGACGCTGAGTCCTGAATGGGTTTTAACCAAAATACCATTTCATGGGGTGTTTCTTCCGCTTGGTCCACATCCTTCCAAGCGTAAGACGTGCGCAGCCCGGGGGTTTTGACATAGCCGAATTTGGTCCAGATCGCGTCCAGTGGCACATAGTCAGCGGGCCGCAACGGATGGTTATCCGGTCGTTGCACACAGCAAAAACTTAACCAGTCAAAACGCCCCAATTGACGGGCATGGTCTTCCCGTCCAGAGAAAAACTGCTTGTAAACCCCACGCCCCCGATATTCCTTAAGCAATACGGATTCGGCGCAGTAAAACACCTTCGCCGGATCGTAGCCTTGATCTATGAAGGGTTGCTGAAATTCAGCGGTCTCGTCCTGCATTGGCAAGCCGGTGGAGGCACCGATGACCTGATCACCATCTAGGGCAAGCACGACAATACTATCTTGCGAACGGACATAGGTTTGCAAATAGTTTTCTTCGTACTCTGCTGTGCCATCGTAAAGATAAGGAAAATCTCGGAACACCGCTATGCGTAATCTGGCAAGATCGGCAATCCAAGGCTCAACCGCCTCGCCGGAGAGTTTCTTGATGGCGATATCGGTCATTTAATTATCCTTGGCTAACCTGCTTGATCCAATCTTCCAAGTTATAATAGTTGGTGATGCGGGCAACCTTGCCATCGCGGATGTCAAAGAAAGCGCCGGCAGGCAAGCGATATTTCTGCCCTTTTGCTTCCGGCAAGCCCTCGTCAGTGGCCAAGTATTCGCCCAATACCACGAACTCGGCGGCGGCGCGGCTGTCATCGTCGTTACTCATGACCACCATATCAACCAATTCTTCTTTATAATTGCGATTCATTCTATCCATGAAGGCTTTGAACGGACCCTTGCCGATCTCCCGTGAACCTTGATTGGTGTCGTGGATCACATCGTCGGTCAACAAACTGAGAAACTTATCCATATCGCCTGCGTTGAATGCAGCATAATAGGACTCGATCAAGGCATTGGCATTTTGGCTCATTGTGCATCCTTTAAATTTTTGAAGATTTAGTGAGTTTAAGCTAATATTTTACCTCAACGGAGGGCAGCTTTGTAGTTTTCACCACTCAACTTGCAACGGCTCTTCCATCCACGGCAGTTTCACCCATTGGAATCCCCAGGGGAAATGATCCAGCATCACGTCATGGGTTTCCCGCTCGACCCGCAACAACCAGATACCCTGATTAACCTGCAACATACCGGCGCGTAGCAGAAAATTACCCCGCAAGCCGGCAATCGACAGCGACTGCAAAATAGGGGCTTGGGCGATGACCGCCGTGAGAAAATCATCGCATTCGCCGGTTTCCGCTTCTGTCAACGGGCCATCCAACTCAAACACCGCTTCTTGCTCCATGCCGCATAGGAGTTTATTCAGCGGCAATA
>Ga0208496_1000381_pt1 | contig 15853 bp, 12 predicted proteins | sample CryBogmetaGMA2M_FD_184552 | JGI IMG/M metagenome (GOLD analysis project Ga0208496, IMG submission 184552) | Freshwater microbial communities from Crystal Bog, Wisconsin, USA - MA2M (SPAdes) | ecosystem: Environmental > Aquatic > Freshwater > Lake | place: Crystal Bog, Wisconsin, USA | collected... | reverse complement strand
GACGCGAGCCGATAAAATTTTCTTTAAATAGTTCGTTGCCATCCGATGAGCGTACCACGGATGGCTCCTAAGCCCTTAGATTTGCAAGGGTTTATCTCTGAAGACAACAACTTTCCCTATTTCCTGCCACTATCAGGTTCGCTCAATTAAAATGCTTATTTATCAAATATGTTGCTATGAACGCCCCATTAGCTTTGAACCAGTTGTTAGACGCCGAGGCGGACTCTCCCCGCTTGCGTGAAATTCCCTACAACTACACCTCCTTTTCAGATCGAGAGATTGTTATTCGCTTGTTAGGCGAGGAGTCATGGCGCGTTCTGAATGATTTAAGGGGAGTGCGCCGCACTGGCCGTTCTGCTCGGATGTTGTTTGAAATCTTAGGCGATATTTGGGTGGTTCAACGGAATCCATTTTTGCAAGATGATCTATTGGATAACGCTAATCGTCGCCAGCAATTGATTGATGCTTTATGGCATCGTTTAGGCGAAGTCAAGAAACGCAACAGCGGTGACTCTGTTGATCAAGTAGAAATTTTATTGAGTGCTGCTGATCGCGCGATTGAAAATTTTGCGAATGGCTTCAAGGAAGTCGAGCACATTCGCAAACGCGCTCGCAAAGAGCTTGGGCGTCATACCGCTAGCGATAATATTTGTTTTGATGGTGTGTCTCGTGCTGCGCACGTGACTGACGCAACGGACTGGCGTGTAGAGTTTCCGTTGGTTGTGCTTAAACCAGATTACGAATCTGAAATTCCGGGTCTAGTTAAAGCGTGTGTGGAATTAGGCCTCACGATTATTCCTCGTGGAGGAGGCACTGGCTATACCGGTGGTGCAATTCCCTTGTATGCAATGTCTGCAGTAATTAATACTGAAAAATTGCAGGATATTGGTGGAGTGAAGTCGAAGCATCTACCTGGCCTAGACCATGAGGTCTCAACTATTTTTACTGGTGCTGGCGTTGTCACTCGCCGCGTATCTGATGCTGCAGAGCATGCTGGACTGGTATTTGCGGTTGATCCTACCTCTGCTGATGCAAGTTGCATCGGTGGCAATATTGCCATGAATGCTGGCGGTAAAAAAGCGGTTCTCTGGGGTACTGCTCTCGATAATCTCGCTAGTTGGCGCATGGTGGATCCGCAAGGAAATTGGCTGGACGTTGAACGTCTTGAACACAACCTTGGCAAGATCCATGACGTTGCTACGGTACGCTTTCAACTAACTTGGTCAGATGGCAATAGCGAGCCTGGTCAACGGATTCTAAAAACAGAATTATTGGAAGTTGAAGGCAAACGTTTCCGCAAAGAAGGTTTAGGCAAAGACGTTACTGATAAGTTTTTATCTGGCTTGCCAGGTGTGCAAAAAGAAGGTTGCGATGGATTAATTACCAGCGCTACTTGGATTTTGCATCGCATGCCGAAATATATGCGTACCGTTTGCCTAGAGTTCTTTGGTCAAGCGCGTGAGGCTATTCCGAGCATCGTTGAAATCAAAGCGTACTTAGATAGTTTGAGCAAGCAAGGTGGCCCCATTCTGGCTGGCCTAGAGCACTTAGATGATCGCTATCTAAAAGCAGTGGGCTACTCAACAAAATCTAAGCGCAATAGTTTGCCGAAGATGGTACTAATTGGCGACATCGCAGGCGATGATGAGGAAGCGGTAGCAGCGGCTACCAGTGAAGTGGTGCGAATGGCAAATTTACGTGTTGGCGAAGGCTTTGTAGCAGTGAGCGCTGAAGCTCGTAAGAAATTCTGGCTAGATCGTGCTCGTACCGCTGCGATTGCACGGCATACCAACGCTTTTAAAATTAACGAAGACGTTGTAATCCCCCTGCCCCGTATGGGTGAGTACACTGACGGCATCGATCGGATCAATATTGAGCTATCCCTTAAAAATAAATTACAAATACTGGATGGCCTGGAATTATTCTTGAAAAAGAGTGCCCTGCCATTAGGTAAGAGTGATGCAGAATATGAAATTCCTACTGCAGAAATCTTAGGTGATCGAGTTCAGCAGGCCTTAGAGCTTATTGCTAAAGTGCGTACCCGCTGGGCTGACTGGCTTACGCAGATGGATACTTACTTCCCGCAACTGCAAAATTTTAGTTTGCGTGCTTCATGGAAAGAGGAAGTGCGCTCTGAGTTGCGCATTATTTTTGGTGGGCTAGCCTTTGAACCCATACTTGCCGAATTAGAGGCAATTCATAAAAATATTTTGCGTAAGCGTGTGTTTGTAGCTTTGCATATGCATGCTGGTGACGGAAACGTTCACACTAATATTCCAGTGAACTCGGATGACTATGAGATGCTGCAAGATGCCCATCGCGCAGTTGCTCGCATCATGAAATTAGCTCGATCATTAGACGGTGTGATTTCTGGTGAGCACGGCATTGGTATTACCAAGCTCGAATATTTGACTGAAGCTGAGTTAAAAGATTTTCGTAGCTATAAAAATCGCGTTGACCCTGAAGGACGATTTAATAAAGGTAAGCTCATGCCGCATGCGGATTTGAGTTTGGCCTATACGCCTAGCTTTGGTTTGATGGGGCATGAATCCATCATCATGCAGCAGAGCGATATTGGTGCGATTGCAGATAGTGTGAAAGACTGCTTGCGTTGCGGAAAATGTAAACCCGTTTGTGCAACCCATGTGCCACGCGCTAACTTACTCTATAGCCCTCGGGACAAAATATTAGCCACTTCACTATTGATTGAAGCGTTCTTGTATGAAGAGCAAACTAGGCGCGGTGTTTCAATCAAGCATTGGGAAATGTTTGATGACGTAGCGGCGCATTGCACGGTTTGTCATAAGTGTTTAACCCCTTGCCCTGTCAAAATTGACTTTGGTGATGTCACGATGAATATGCGCAACCTATTGCGCAAGATGGGTCAGCAACGTTTCAATCCTGGTACTGCTGCATCTATGTTTTTCTTAAATGCGACTAGCCCAGAAACGATCCATTTGGCTCGCAAGACCATGATTGGTTGGGGTTATAAGTTGCAGCGTTTGGGCAATGATGTGTTACGAAAGTTTGCTAAGCAACAAACTGCGCATCCACCAGCTACCGTCGGAAAGCCTAGCGTTAAAGAACAGGTAATTTTCTTTGTAAATAAGAAAATGCCCGGAAACTTGCCCAAGAAAACTGCGCGTGCTCTGTTAGATATTGAAGATGCAAATTATGTACCAATCATTCGCGATCCAAAAACTACTTCAGCAGATACTGAGGCAGTCTTTTATTTCCCGGGTTGCGGCTCTGAGCGATTATTCTCGCAAGTAGGCCTGGCAACCCAAGCAATGTTATGGAATGTTGGCGTGCAAACAGTCTTGCCTCCAGGATATCTCTGCTGCGGTTACCCGCAACGTGGTAACGGAGACTTCGATAAAGCGGAAAAAATGATTACTGACAATCGCGTGTTATTCCATCGCGTTGCCAATACTCTGAACTACTTGGATATCAAGACGGTAGTCGTGTCTTGTGGAACTTGTTACGACCAATTGGCTGGTTACCAGTTTGATCAGATCTTCCCTGGCTGTCGCATTATTGATATACATGAGTTCTTGGCAGAGAAGGGCGTTAAGCTCTCCGGGGTAACGGGCGTAAAGTATATGTATCACGACCCTTGCCACTCACCAATGAAATTGCAAGATCCGCTGAAGACTGTAAACGAACTCATTCAATTAGAGGATGGCCAAGCGATTGCTAAGAATGATCGTTGTTGCGGTGAGGCAGGAACACTCGCGGTAACGCGTCCGGATATTTCGACTCAAGTTCGCTTCCGTAAGCAAATTGAGATGGAAAAAGGCGCCAATGATTTACGTAAGGATAACTTTACTGGCCAAGTGAAGGTATTAACTAGCTGCCCATCTTGCTTGCAAGGCTTAACTCGCTTCGATGCAGATAGTGATACCACTGCTGATTACATCGTAGTGGAGATGGCTCAAAAATTACTCGGTGAAAACTGGATGCAAGATTACGTCGCTAAAGCTAACCAAGGCGGTATTGAAAGGGTTCTGGTTTAATGATTCCTACCAATGTTGTAGTGCATCAACAATCCAAGGTGTTGGAACTCTCTTATGAGAATGGCAATACTTATCGTCTGCCATTTGAGTTTCTCAGAGTGTTATCTCCATCTGCTGAAGTACAGGGCCATGGACCTGGACAAGAAACTTTGCAAACGGGTAAGCGCGATGTGTTGATTGCTAACCTAGAGCCTGTTGGACATTACGCCTTAAAGCCTAGTTTTTCGGATGGCCATGATTCTGGTTTGTACTCTTGGGACTTCTTGCAGTACTTGTGTGAGAACCAGGAGCAACTATGGAAAGCGCATTTAGATAAATTAGCCGCTGCAGGTCTTGATCGAGATGCGCCTATGGGGCAGCAAGGTCATTCACATGGCCATTCTTGTGGAAGTCACTAATGAGTAAAACCCATTTCGGTTATCAAAGTGTTGATGAGGCTGAAAAAGCCGCTAAGGTTGCTGAGGTATTTCATTCGGTAGCTAGTAAATATGATGTGATGAATGACTTAATGTCATTTGGCTTGCACCGTCTTTGGAAGAAAATCACAATCGCACGTGCTCAGGTGCGTCCTGGCCAAAAAGTGTTAGATATTGCTGGCGGCACTGGTGATCTAGCGGCGGCATTTGCAAAAGCAGCTGACTGGGGTCGCAATTCCGAAGCGCAGGTTTGGTTAAGTGATATCAATGCCTCCATGTTAGGGGTCGGCCGTGACCGCTTGTTGGATCGCGGTATGGCCTTGCCTTGTGTGCAGTTTGATGCAGAGAAAATTCCATTTCCTAAAAACCATTTTGATGTCGTCACAGTGGCTTTTGGTTTGCGCAATATGACGCATAAAGATGTAGCTTTAGGTGAGATGTGTCGAGTGATTAAACCGGGTGGTCGTGTTTTGGTTTTGGAGTTTTCAAAACCAGATGCCTTTTTGCAGCCGGTATATGACACTTATTCTTTTAAGGTCTTGCCTTGGCTAGGTGAAAAGATTGCTCAAGATTCCGAGAGTTATCGTTATTTAGCAGAATCCATCCGGATGCATCCAGATGCGGAAACCCTCAAAGAAATGATGTTGGGGGTAGGTTTTGATGAAGTTGAAACCCATAGAATGACTGGGGGTATCGTCGCTTTACATATTGGTATTAAATACTGATGGTTGTATAGTTTTTAAACTCTTAAAAACTAAAGAAGTGAAGTAGTTACAAGAAGGGGTAAATAAAAATGAATCAACATTTTTTTAAAGCAATTCTATTAAGCTTGACATTGATCTTTGCATCCATTGGTTATGTTGACGCAGCACGCTTAGGTGGCGGAAGAAGTATCGGACGCGCACCAAGTGCACCAATTCAAAAACAAGCGGCACCTGTCCAAAAGCCAGCTCAGCAAGCACAACCTACTGCTCCAGCGCCAACCCCACAAACGCCAGCCCCGAGCCGCTTTGGTGGTATGGGCGGAATCTTGGGTGGTTTAGCTGCTGGCTTGGGTATAGGCTACCTCTTATCGCATTTTGGTTTAGGTGAGGCAGCCTCATCTTTAATCACGGGTTTATTGATTGCAATGTTGGCAGGATTTGTAATCATGTTTGTGATTAGAAAATTATTACCAGCATTATCTGGTGCCGGTAATAATACAAATACACCAACTGGTATGCAGCGCAGTAATGTTGAACAAGCTCCTAGGCATGAGCCTGCTTTTACACCAGCGGCTAATGCATTTGGTGGGGTTAGCAAGGAACCTGAACCTTTTCAATCCACGCTACCCCCCGGTTTTGATCAGCAAGCCTTCTTGGAGAATGCCAAGCAGTATTTCGTCACTTTGCAAAAATCTTGGGATCAAGGCGATCTTGCATCATTGCGCGAATTTACAACCCCTGACATGTTTGCCACAATCCAACAAGATTTAGCCGGTCGTACAGACAGCGCCAATCAAACTGATGTGCTGACGATTAATGCCCAACTATTGGGTATTGAGACTGCCGATGCCCATTATTTCTGCAGTGTTCAATTCAGCGGCATGATTCGTGAACAGCCAGGCGCTCCTGCTAGTGACTTCTCAGAAATCTGGAATTTAAGTAAGCCTGTTGAAGGGCCTGGAGGCTGGGTACTGGCGGGTATCTCCCAGTTAGTTTAAGCTTGAGGTACTTTCCATTGGAAAACCCGCACTAGTGCGGGTTTTTTACACTCATGAATACGCATTTGTCTGCCACCCATACGATCGCTGCCAGTGCTGCTTGCCAGGGGATCAACCATGTACTAGCTACCGAGCCCTGGGCATGCAGTGAACTAGTGAAGCACGCTGGGAAATCCATTCTTTTGCAGCTTCCTTTGGGGGCTCTCTGTTTTGAAATCAAGTCTAATGGATTACTAGGGGTTATAAAGAATGCAGATGACTCCTCGCTCACTTTAGAGGTTTCAGCACAGGCGTTAAGTGGTTTAGCAACAAGTACCGGTACTTTGCGTGAGCAAGCATTTAAAGCCGTCAAAATTACTGGTGATGCTGACTTGGCCCAGTTATTGGGTCGTTTGGCCGGACAGCTGCGTTGGGAATATGAAGAAGATTTGGCGCGATTAGTAGGGGATGCGCCTGCGAACTTTGCAGTAAGACAGGGAAAGAAATTCGTTTCTGCTAGTCGATCTGCTGCTGGTGATTTTCTGGACAATGTCGTTGAGTATGTCAGTGAAGAGAGAAAAGTACTTTTGAATAAACGAGATTTTATGGTTCGTAAAACTGAATTAAGCGACTTGCGGGAATCTGTCGATCGCATGGAAAAGCGTATTCAAATCTTAGAGCAAAAGGCTAAATAAATCGTGCGTCGAATTGCTCGTCTAGGCTTCATTTTCTTTACCGCTTGGCGCTATGGTTTGTTGCCTTTATTGCGCGATCTTTTAAAGCCAGGAATCCGCCGTGGTTTCTTAACTGTCCTATGCTGGGTTTCTCCTGGAAGTCATTTACCAAGAGGCGAGCGTATTCGCTTAACCCTAGAAGCGCTGGGCCCCATCTTTGTCAAGTTTGGACAAGTTCTTTCTACGCGTCGTGATTTATTGCCTGAAGACATCGCTAATGAATTAGCAAAACTACAAGATCAAGTCCCACCATTCTCTAATGAAGAGTCACGTCGCTTAATTGAGGAAGATCTAGGTCAGCCTATTGAAGCGGTATTTACTAGCTTTGATGCCACTCCTGTAGCTAGCGCATCAGTTGCTCAAGTGCACTTTGGAGTACTACGAGCCACAGATAAGCATCCCGAGTGGGAGGGCCGGGCGGTTGCTATTAAGGTCTTACGCCCTGGTATTTTGCCGGTAATTGAGGGCGATTTGGCGTTGATGTATGACTTGGCTAAAGTCATTGAGAAGAGTTCTGAAGACGGTCGTCGTTTAAAGCCGCGCGAGAACGTTGCAGAGTTTGATACCTATTTGCATGATGAGTTAGACCTGATGCGTGAGGCAGCTAATGCAAGCCAGTTACGCAGATACTTTGTAGATTCTAAAAAACTGATGATTCCCGAGATGTATTGGGATCTTTGTCATACCAATGTCATTGTCATGGAAAGAATGTATGGCATTTCTATTGGGCGCACTGCTGAGTTACGTGCAGCAGGTGTTGACTTTAAGAAGTTAGCTGCCGATGGTGTAGAAATATTTTTTACTCAAGTATTTGAACATGGTTTTTTCCATGCAGACATGCATCCAGGAAATATCATGATTAGTTTAGAGCCTGAGACGTTTGGACGTTTTATCTCTTTAGATTTTGGAATTGTGGGCGCCTTAAGTGAATCAGATAAAAATTATCTCGCTCTGAACTTCTTAGCTTTCTTCAATCGAGATTACCGTCGCGTCGCAGAGTTGCACATTGAGTCTGGATGGGTTCCTGCAAATACCCGCGTTGAAGAATTAGAAGGTGCGGTGCGCTCTGTTTGCGAGCCTTACTTTGATCGTCCGCTAAAAGAAATTTCCTTGGGTATCGTATTGATGCGTTTATTCCAAACCTCGCGTAGATTCAAGGTAGAAATTCAGCCTCAGTTAACCTTGTTGCAAAAAACCCTCTTAAATGTTGAAGGCTTGGCTCGCCAATTGGACCCCGATCTTGATCTCTGGAAAACTGCCAAGCCCATCCTGGAAAAATGGATCAGTAAGCAATTGGGTTGGCGTGGGTTGTTGGACGGACTAAAGGAGGAGGCGCCTTCTTGGGCCAAAATCCTACCCACTTTGCCGCGCTTAATTGCCGATAGCTTGGCTCAAGGTCGACACCAGTTAAAAGACCAAAATGGGGAATTAGAGGTCTTAAAAGCCCTTTTACTTCAAGAAAGGCACACTCACCGTGTCCTTGTAGGCGCTTTGCTCTTTGCGGGTGGGTTTTTAGCTGGAATTTTAATAATTAGCTTGGGTATTTATTGACCTCTCGCTGATTGGCTCCTTAACCGCTAAAATAGTCGGTTAGGCAGAACATGAAAAAATACTTTATCGCTGGCATCCTGGTTTGGGCACCATTATCGATCACCGTCTGGGTGATTGGATGGGGCTTGGGCTTGCTCGACGGTGTATTTGGGTCGGTAATGCACGCGATCATTATGGTTCTTCCGCATGATGCCGGTTTAGATGTGCAGCATTTCCGAGACCTCCCAGGGGTTGGTATATTAATTGTGATTGCCATCATCATGCTGACGGGTTTATTGGCAATTAGTTTTGCTGGGCAATGGTGGTTAAAGATCTGGGATAGATTTGTTAATCGCATTCCGATTGTTCGCTCTATTTATTCAAGTGTTCAACAAGTTTCATCCACTTTGTTCTCTGGTAGCGGTCAGGCATTTAGTAAGGCTTTGTTAATTCGCTACCCTCATGCAGATTCTTGGGTGATTGCATTTCAAACAGGCATTCCTGCAAAAGAAGTGACTGCTAAATTAGGTGACGATTACGTGAATGTATTCCTGCCAACTACCCCAAATCCTACCTCTGGTTTTTTCATGATCGTGCCACGCGCACAAACGATTGAGCTGGAGATGAGTGTGGAAGAGGCCTTGAAGCACATTGTGTCAATGGGTTCTGTACCACCAAATAGTTCTAGTGGTTTGACGGTATCGCCGTCTCCACACCATTTTTGATTTTAGGAAATTGTTATGTCGATGTTGATGCGAAGTCATACCTGTGGACAGGTAACCGATTCACTGATTGGTCAAGAGGTCACACTCTCTGGATGGGTTAACCGCCGCCGCGACCATGGAGGCGTGATCTTTATTGACTTACGTGACCATCAGGGTTTTGTTCAGGTAGTCTGTGATCCAGATCGCCCAGAGATGTTTGGACTTGCTGAGCAAGTACGTAACGAATTCTGTATCCAGATTAAAGGCCTTGTACGTGCGCGCCCAGCCGGCACAGAGAATAGTGATTTAGTCAGTGGCAAGGTAGAAGTACTTTGCCATAGCTTAGTAATCCTCAATGCTTCCATTACCCCACCATTCCAGTTAGATGATGAAAATTTATCTGAGACTACTCGCCTAACGCATCGTGTGCTTGATTTGCGTCGCCCACAAATGCAAAAGAATTTGCGACTACGTTATAACGTGGCAATGGAGTGCCGTCGTTATTTAGATGAAGCTGGCTTCATTGATATTGAAACTCCAATGTTGACAAAGAGCACGCCTGAGGGCGCACGGGATTATTTAGTTCCATCCCGTGTTCATGATGGACAGTTCTTTGCGTTGCCACAGTCACCACAGTTGTTTAAGCAGTTATTGATGGTCGCTGGTTTTGATCGCTACTATCAAATTACGAAATGTTTCCGCGATGAAGATTTACGCGCAGATCGTCAGCCTGAATTTACACAGATCGACTGTGAAACTGCCTTCCTAAATGAAATTGAAATTCGGGAACTGTTTGAAAACATGATTCGTCATATTTTCAAAAAAACGATGAATGTCGAATTGGCAAATCCGTTCCCAACGATGCCTTATTCAGAAGGAATGGCACGTTTTGGATCTGATAAACCAGATTTGCGTGTGAACTTTGAGTTCACCGAATTGACCGATTTGATGAAAGATGTTGATTTCAAGGTGTTCTCGGGTGCTGCAAACCAAGAAGGTGGCCGTGTTGTGGGCTTATGTGTTCCAGGCGGTGCGGATATTAGCCGCAGTGAAATTGATGATTACACCCAGTTTGTCAGCATCTATGGCGCTAAAGGTTTAGCCTGGATTAAGGTGAACTCGGTTGCTGAAGGTCGTAATGGTTTGCAGTCTCCCATTGTGAAGAATTTGCACGACGCCGCTATTGAAGGCATCTTGAAGCGTACTGGTGCAAAAGATGGCGACATTATTTTCTTCGGCGCTGATAAAGAAAAAGTAGTGAACGATGCAATGGGTAATTTACGTTTACGTATTGGTCATTCAACTTGGGGTAAGGCTCATGGGCTCTTTACTGAAGGTTGGAAGCCATTATGGGTAGTAGATTTCCCGATGTTTGATTACGATGAAGGTGAGGCACGTTGGGTTGCTTGCCATCATCCGTTTACAAGCCCAAAAGATGAGCATATGAAGTATCTGGAATCTGATCCCGGTAAGTGCTTGGCTAAAGCGTATGACATGGTTCTGAACGGTAGTGAAATTGGCGGTGGGTCAGTACGTATTCATCAAGAAGCAATTCAGAGTCAGGTATTTCGTGCTTTGAAAATTGGTGCAGAAGAAGCGCAGGCGAAGTTTGGCTTCTTGTTAGATGCCCTTCAATATGGTGCACCTCCACACGGTGGTATTGCGTTTGGTTTGGATCGTATTGTGACCATGATGACTGGTGCTGAATCCATTCGTGATGTGATTGCCTTCCCTAAAACACAGCGTGCACAATGTTTATTGACTCAGGCCCCTAGTCCGGTCGATGAACGCCAGTTGCGTGAACTGCATATTCGTTTGCGTCAAGCTGCACCAGCTGCTTAAACAAGCAAAGCAGTACCTGGCCCCATCTTGAAAATCCCTATTTCGGTTTTAGTTGTGATCTACAAATCGAATAGGGATGTTTTATTAATAGAGCGCGCTGATCGAGCAAATTTCTGGCAGTCCGTTACTGGAAGTATTGATGCGCCGAATGAAGATTTGGTCCTAGCAGCTGCCCGTGAAGTCTTGGAAGAGACCGGCATAGCTGTAGAGCAATTGCCCATTGGCGCTCTACAGAACATGCATCACCAGATTGAGTACGAAATTTATCCAGAGTGGCGTTTTCGTTATGCACCTGGCGTAACTAGAAATACAGAACACTGGTTTGCATTACAGGTTCCGGATGATATTCAAGTCCAACTTGCCCCCAGAGAACATGTCGCTTACGAGTGGCTCCCTTTCGAAGAGGCAGCTAAGAAATGTTTTTCTCGTAGCAATGGCGAGGCAATTCTGAAATTATTTTCTGCTCACTAAAGTAAAGCCAAATTAGGAATAAGATAGAACGATGAGACATTCATCGGGACACCATCACAGTAGTTCAGCGTCAAAAACCTCTCAAAGAGGAGATTGGCGCGTTATTCGTGATCTCCTCCCTTATCTCCTTGAGTATCGCTTTCGAGTCATCATTGCGCTTAGTTGTCTGATTGCCGCTAAGATTGCTAATCTTGGTATCCCCATTGTGATGAAAGAGTTAATAGACTCTTTGAATATCACAGCCAGCTCCCCACAAGCCCTATTGGTTGTTCCTTTGGGGATTATTTTTGCTTATGGCTTATTAAGAATCTCTGCCTCACTCTTTACTGAATTGCGTGAAGCCTTATTTGCTAAGGTTACGCAGAATGCCGTTCGTAAAGTTGCCCTACAAGTCTTTGAGCATCTCCATTCCTTAGCGCTCAGCTTTCATTTAGCTCGACAAACTGGCGGAGTCAGTCGGGATATTGAGCGCGGTACGCGTGGCATTCAGTCGCTGATTTCCTATTCTCTCTATAGCATTCTGCCTACCCTAATTGAATTCTGTTTAGTGTTGGGCTACTTTGCTTACTCGTATGATATTTGGTTTGCCTCTATTACTTTAGTGGCATTAGTCCTCTATATTATTTTTACCATCGTAGTTACGGAGTGGCGCACTCACTACCGACGTACGATGAATGAGATGGATTCAAAAGCTAATCAAAAAGCCATCGACTCTTTATTGAACTTTGAAACAGTCAAGTATTTTGGTAATGAGGCCTTTGAAGCTGGTCGCTATGACGAAAACCTACTGCGTTATCAAGCAGCAGCAGTGAAATCCCAAAAGACCCTAGCCTTTCTCAATCTGGGTCAGCAAATCATTATTGCAATTGGCTTAATGCTGATTCTGTGGCGCGCCACAGTTGGCGTAGTGAATGGGACGATGACCTTGGGTGACCTCGTATTGGTCAATACCCTTATGATCCAACTGTATATTCCGCTGAACTTCTTGGGCGTCATTTATCGAGAAATTAAACAGTCCCTGACTGATATGGACCGTATGTTTTCTTTGCTCAACACCGATAAAGAAATCGCCGATTCACCAGATGCCAAAGTTTTACATATTGATAATCGCGGCCTGGGGCCTGACGTTCGATTTGAAGGTGTTTCATTTCATTATGAAAGCAAGCGGGAAATCTTGCGTGATGTGAGTTTTAATATTCCAGCAGGAACGATTACTGCAGTGGTTGGGCAAAGCGGTGCTGGTAAGAGTACTTTGGCCAGATTGCTATTTCGTTTCTATGATGTTCAATCTGGAAAGATTCTGATAGACGGTCAAAATATTCAAGATGTGACTCAAGCAAGCTTGCGCAAAGCTATTGGTATCGTCCCCCAAGATACTGTCCTATTTAATGACACTATTGGTTACAACATCGCCTATGGTGATCCCACTGCCACGATTGAAGAAGTGCAAGAAGCGGCTAGGGCGGCCCAAATCGATGGTTTCATTAAGCGTTTGCCAGATGGTTATGACACACAGGTGGGGGAGCGGGGGCTCAAGTTATCGGGTGGTGAAAAACAGCGCGTAGCTATTGCGAGAACCTTACTGAAAAAACCAGCGATGCTTATTTTTGATGAGGCAACCTCCGCTTTAGATTCCAAAACAGAGCGTGCTTTTCAAGAAGAGTTGTTGAGCTTAGCTAAAAACCGGACAACGCTCATCATTGCCCATCGACTTTCTACCATCATTCATGCGGATCAAATTCTGGTAATGGATCATGGACAGATCGTTGAACGGGGAACCCATCTTGAGTTGATCGCTACGCAGGGAAAATATGCAGAAATGTGGCAAATGCAGGAACGCGCCGCCATTGATGATTAGAATGGCTTCATGATGCAGCAAAATACCATGCTACCTACTACAGAGAATATTCTGAAGAATGCCTTTGCGGCTGCAGTCGCAGTCGCTGATCCCCAAGTCATTGTTCCGCAATATTTAGCAAAGATATTTCCAGCCGGGCAGGAGCCCAAAGGCAGATGTTTAGTTGTTGGTGCAGGAAAGGCCAGTGCTTCAATGGCAAGTGCATTAGAGGCTTATGCAAAAGTACATTGGCCGCAAGTCAATCTGGAGGGGGTTGTTCTGACTCGTTATGGGCATGGCTCACCAACCTCACATATACGAATCGTTGAAGCGGGGCATCCAGTACCCGATCAGGCTGGTATGGATGGCGCTAAAGAGGTGCTGTCTTTAGCGAAGCAATTGCAAGTGGGTGATGTGTTGGTTGCTCTGGTATCTGGCGGTGGTTCTAGTTTGCTCACTTTGCCGCAAGAAGGCATCTCTATTGATGACATGCGCAAGACGACTGAGGCCTTATTGCGCAGCGGCGCCCCTATTGAAGAAATGAATGTAGTGCGCAAACATTTGTCTGCGATTTTGGGTGGTAACTTAGCAAGAGTAGCAATTGCTCGTGGTGCAAGAGTTGAGGCTTTATTGATTTCAGATGTGACTGGCGACTCACCAGCAGATATTGCTAGCGGACCTTGTGCTGCAGACTATTCAACCTACCTTGATGCCTTCAATATTTTGGAAAAATATCAGCTTGACGTTAAAGCCATTCCTGTTTCAGTCTTGAATCATCTTAAAAAAGGTTTAGCCGGAGACATACCGGAGACTTTAAAAGATGCTGATCTAATCAATGCTCAAGTAGCAAATCATGTCATTGCTACTGCGTACAAAAGTTTAGAAGCTGCTGCCGATTACGTCCGCATCCAAGGGTATAAACCCTTTGTTTTGGGCGATACGATTACGGGCGAAGCACAAGAGGTAGGTATTGCGCAGGCTGCTTTAGCTAGGGATCATTTAGCAAATGGTTTTGATGAGCCTTTGGCGCTAATTTCTGGCGGTGAATGTACGGTAACAATACCCGCAGGGCTTAAAGGACGTGGTGGTCGATGTAGCGAGTTTCTGCTTTCACTATTCGCTGCCTCGAAAGGTTTGCCTAATTTGGCAGCTTTGGCTGCTGATACCGATGGCATTGACGGGAGCGAAAAGAATGCAGGCGCATGGTTCTCTGGTGATGTACGCAAAGAGAGTGAGCTGAAAGGTTTAAACCCCGAGGCCTTCTTAGCGGCCCACGATTGTTATGGTTTCTTTGCAGAATTAGGTTCTTTGGTGGAAACTGGCCCTACACTAACGAATGTGAATGATTTCCGCATCATCTTGCTCCATAAATAATATGTCTAATACCCCCACACAAATTCAACTGATTCAACCAGACGATTGGCATTTGCATATTCGTGACGGTGAAGTGATGAAAGATGTGTTGGCTGACACTGCTCGTCAATTTGCACGCGCGATCATCATGCCGAACTTAAAACCGCCTGTTACGACAGTCGCTTTGGCAAAAGCTTATCGCGCTCGCATTGAGGCAAGTTTGAAGTTATTAGGCGTCGACAGCTTCACACCATTGATGACTTTGTATCTAACTGATAACACTTCTGCGGATGAAGTACGTAAGGCTAAAGCCGAAGGTATTGCTGCATTTAAGTTGTATCCTGCAGGTGCTACTACCAATAGTGATGCAGGAGTGAGCGATATTAAGCGCTGTTATCAGGCTCTAGAGGTGATGCAAGCGGTTGGTATGCCTCTGTTAGTACATGGCGAAGTGACGAGTGCTGATATTGATATCTTTGATCGTGAAGCCGTTTTTATTGATCAAGTTCTGGAACCTGTGCGTAAAGATTTTCCAGAGCTCAAAATAGTGTTTGAGCATATTACGACTAAGCAAGCCGCACACTATGTACGTGATGCAGCTACTGGCGGAAAAGATACGATTGCCGCCACCATTACTCCGCAACATTTACTCTTCAATCGTAATGCGATATTTGCTGGCGGTATTCGCCCACACAATTATTGTTTGCCAGTACTGAAGCGCGAAGAGCATCGCGTGGCCTTATTAGAGGCTGCCACTAGCGGTAACCCCCGTTTCTTTTTGGGTACTGATAGTGCGCCACATGCCAAGGGTGTTAAAGAGACCGCATGTGGTTGTGCGGGTTGTTATAGCGCTTTTAATGCTCTCGGCTTATATGCTGAAGCGTTTGAGAGTGTGAATAAGTTGGATAAACTGGAGGGCTTTGCGAGCTTCTACGGGCCAGATTTTTATTCTTTGCCGCGTAACAGTAAAAAAATTACCCTCAGTAAGCAAGCACAAGCCATCCCTACTGAGTTGCCTTTGGGCGACGCCACGATTGTTCCGCTGCGCGCGGGGGAAACCATCGCTTGGATGCTGGTTTAGTTCCAAACATTCTGTTTTTATAAGCTAACTTTCTCTGACTGCGTTAGACTGCAGGCGCAGAGTCAATTGGGCAATCGCCGCCTCTTATGGAGGGGGAGGAAAGTCCGGACTCCATAGGGAAGGATGATGGCTAACGGCCATCCACGGTGACGTGAGGAATAGGGCCACAGAGACGAGCGTATTTAGTT
>Ga0208496_1000379_pt1 | contig 15862 bp, 16 predicted proteins | sample CryBogmetaGMA2M_FD_184552 | JGI IMG/M metagenome (GOLD analysis project Ga0208496, IMG submission 184552) | Freshwater microbial communities from Crystal Bog, Wisconsin, USA - MA2M (SPAdes) | ecosystem: Environmental > Aquatic > Freshwater > Lake | place: Crystal Bog, Wisconsin, USA | collected... | reverse complement strand
ACCTACGACCGTGGCGCGGTTCCGTGGAATGTACCCCCACCTAGACCCTTACGCTTGCAAGGCCGCTTATGATGTTTGGATTGAAGGCTTGCCGCCAGAGAGGAAGCCCCGCCACTATGACGCGGCGTTTAAGGGGTTTGCCGACAGGTGGGTTCTCGGCAAGCTGATCGTCATCAACCCCTAAACCGCACCCGCAAACAAGGGTGGTACGAAGGCCGGACCGCGCAAGCTGTCCGGCTTTTTGCTTGTGTGCAAGCCTGTGAAAAAGAACACTTATCCCCGCTGAATTTCTGGTTCCGTTGGACGCTGAATTTCTGGTTCCGTTACACGCTGAATCTCTGGTTCCGTTGACCGCGCACACCTTATATAAATCTGTAATCTAAGCTCTGTAGGAAAATCTCCTGTAGTTGGCAGGGCGCATCTGTGGATAACTTGCCACCACTTGGCAACCAAAAGCGATCAAGAGCGATTGAGCCGCGCAGAGCGCGGCCTATCGGCGCGGCAAAACCGCGCAAGGCCACCCGGACAAGAAGCACAGACGATTGCCAGCGGGGCGTTAAAGCTTATTTTGACAGGCGAAACAAGCTTTGACGCTCCAGAACCAAGTCAATGCGTAAAATCAGTCAATCCCAGTGAAACCGTGGCGAGGGAACCCTGACAACCGTTGAAACGGATATCAAATCAATATTGAAATGACATCAATTTAACATCAAAATGATATTTTTTTGATATCAGACCGCATCCCGTTCCAACTTCTCCAAAACCGCCTCCAACAGCCATGTGTGCCGTGGAATCTTGGGCTTGCGCGCCTGCACGGCCTGGTCGATGCGCTCGGCGAGTTCGACGGGCAGGCGCAGCACTAGGGTGGACGCTTTGGCCTTCCCGCCGCCCCCTGAGGCGACGCTGCCGCCCCTGCGGATCAGCGCGTCCACGTCCACAGCCGGGGTTGCCGCCTTGGTTTTCGGTTTCTTGGTGATCGCCATGTCAGCCTTTTCTTGCGCTAAGGGTTAAGTCGGTCGTGTCACTGGTTTTTAGCCCTCAACCGGGCGGTGAGGGGGCTTTTATGCCAAAGACATATCCCAACAGGATCAACATTTCCTCGGTTGCCTTGGCGTCTTGGGGTTTGATTTCGGTGACGGCCAGCCCCTGCGCCGCGGCGTTGCTGAACGCCTTGCGCGAGCCTAGCGGCGCGTCAATGAAGGCCAGGGTCTCGGTGTCGCGGATCACCTCCGCCGCCCCGTCGTTGTCCTGGCCGCGCGGGTCGGCGCGGTTGATGAAGGTGTAGGCCAGCAGCGAGGGGTTGGCGGCGCGCATCTCGGCGACGAGGCTGGAGACCTTCTCCAAGGTCCACACGTCAAACGACCTCGGCACGAACGGGACGAGCAGCACGTCGGCGACGGCGAGCGCGGCGCGCTGGCTGGTGGTGTCGCGCCCGCCGGTGTCGATGACGATGTCGTCGTACTTCTTCGCCAGCCTAAGCGTCTCGGTGCGGACGGCGGGGCCGGTCAGCTTGATGCCGGTGTAGCCCGCCCCGCCTGGCAGCCGCTCGTTGCGCAGGACGGTGAAGTCGGTGGCGGTCTCCTGGTCGTCGGCGTCCACCAGCAGCACGTCGCGGCCTTGCGCGGCGCGGATGACGGCGAGGTTGGTGGCGACGGTGGTCTTGCCTGACCCGCCCTTGATGCCGCCGGCAACTACAATCACGTTGATGTCATTTTGATGTCAGTTAAATATCATTTTGATATCACATTAATATCAGACTGATATCTATTTCACAAGCGGAAAGTGCGCCTATATCATGGTTTTTTCGCTTTATTTCAATGTTTTATGGCACAAAACGCTTTAAACATGACCGGCATTGCCGCCGCCGACTTGAGCTTGCAGTTTGACGGGTTCTTGCAGACGGGCGGCGAGGCAAGGCGGAATACGCTTTGCCATTGCGCCCGCGCTGACCCGCCCTCGATGCCCACGGCGACTTCAATACTATGCATATAACTAATTGATAGCAAATATTGGTAATTTTACCATAATGCGTATATCGGTAATATTTACATAGAACATGGCCAATCATAAACGTACTATTCGCCCAAGGGCATAAACAACTATTTGACAATGGCTGGTTGGCCCTGTGGTGTGCCATTGGCATTCAATGGCGCACACATTAATGACTTTTTTTAGTCTCAGCTAACTTTTTAGACGTGGAGGTTTTTATGAAAGCAATGTTGCGTAATTTGGCATTCTTAGCCATTAGCTTGTTTTTTGCCAGTGGCTCGGCCCATGCTGCACAATGGGTATATGCACAAGGTACGAATGCAGTATTGGAATATCCAACCAATACGACCAGTTCGTATTACAAAGGGTGGGGCTTGGACTTCGTTGAAAAAGCCTATACAGGGAATTGGGTCCACTCAAGCATAACCACCGGCGGGTTATATCAGTCGCGTTACATCTATGTGCAGTACTATAAACAGTATGCGGGCGGCTATATCAACGATGTCCATATCTACAATGGGGCGTCACGCATCGCAACGCTACTTGCACCCTACAGCGCGACCGCCGGCTGGAATTCATTCACGGTGGACCTTGGCGCTGTGTATTCGTTTTATGGCGGCCTAGGCGTCTCTCTGAGCGTATATCCCGCTTCCGGGGTTAACACCGAGTTCGCCATCGGTAGCGTAGCCGCTTATTTTCAATAACGGCTAACGCCGATCTGCCTTAAAGGGCAAGGGCCAGCCCACCGAGTGGGCGGACCTTGCCTGTCTGACACTGCTTAGGCAGCATCCCCCAATCTGGAGGTTTATTCATGAAAGCCTATATTTTACCGACCGCATTCATTCTTGTCATGGCGTCCGGTGGCTACTGGGCGGCTAACCACGGCACGCCCGTTGCCGGCACGGACACTGTAAACGCGGGCATCGCCGGCAAAACCGCCGACTCGAAGCACGATGCGCAGACGGCCCCTGCCGACGCACAATCGCCATCGCCCGAGCGGGCCATCAGCAAAGAAGCGCAGTCTTTCGACTTGAACAATCAGGCCGATGCGGAAAAGTTCACCGCCTCCATGAGGGCTGCGGGCGTCTCGGAAGCGAATATCCAACAAATCCTGAGTGTTCCAGTTCCGGGAGGCCACTCCCCGGCTGACGAGGAAAAAGGGGCGGAGGCAAAAGCCTACGATTTGAAAAATCCAGCCGAAAAGGAGCAAATGGCCGATTCCCTAAAGGCGAATGGCGTCCCCGAAGAAGACATCCAACAAATTATGAGGCATTCCGCGCCGGAGCCAACGCCGCCTCTTGGAGACGTGAAACAAGGCGAGGCAAGGTCATACGACCTGAACAACCCCGCCGACAAGGAACAGATGCTGGCCGCGCTGAGGGCCGAGGGTGTCAGCGACGAAGACGCCCAAAAAATCATCATCAACGCCCCGGAAAACGCGGCGGTGCCGGGCGGACCCGAGCCGTTTTAGCCGTCAACACGGAATCATCTTAATATCATTAAGCCAAGTGGACATTCTACGGGACTTCAGCCCGCCAAAGCCCCTCTCCCGCCGGGATAGCGATTTAGGATGAGGCTTACACCAAAAGCCCGACGGTTCAGGCCGTCGGGCTTTTTTGCATGAGCGGAGCGGGTTATACTGGAATAAAATAACCGGAGCAAAATCATGCTAAGCGCCTCCCTACGCCGTTCAGGCGGTTCGCTCATTCTCACCATCCCCCAATCTTATGTCGAACAAAACCACCTTGAGGCGGGTTCAAAACTCGCACTGGAAATTGCAGGGCAAGAACTGAGGCTCAAGCCGGTCAGAACCCGCCGCAGCCTTGCCGAATTGCTGGCAGCCACGCCGGACGGTTTGCAGCGGGTGGAAGGCTGGGACGAAATGCCCGCCGTTGGGGAAGAGCGGTGACACCGGGCCGGGGCGACATCCTACACCTTCAATTCGACCCGGCCAGCGGGCGGGAAATGCAAGGCGACCACTTTTGCCTCGTCGTCTCGCCGAAGGCGTTCAACCAACGCTTCAAGCTGGCGATGGTCTGCCCGATTTCCGGCGGGTCCGCGCCGGTCGCCAGAGACACCGGCTTTTTGGTCCCCTTGTTAGGCGCGGGTTTGAAGACCGACGGCAGCATCCACGCCCATCAAATCAAGTCGCTGGATTGGGCCGTCCGCAAGGCCAGCCTCGTCGAACGCGCCCCGCCGCATATCGTCACCAAAGTGCTTGAATGCCTGATGTCGGTTTTGGAAGAGTGAGTGGTTTTTTGTGTGTCAAAACCGGAAATAATACCGATTTGGTATAAAATATCCTCGGTAGCATATGGATTAACTTAATTTTTCAGGGAATTATTCCGTCATGCACGTCATTTCCAAACCCATGCTGGTCTCGTTTTGGCAAAAACACCCCAATGCGGAGAGCCCTCTGCAAGCGTGGTATAAAACCATGGAAAGGGAAGTATTTCACGACTTCAATAGCCTACGGGCCACTTTTGCCAGCGCCGATTATGTGGACGGCCTGACCGTGTTCAATATTGGCGGCAACAAATACCGGTTGATTGCCTCCATCCACTACAACCGGAAGAAAGTGTTCATTCGGGCGGTTTTGACTCATCCAGAGTATGGCCGCGGAAACTGGAGACAGAAGACATGACAACCGCGCAAACCGTCAAAACCATCCCGCAGCCGCAAGCGATCTTACGTGCGTGGGTGCCATTCAAAAAACTCGTCGGCGTGACCCGGGTTCGCAGCGAAGACGATTACCGACATGTCTGCGCCATGGTGGAGTCCTTGCTTGAAGAGATTGGCGATGACGAGTCGCATCCTCTAGCCGATGTGCTGGATTTCCTGTCTGACCAAATCAAGGCGTATGAAGACGAACACTATCCCATCCCGGATGCCGAGCCTCGCGAAGTGTTGCGCTTCCTGATGGACCAGCACGGGCTTAAGCAGGAAGACCTCGCCGACTGCGCCCCGCAAAGCCGGATATCCGACATCCTCAACGGCAAGCGCCCGGTCAGCAAGGCGATTGCCAAGAAGCTTGCAGGGCGGTTCAACGTCAGTGCCGGTTTGTTTATTTGATAGGCTCAAAGAAGCCCGACGGTTTAGGCTGCCGGGTTTTTTTGTGCCTTGGAGTTGGGATTGCAGAAATGTAGCCCCGTTCCCCGGATTGCGCTTCGCTTCATCCGGGCTACGCTGGCTTGCGTAGGGTGGGCAAGCGTCTTTTTGCTTGCCCACCATTGGGGAAGCTGCGGGTTTCGTCCCGCGTGGGCAGACGATAAAGCTGTCTGCCCACCCTACCGGGCTACCGGGCTGGAAAACGGGGTTTTGTCCGAATATCAAACGGTCATGGTTCCCACGCTCCGGCGTGGGAACCCTTTGCTTGACCGCTCCGGCGGCGGGTTTCGCGGCGCGGGAGCGCCTACCCAGGCGCTCCCGCGCGGAGCGTGGGAACGATAAAACGGGGTTTTGCCCGAATATCAAACGGTCATGGTTCACACGCTCCGGCGCTCGTCGTTATACACAAGTCGCGCCGAGACATAGTATCGTCATACCGGCAGGGATACCGGTATCCAGGCCATGGACGGTAACTTGACGCTTGTACAAGTGCTTCATTTGGGCAATGTAGTAGGCCAAAGTTTGCCTTCCATGGACGCTGGATTTCGGCATCCTAAGCCGAAATGACGGGCTTCCAGCATTTGTGTATAACGACGAGCGCTCCGGCGGCGGGTTTCGCGGCGCAGGAGCGCCTGGGTAGGCATTCCCACGCAGAGCGTGGGAACGATCAAAATGCCGTCATACCGGCAGGGATGCCGGTATCCAGGCCATGGACGGTAACTTGACGCTTGTACAAGTGCTTCATTTGGGCAATGTAGTACGCCAAAGTTTGCCATCCTTGGACGCTGGATTTCGGCATCCCTACCGAAATGACGAGCCTCCAGCATTTGTGTATAACGATCGGCGCAGAGCGTGGGAACGATCAAATATGCCACCAGTACCGGCAAAAAGGTCAATGCTGTGATGCGATGGAAATTTGTGGGAATGGTAGGAGATCGTGGAAATTCGTGGTAGTTTATATATACAACCATTGGTTGTAGCAATGCCCCTTCTCTCCTAAGAGGGGGCATCGTTTGAGTTAAGCCACTTTCAAAACAATTGAAAGTGAAAGGATGGCAATAATGAGGCTTAGTACAGAAACCAAGCCCAAAGTGCCGCTCTTTTCGAGTATACGATCTATCACTCTAAGCAACAGACTTGTCATGGAAAACTCCATGCCGAGGTTGAACAACCAACTTTGCTATTATCAGTAGTTCAGTTGGGCCTGATCTGGAACGGCGCTAGTTCGCACCTAGTGCCGTTTCAACCCACCTCTATAATATCAGATTCATTCATTACAAAAATTTGCAATGACACAAAATCGTGTCCAGTCTTTTACGCCTTCTTCCATAGACATATATAGTCGCTTATGGCGGAAAAAAACAACTTTATATTTTTTATCGTTCCCATACCGGAGCGTGGGAATTATCACAAAAACCACGGCTGGAAAGGGTTTCACGTCCAATAAAGGGAGGGATTGACGATTGAAAAATCGCTTGTGTGTTTTCTTTACACTTTGCCCTTTTAACGCTTTTCCGATGGTTGAAAGCCACAGATAGCAAAGGCTTCGTATCCAATATAGGGACAGATTGACGGTCATTTAAGAACCGATTGACGGCGATAAAGGGAGGGATTGACGACCGCTTGTTCTCGTGTGCGCGAAGTTATACACAAGCGTTTTTAAGCTTGCGGTGCTTTTCAAACTTTTACAGCTTTTAACAGCTTTTAAGACCACTGGAAGCCACGGAATACGCGGCCTACAGCGTCGATAAGACGAGGGATTATGACTCATAAGACGAGGGATTCTGACTCTATAAGACGAGAAATTATGACCTACAAGACGAGGGATTCTGAGTATAAGACGAGATATATTTTTTATTCGTTTATTATGCTAAACTGCCGTTTTTTGACGCACTGAACCATGCCATGAAAAACCAAAATGAACTGGTGGTAAAGTCGAATCGTTTGATTGAGGCCAGTTACCGTCTGACTTTGGCCGAACAACGCATCATTCTGTTAGCGATCACCGAGGCACGGCGGACGCAAACTGGTTTGAATGAGGCCACTCTGCTTTCAATCCGCGCTGTGGACTACGCGGAAATGTTCGATGTCCCGGAGAATTTGGCATACATGCAAATCAAGGAAGCCTCGCAGACACTATTTTCGCGTTATGTGATTTTGCGCGACATTCACCCGGAAACCGGCAAGGATCGGGTATCTAAAGTTCATTGGGTGTCCAGAGCCAGCTACATCGACGGGGCAGGGATAATTCAGATACGTTTTGCCAATGAAATGGTGCCGTACATCACCCGCTTGGAAGCCGAGTTCACCCGTTATAAGTTGGAGAAAGTGGCGAATATGAGCAGTGCTTACGCCATTCGGTTGTATGAATTGCTGATGCAATGGGGCAGCGTAGGGCAGCGGGAGATCGAACTGGACTGGCTCAAAAAAACGTTAATGGTGGACAAGGATTACCCACGCCTTTATGACTTTAAAAAATGGGTCATTGATGTGGCTCTTACTCAAATCAACGAATTTTCCGACCTGACGGCAAGCTACACGCAACGCAAGACAGGTCGCAACGTCACCCATCTGACATTTTCATTCAAACCAAAAGAGGAACCCAAGCCAAAGAAGGCGAAAAACACCCCCAAGCAGCAATCCGCCAAACCCGCCCAACTGGACCCGGACAGGGCGAAGACGGCGGCGCTGGTCATCGAGTTTTTGACCCACAACGAAGCCTACAACCGGCGCTACCCGGACACCCCCTATGACTTGGCCTGGCATTGCGAAGGCATTAGGAATGAGTTCATGGCTGAATTCAAGGAATGGCGAAACGCATCGGTGATACGGTCGGAAGGGTGAAGATAATCTAGCGTTTAATAAATTGGCCGGTTCCCAAAATTGAGCTTGCCAACCAGCCATAAATTACTTTAAAAACAGAATATTGCCAGCATATAGCCGGACATTTTAAGATATCAAAATGATATAATATTGATATCAAATTGATACCTTATTGATATCATTATGATATGCGCCGACCGCGTCAATACGGGTCCCAGTTCGGCCTGCCGGTGTAGTTTCCCCAACTGCCCCAAGGACCCATCGGACCCCAGCCGTTGGCGGAGCTGGCCGCCATGTCGTTGTACATCAGTTGCTGGTTGGAGTTTTGCAAGTCCACCGCGAGTTGCTGGAGCTTGCGGAATTCGGCTTCGCGGCCCACGTAGAGGCAGACGCAATCGTCCGGGTCGGGGTAGATGTAGTAGGCGTCGTCCTCGCGCTGTATGCGCGTGATGGTGTCCGCCGGCAGCGAGTTGAGCATCTGCTGGCGGTCGGCGTTATTGGCCTGCATCATCTTGAAGCCGGCATCGCGCAACTGGCCTTCCTCGAAGTTGTTGCCCGACTGCTTGACTTGGGCGCAGGCGGCAAGGGCCAGCGCTAGGCTGGCGAGGCTGAGTGTCCGTGACAGGGGTTTCATAAGGGTGGCAAGCGTCAGGGTGGTTGGAAACGCCCCATGATAGGGCCAGACAGGGGGGCGGGCAAGGGGTTGGCCGCAGGCTGGCATCCCATCCGGCGCAAATTTTAAAATGATGGCGCCATTAAAAACAGGCCGCCAAAATGCAGCTATACTTTATTGAAAAACGGCCATAAGGAACTGTCGCGTCACGCGCCTTCCAGGGCCGTTCACGTCATTACACGGCGCGGGCTTTCAACTCCACCCTAGCGGTTGACAGTAAGCCGGGTAAGTCGGGCAACGGGGAAGAGCCGTTGCCCGACGCTATCTTCCGGCGGGGCGCGAACCGGGCGCCCTTGCCCACCTCGCCGATTCCCCCGCCATCCCTTGAATTCCGCCGTGAGGTCCGTTGCGGATGCCATCGCTTGGCGCGCCTTGGCAGCCGTTAATATAACCAAATAAATGGGTCATATAACACAATTATAGGTTATATAACCCATTATTTTTTTTAATTATAGCTGCGACAATTAGCCACATATAAAAATATAAATTAATCCTGTATTCTATACGGCAACTAGTTAAGGACTCTCTCTTCCACTTAGTTACCTCCATTGGAGCATGCCAGGATTCTGGTATCTCACCATTTACAGGGATGAAGGACTATCCCTTTCTTTTTTTAAGACCCCCCGCCCACTATCTCGCAGACTGGCCGAAAGGCAGCCCCGCAGCCATTTTCTTGGCGGCAAGGCGATGGCTTTGCGCCGTGAAACCCTTGCAAAACCGTTTGACGGTGTGGCGGCGCAAGTAGACTTTGAGCGAATGGCCGCACAGCCCGTAGGAACGGTAACACCCCCTGACGGTGGCGCGGCGCTCGACTAGGGGCAGGTTGGCCGGGGGGTGCGCCGAAAAGTCGCCGGGCGGCGGGTAGGTGGGCAGCGACCTTGGCAGGCTTTTCGACGCGTTGAACGAGAACACCCGGTCGTGCGCCCTCAGCGGGCCGGCCCGGTCGACCAGCAGCCACCAGTCGTCGACAAAAAACTCGCCGCTGTCGTCGAGGCAGCTCACACTGACGGCCAGGACTTGGCCGCCGATGTCCAGCAGGAAGACGTTCAGCGAACCGTCCACCAGCAGCCAGCCTTCCCGGCCGGTGAACTGCTCCCCGATGAGGGAGGCGACCAGGCACAGCCCCTCGAACAGCCGGAACCGCCTGCCGGCCGGCAATTCCTTGCGCAGCCTGGTTTCCCGGATGGCCCGGCGCAAGTCGAAGCAGTCGGCGAAGACCCGTCCGCAAGCGGTGTCGTGGGTGTAAACCACCCACGGCAGCAATTCCGCAAACAGGGCGGAGACCCGCAGCCCCTCCCTCGGCGCAAAGAATTTAAGCAAATCGAACGCGTGCGGCTCGACGATGACACTGCCGTCCCATCTAAGGTTCTTTGAAATTAAACCGCCCATCACGACCACCCCTCGCTAGTGCAGTGCACCCATCCTTGAAAAGTATAGACTGACAGGAGGAAATTGACGCGGGTTTAACAGATTATTTATAGGTTATTGGTAAATAATTACCTATTTAAATACCTAGTTGTGCGCTATGATTAAATCCATCCACTGAAGGGTGGGTTTCGCGGGGTTTCTCGACACCCGCCCCCGCCTCGGTGTTCAGTTATCCGAAAGAGGTTCACGCACATGAAAAAAGCCAGTCTGATATTCATTATGGCGAGCCAGTTTGCATGCGCGGCGCAAGCCGAAGTGTTCAGTGTCGCGCCACACGCCTTGGCGGCGATTGGCAGCCCGTTTGCCGGCGAAGGCCGCGCCGCCGAATTGAACGCATCCACCGACAACGACGGCGCTTACCGCCCCGGATACCGTCAAGGCGGGGTCTGGAAGACCGCCTGGGACGTACCCACCGTGGCCTGGTGGTGGCTGATGGTCCGGCAAAACGACCTGCTCTCGCCGGTCACGACCGGCGAACTGCGCCCCGCCACCACGGACCGCGGCGGCTACCGCGCCGCCGCAATCGAACCGATCGCCGCCGAACCGGAGGAATGGTCCATGATGCTGGTCGGTGCCGGCCTAGTGGCGTTCCAAATCAGGCGCAAGCAAAAGCGGGGTTAATGGCAGGCCCGCACCGCCCGACGCCGCTGGCTGATTTTTAGCCAATCCCCGAATCCCGCTACCGGTGCGGGTTTGCCAAGATTTTCCAAGGAGTTTTCCACAGAAATTGTGGATAGACGCTCGAATTGTCATTTTTCGACGGGCAAACCGGTTTTCCGGCTGCCCCTTCTTTCCGTTCGCCTCGTTTTGAATGCCGCCTTTGCTTGGCTGGCGTCCCGCCGTTTGGGGGAAATTCCGACAGGGCCTCCTGCCTAAAAGTTATCCACAGCCAAAACCGTTCTTGATCGTGCGGACTTGCCCACCGGCCTACGCCCCCAGTACGGAGAAGGGCCGGGGCGTGACCCGTGGACAAGTCCGCGCCCCGTTTTTTTCGACCTCCTTTTTTGTAAGGTTACGAGGTCGGTTTTTACTTGCCTTTCGCTGATTTGTTGTCGGTGACAAATTGAGGGGGTAGGTTTTTTATCAGGCGCATCGCGCCGTTTTGGTTGAAAAAGGCTCAGTGCTTGAAGTTATCCACAGGGCGGCGGTTCTGATATTTCAACAAACTTCTGATTTCTGATAATTCATGCGACAAAAATTTCAAAAATTCAATTTGTTAAGAAGCCATCGGCAACGAATTGAGGGAGTACGGCAACGAATTGAGGGGTCTATGGCAACCAATTGAGGGGCCTACAGCAACGAATTTAGGGAGTAAAAGCAACCAATTGAGGGGGGTGTGGATAAAAAATAAGTGGGCTACGGTAACAAATTGGTAGACTTGCGCAATTCGGCAACCAATGATATAAGTTGCTTTTGCCGATAATTTATTGACTGCCACAACTGCGAGTCTTCCCATGCAACTGCTAAAACGTCAAACTAGAACGCTTCATCAACGCCAGACCGAAGCGCACATCGTGAAACCTGCCGAACTCATCGACATTCGGGAAATATCCGACAGCCTGACCTTGTCAGACAGAAGAATCTACAACCTACTACTTGCCGACGCTTGGGACAACATCAATCAGCCTGTCCTACACTCCATCCGCTTGCATGAACTGCGGGGGACTGATAAAGACAACGCCCGACCTAGGGATAGCATCCGGCGATTGATGAAAGTGGTCATTGCATTTGATGTGATCGAAGACGGCATTAAGCGTGAGGTGATGACCCAACTTTTAGGGCCGTGCAAGTTAGACCAAAACGGGCAGGGCTTGGCTTATTACACCTTCCCCGAACCGATACGGACAGCGGCTGAATCGTCCACGGTATTCGCACGGCTACGGCGGGATCTGCTCTGCCAGTTCCGCAGCAAATATGCATTGAGCTTGTATGAGATGGTGCAAAAGCGGGTGAATCTGTCATTCAAGACTAGCGAAGATTTCACCCTTGAAGACTTGCGGCAAAAGCTTGGCGTTGAAAAAGGGTTATATCCTGCTTATAGGTCATTAAATCAAAAAGTCATTCTACCCGCTAAAACTGAGGTCAATGAGATTTCTGATGTTTATTGCGAGTTTTTGGAATTAAAAGAAGGGCGAAAAGTTGTTGGTCTTCGCCTGTCATGGCGGAAGAAAGAAACCGACGAAGCGGTGAAGAACGCCTCGGCCTTGCCCCAAGCCAAGGCGGCGCGGAAAGTGCCGGATTTGCGGATTGTCGTCAACGAAACCGAAGCCGACGCAAGCCCAAAAACCGGCAAGCGTGTGCGCGAACTGAATACCCGCGAATGCGAGCAGCTTAAGAAGACGTTTTTCGGTTACGACATTTACCAGTTTTATAACGAATTCCAAGACTGGCTGGAACGGACCGGCGGGGAAATCCCGAAAAACCCGGCGGCGGCTTTCACCAACTGGCTGAAGAACTATTACAAAATCACCGGGCCGATGAAGCGGTAGGCAAAAATCAAGACCTACCATCTTTCTCTTAATTAATGAGCGAAGCAAAACAAAACAAGCCAGCCACTGCTAAATTGATAGCAGAATACCCGCATTGTTGTTTTTGCGGTGGATTGAGACAGGCGACAACCCGCGAACATATGCCACCAAAGGCTTTATTCGATAAATCTCACCGTCCAGATAAGCTTGTGATGCCATCATGTAAAGAGTGTAATGCAGGAACTAAAAAATCTGATTTAATCGTATCCATAATAAGCCGTTGGGATTTTGAGGACAATATTAAAAATACAGCTATTTTAGAGGACAGTAAAAAGCTTATAAATGGAGCCAGAAGAGAATATCCTGAAATAATTGATGAGTGGATTCCAAATGATGCTTTCCGCTTAAAAGGAATCCAGCATTTAAAGAAAAATAAAATTCATGTTCCAGATGGTTCAGCAATAGCAAGAATTGGGAGTCTTACAAACCGTCAACTCAATCTATTCTCACATAAAGTTGTGCTTGCTCTTTATTTTGAGACCTTCAAAAAATCACTTCCAAATACAGGAGGAACGAGTGCTTTATGGAGAACAAAAGAAGATTTTGTAGTAAATGGTATCCCGCAAATTTTGTTAGATAAATTCCCTAGGTATGGAACTTTAGCCCAAGGAAAATGGAATACGCAAGAAATATTTGAATATCGTTTTTCCAAGAATACAAAAGATGGTATTTTTGGATGTCTATCTAAATTCAGAAATAGTTTTTTTGTTGTTGGATTTGCCATAGAAGATATATCTATATTACCAACAAATGACGTAAATTGGTTAAGCCCAATAAATTTATTAGATACTGTTGAATTTCCGTCATTTACTAAAACATCGTAAATTCTTTACTTAATTGGACGGGGCACGAACCTCCCGCATTCCGTTTCGCTCCATGTGGGCTACATTGTGATGGTTCCCACGCTCCGGTGTCGCTGCCATTAAGTTAAGAGTTGGCTAACCCGTCATTTCGGCACGGATGCCGAAATCCAGCGTCCATGGATGGCAATCTGCACGTCAAAGCGGCCTTTAAATCAGGCATAGACATAACCAACCAGTTACCCGTCCATGGCCTGGATACCGGCATCCATGCCGGTATGACGGCTTAACTTAATGGCCCTCACGCGGAGCGGGGGAACGATCAAACGATCAAATTTTTTTGGCTGGTTCCCAAACAGGCGTTTGGAAACCAGCGCAAACCTCGATTTCCAGCCACAAAAAAGCCCGACGGCCTGAACCATCGGGCTTTTTGTTTCCCTCACCCCAACCCCTCTCCCGGCGGGAGAGGGGCTTGCGGATGCCCTCTCCTGTGGGGAGGGGGTCGGGCGATATTACAGGATCGACTCGACCACGGCCGCGACGTTCTCCGGGGTGAAGCCGAATTCCTTGAACAGCTTGCCGGCGGGGGCGGATTCGCCGAAGCGGTCCAGGCCGACGACCTTGCCAGCGGTGCCGGCATACTTCCACCAAGAATCGGTGACACCGGCCTCGACCACGACACGCTTGGTGACGGCGGCAGGCAGCACGGATTCGCGATAGGAAGCGTCCTGCGCGTCGAAAACGTTGGTGGACGGCATGGAGACCACGCGGATCTTCTTGCCCTTCGCAGAGAGGCTCTCAGCCGCCTTCACGGCCAATTCGACTTCCGAGCCGGTGGCGATGATGATCGCATCCGGCGTGCCTTCGCCGCCCGAAACCACATAAGCGCCCTTGGCAATCGCCGCGATCTGGTCGGCGGTGCGCGGGATGTGCGGCAGGTTCTGGCGGGAGAAGATCAACGTGGACGGGCCGTCCTTGCGTTCGATGGCGGCTTTCCAAGACACGGCGGACTCGACCGCGTCGCACGGACGCCAAACTTGCATGTTCGGGATCATGCGCAGGGTGGCGGTCTGCTCGACCGGCTGATGGGTCGGGCCGTCCTCGCCCAAGCCGATGGAGTCATGGGTGTAGACGAAGATGGTCGGGGCCTTCATCAACGCCGCCATGCGCAGCGCGTTGCGGGCATATTCCGAGAACATCAGGAAGGTTGCGCCGTAGGGAATGAAACCGCCGTGCAGGGCGATGCCGTTCATGATGGCGGACATGCCGAACTCGCGCACGCCGTAGTAAACGTAGTTGCCGTCGTGGCCGGCGGCGTTCACGTCCTTGCAGCCCTTCCACAAGGTCAGGTTGGAGCCTGCCAAGTCGGCGGAACCGCCCAAGAACTCCGGCAGCAGCGGGCCGAAGCCGTTCAGGGTGTTCTGCGACGCCTTGCGGCTGGCAATGGTCTCGGCCTTTTCGTTCACCGAGGCGATGAAGGCGGCGGACTTCTCGGCCCAGTCCTTCGGCAGTTCGCCAACGATGCGGCGCTCGAACTCGGCGGCCAGCTCGGTGAATTCGCGGCGATAGTCCTCGAAGCGGTCGTTCCAGTCGGACTCGTACTTCGCGCCGGTTTCCTTCGCGCTCCAGCCTTCGTAAATCTCCTCGGGGATGACAAACGGCTCGTACTTCCAGCCCAAGGTCTCGCGGACCAGCGCGACTTCGTCCGCGCCCAGTGCTGCGCCGTGGCATTCTTCCTTGCCCTGCTTGTTCGGCGAGCCGAAGCCGATGATGGTCTGGCAGCAGATCAAAGTCGGCTTGTCAGTGACCTTGCGGGCCTCCTCGATGGCGGCCTTGACCGCGTCTGCGCTGTGGCCGTCAACCTTGGGGATGACATGCCAGCCGTAAGCCTCAAAGCGGGCCGGGGTGTTGTCCAGGAACCAGCCCGGAACGCCGCCGTGGCCGCGCACTTCGCCGTCGATGGAAATGTTGTTGTCGTCATAGAAGGCGATCAGCTTGCCCAGCCCCATGGAACCGGCCAGCGAGCAGGCTTCGTGCGAAATGCCTTCCATCAAGCAGCCGTCGCCCAGGAACACATAGGTGTTGTGGTCGACGACGGTGTGGCCGGGGCGGTTGAACTGGCCGGCCAGCGCGCGCTCGGCGATGGCAAAGCCGACGGCATTGGTGATGCCCTGGCCCAAGGGTCCGGTGGTGGTCTCCACGCCCGGCGCGTAGCCGTATTCGGGGTGGCCCGGGGTCTTCGAGTGCAATTGGCGGAACTGCGCCAGCTCTTCGATTGGCAGCGCGTAGCCGGTCAGGTGCAGCAGCGAGTACAGCAGCATGGAGCCGTGGCCGTTCGACAGCACAAAACGGTCGCGGTCAGGCCATTTCGGGTTGGTCGGGTTGTGGCGCAAGTAATCGTTCCACAGCACCTCGGCGATGTCCGCCATGCCCATCGGCGCGCCCGGGTGGCCCGAGTTGGCTTTCTGGACGGCGTCCATGCTCAGGGCACGGATGGCATTGGCTAATTCACG
>Ga0208496_1000378_pt1 | contig 15864 bp, 17 predicted proteins | sample CryBogmetaGMA2M_FD_184552 | JGI IMG/M metagenome (GOLD analysis project Ga0208496, IMG submission 184552) | Freshwater microbial communities from Crystal Bog, Wisconsin, USA - MA2M (SPAdes) | ecosystem: Environmental > Aquatic > Freshwater > Lake | place: Crystal Bog, Wisconsin, USA | collected... | reverse complement strand
ATGAAAAATGAAGGCAAATTGACCAAAGCACCTCTAACAGAGTCATTCGGTCAGTGGAAAAACCTCAAGATCGTGATCTTGGCTTTGTTTGGTCTAGTTGCTGGTCAAGCGGTGGTCTGGTACACAGGTCAGTTCTATGCTTTGTTCTATCTGACTCAAGTATTGAAAGTAGATCCTAAGACTGCGAACTTGTTGATTGCTGCTTCATTGGTCATCGGTACACCATTTTTCATCGTATTTGGTGCTTTGTCAGACAAGATTGGCCGCAAGGTGATCATCATGGGTGGTTTGCTAATCGCAATCATTCTGTACATCCCGAACACACCAGTTTCCTTGTTTAATGGCTTAACTCATTTTGCTAACCCAGGTTTAGAAAAAGCAATGGCAACTGCACCAGCAAGCATTACTGCTGACTTGAGCGAATGTACTTTCCAGTTCAACCCAACGGGTACTGCTAAGTTCACTAGCTCATGTGACATTGCTAAGCAAGTGATGGCCTCTAACTCTGCAAGCTACACAACCATTCCTGGTCCAGCCGGTGGAACTGCTGTTGTCAAGATTGGCGACACAGAGATCCAGGGCTATACCGCTAAAGGTATGGAGCCAGCTGATGCAAAAGCAAAAGACGCAGAGTTCAAGAAAGCTATTCGTGATGCATTGAATGCTGCTGGTTACCCTGCGAAGGCTGACCCTGCTGCAATGAACCTACCTGCAATTCTTGGTATCTTGGTAATTTTGGTGATCTTGGTAACCATGGTTTATGGCCCAATCGCTGCGATGCTAGTTGAGTTGTTCCCAACTCGTATTCGTTATACCTCGATGTCATTGCCATACCATATTGGTAACGGTTGGTTCGGCGGCTTATTGCCAACGATCTCCTTTGCATTGGTAGCGCAAAACGGTAATATTTATTACGGTCTCTGGTATCCAATCATCATCGCTGCGATGACATTGGTAATCGGCACACTGTTTATTAAAGAAACTAAAGACGTAGATATCTATGCAAATGACTAAGCATCTTTAGTCAGCAGTAAATAAGAACCCGACCACAAAATGGTCGGGTTTTTTTATTCCCACAAATCTTGTTGATTACGATTGTTGAGTAGCTTTTGATTTTGCTGAGCAATTGACATTGCTCTTGCTCCAGGAACAACAGTGATCTGCGCGCCTGCGGCTAAAAAACCAGTTTTAACCACTCGCAGATACCATCCACAAAAGCCTGATTGCACCATTGCCTTGGAGGCGCCTTTGTAGCCCACAGTAGCATTGAACTTAAAGCAGGGTTCACGGAGTTTGACAACGACAAATTCGAGATTGCCAATCAATAGTTTGTCACCAACAAAGACTTCGGTTTCTAGTAGACCTTCAATAGTGAAGTTCTCCCCAATTGCACCGTGTTTTAGCAAAGTGGGTCTTTTCGTTTCACGAGAGAGCAGTTCATTCCAAAAAGCATAGTGCTCTGCTGGATAAACATAGATTGCTTTTTCGATTCCACCATGCACACTCAGATCAGCTTGCTCATCGCCTTTGACACCTAAAGAATGAATTTCCACCGAAAGTGGATTTTCTAAATTGCTGACACTCTTTTTATGGATTGCTGAAGCAACTGATTTGTAGTCTGGGTGGTGATTACCAAACAGCGGTATAACCTTACCCGTGGAAATCGAGAGTAGTCTCATGAATATAAACCCCGCTAGTAGCGACAGCGTGCATCACTTTTGTATTTGGTGAAATAGACGATTAAGTCAGCGTCTGATTTGTATTGGGTGTAGTAGATCACTGCACGCGCATCACTTTTATATTTTGTATAGAACCATACGCCTGGTTCATTATCACTAGAGTATTGGGTTTCATAGACAATGCAGTTAGCCTCGGACTGATATTTGGTGATAAATACCTTGGCATTAGCTTCCGAGGGATAGTTGGTGATGAAAATTTGCGCTGCGGATGCGTTTGAGGCTAAAAAACTACTCAAAATCGTCAAAATCAGGAATTGTGGGAGATGTTTTCTCATGACTCTATATTACGGTTTCTGGCTTAGGCCATTACAGAATGGGGCAGATTTGCTACAATCTCATGTTCGGCGATTTAGCTCAGTTGGTTAGAGCGATGGAATCATAATCCACAGGTCCGGGGTTCGAATCCCTGAATCGCCACCAAATCTTAAGGCCATTGCCCGTCTGCAGTGGCCTTTTTCTTAGGTTGGCTAGAATCGTCTTATGGCTAAATTGTGGAACTTTATTCTTTTCCAGGCAGGTTGGTTTGCTTGTGTATTGGGTGCTGCAAAGCACCAGCTGTTTTGGCCAATTGTTGGTACGCTAGCCTATATCGCTTTTCATATTTGGCGCTCACCCTCTCCAAAAACTGAATTTAACCTCTTATTAAAAGCCCTAGTTTTTGGGCTGGTTGCCGATACCCTGATCATGTATTTGGGATACCTAGATTTTGGCAATGCCTGGCCCTCTCCTTATTTATCGCCGTTATGGATGTGGACCCTTTGGGTGTTAGTGGCCACTACCGTCAACAGCTCCTTATCTTGGTTAAGGGGTCGTCCCATTTTGGCCGCTACCCTGGGGGCCATTTCCGGCCCCTTATCTTATGAGGCTGGAATTCGGCTGGGAGCTGGAGGATGGGGTCCTGGGGGCCAAATCACAGGTTTTATCTTGTTATCCCTAGTTTGGGCTATAGCTGTACCCCTCTTTTTCTACTGGGATCGGGCCCCTATCAAACCTAGCTTAGTAAAAAATCTGTAAATTCCTTTAAAAAGTCGCTTGCAAATACTACTGTTTTTATATACAGTAACTTCTAAGTTGTGAAACAGTAGATAAAACTTCGGGAAAAAGCCCAACATAAAGCGAAAAGGAATCAAAAATGGCCTTGGATGACAAAAGAAAATCAGCCTCCTCAGAATTCGAGGGAATGAGCGGAGACAAGCAAAAAGCGTTAACAGCAGCTTTAGCACAAATTGAGAAGCAATTTGGCAAGGGCTCAATCATGAGATTGGGCGATGCTGAAATTAGTCAAGATGTTCAAGTGGTATCTAGCGGTTCACTAGGTCTTGATATTGCTTTAGGAGTTGGCGGTATCGCACGGGGTCGTGTGATCGAGATTTATGGGCCAGAGTCATCTGGTAAAACAACTTTAACTTTGCATGCAATTGCAGAAATGCAAAAGCTTGGCGGCACATGCGCCTTCATTGACGCAGAGCACGCTTTAGATGTGCAGTACGCATCGCGTCTTGGTGTTGATGTCAATAATCTATTGATCTCTCAACCAGATACTGGTGAGCAAGCCTTAGAAATTGCTGATGCTTTAGTGCGTTCCGGCTCTATTGATTTGATCGTGATTGACTCAGTTGCCGCTTTAGTTCCAAGAGCTGAGATTGAGGGCGATATGGGCGATTCCTTGCCAGGCTTACAGGCTCGCTTGATGAGTCAGGCTTTACGTAAGTTGACTGGTGCTATTAAGCGTACCAATACAACCGTGATCTTTATTAATCAAATTCGTATGAAGATTGGTGTGATGTTTGGTTCCCCAGAAACTACTACTGGTGGAAATGCGCTCAAGTTCTATGCTTCTATGCGTTTGGATATTCGCCGCATTGGCAGTATCAAAAAAGGGGATGAGATTGTTGGTAATGAAACCCGCGTGAAGGTTGTGAAGAACAAGGTTTCTCCTCCATTCCGCGAAGCTATTTTCGACATCATGTATGGCGCTGGCATTTCCAGGGAAGGTGAAATCATTGATATGGGTGTTGAAGCTGATATCGTTGAAAAATCTGGTTCTTGGTATAGCTATAACGGTGACCGAATTGGGCAGGGCAAAGATAATGTGCGTGATTTCTTGAAAGAGAATCCAGAGATTGCTAAAGATATCGAAGCAAAAATTCGTGAGAAGTTGGGCGTTAAATCTGGTTCAGCCGTAGTAACAGATGTGCTGAGCGAAGAAGAGGAAGTCGAATAGTTTGATGTCAGAGCTAGCTAGTAAAAGCAAAGAAAGAACTAAACAAAGCCCGAGTCTCAAAGCTCGGGCTTTGCGCCTTTTATCCCTTCGAGAATACAGTCGCAAGGGCTTAGCAGCAAAGCTGGTCGAGTCAGAAGCAAGATGGGCAAAGTTAGGGGGCGAGCAAGTTGATCAAACCTCAGATTCAATCTCGGCACAAATTGCAGTAGTACTTGATGACTTTGAGGCTAGAGGCTGGCTTTCAGATGAGCGTTTTGCTGAGGCATTGGTTCGCAGACGCAGTGAGCGCTACGGAGCTCGCAAAATTGCTGATGAGCTCCAAAGGGCAGGGGTCAACGGGCCTCGTTCAGCAGCTCTCCTGCACTCTTTACGGGAAACCGAGTATCAGCGCGCCTATGACCTTTGGGCTCGAAAGTATGCTGTAGTAGCCAAGGACCAGAAGGAGCGTGCCAGGCAATATCGCTTCTTGGCCTCTAAGGGTTTTAGTTCCGAAGTTGTTGCAAGGGTAGTTGGTGGACAAAAGCCTGATTAGGGCAATTACGGATCGGCAATACGAAATTGCCGCGTTGCAGCATGATAGACTTACGGGGTCGGTAAAGCCGTTCGCATTTATTCAAATTTGGCTAATTAGCTATATCTAGAGTAAGCATGGGATTAAGGCAACATCGGTTTTGCTAATCCTCATCACTTACTAAAAAAGATACTGTTTCGGAGTAATTATGAAAATTCACGAGTACCAAGGCAAAGAACTTTTGCGCCAATTTAATGTGCCTGTTCCAAACGGCATTCCTGCATTTAGTGTTGATGAGGCAATGAAGGCCGCTGAAAAACTAGGTGGCCCAGTATGGGTTGTGAAGGCTCAGATTCATGCGGGTGGTCGCGGTAAGGGTGGCGGCGTGAAGTTAGCAAGAAGCATGGATGAGGTGAAGAAATACGCCTCTGAAATTTTGGGTATGCAGCTCAAGACTCACCAGACAGGACCAGAAGGTCAAAAAGTAAATCGCCTCTTAATTGAAGATGGTGCAGATATCAAAAAAGAGTATTACTTCAGCATCGTTACAGACCGTGGCACACAAAAGAATGTGATTATGGCTTCAAGCGAAGGCGGTATGGATATTGAAGAAGTTGCTCAATCACATCCAGAAAAAATTATCAAAGTATTTGTTGATCCAATGATTGGCTTGACAGATGCTGATTCCGATATTGTTGCAAAAGGAATTGGTGTTCCAGAAGCTTCTATTCCAATGGCGCGTGACGTATTTAAGAACCTATACAAAACCTATTGGGATACAGATGCTTCATTGGTGGAGATCAACCCATTGATCCTTGAAGGTAATGGCAAGATCAAGGCGCTAGATGCTAAATTTAACTTTGATCCAAACGCATTATTCCGTCACCCTGAAATCGTTGCATACCGCGATATCGATGAAGAAGATCCTGCAGAGATTGAGGCTTCTAAATTTGACCTTGCTTACATCTCATTAGATGGCAATATCGGTTGTTTGGTGAACGGCGCTGGTTTAGCGATGGCAACCATGGATACCATTAAGTTATTTGGTGGCGAGCCAGCAAACTTCCTAGACGTAGGTGGTGGCGCTACTGCTGAAAAAGTGACTGAAGCATTCAAGATCATGCTTAAGAACAAAAGTGTACAAGCGATTTTGGTCAACATCTTCGGCGGTATCATGCGTTGCGACGTGATCGCTGATGGCGTAGTTACAGCATGTAAGGCTGTGAATCTCACAGTTCCTTTGGTTGTGCGTATGAAAGGCACCAATGAAGAGCTGGGTAGAAAGATTCTTGCAGACTCTGGTTTACCAATCATTAGCGCCGATTCAATGGCCGAAGCCGCTACCAAGGTAGTAGCTGCTGTTGCCAAAAATAAATAATTCAGGAATTTCAATATGTCTATTTTGATCAATAAAAACACCAAAGTCATTACTCAGGGTATTACTGGTAAGACAGGTCAGTTCCATACTGAAAAGTGTCAAGAGTATGCAAACGGCAAGAATTGTTTTGTTGCAGGTGTTAATCCTAAAAAGGCTGGCGAGTCTATTTTTAATATTCCAATTTATGGAACTGTTAAAGAAGCTGCCGCACAAACTGGTGCAACCACTTCCGTAATCTATGTCCCCCCTCCAGGTGCTGCTGCTGCCATCTGGGAGGCGGTTGAGGCTGACCTTGATTTCGTAATCTGTATTACTGAAGGTATCCCTGTGCGCGATATGCTAGAAGTGCGCAATAAGATGAAAGCTAAAGAGGCTAATGGCGGCAAGAAAACGTTATTGCTTGGTCCAAACTGCCCAGGAATCATTACCCCAGATGAAATCAAGATTGGCATCATGCCAGGGCATATTCATAAGAAGGGCCGTATTGGTGTTGTTAGTCGTTCTGGTACCTTGACCTATGAAGCGGTTGGTCAATTGACGTCCATTGGTTTAGGACAATCGACCGCTGTTGGTATTGGCGGAGACCCAATTAATGGCCTAAAGCACATCGACATCATGAAAATGTTCAATGAAGATCCAGAGACTGATGCAGTCATCATGATTGGTGAAATCGGTGGTCCGGATGAAGCTGAAGCTGCGCGCTGGTGCAAGGCTAATATGAAAAAGCCGGTAGTGGGCTTTATTGCTGGTGTAACAGCGCCTCCTGGAAAACGTATGGGCCATGCTGGCGCATTGATTTCTGGTGGAGCTGATACTGCTGATGCCAAACTCGCGGTCATGGAAGAGTGTGGTTTCACGGTAACAAAGAATCCATCAGAAATGGCAGCTTTACTAAAAGCTATGTTGTAATTAGCACTTCAAAATAAGTAGTGAAAACATAAAAACGTAGGGAGACAGTATGGATTTTTCAGCATTTTCAGATGCCACTTTTTGGGCGGCTCTTCTATCAATCATCGTCGCTAATATCTTGTTGTCTGGCGATAACGCAGTAGTGATTGCTTTGGCATCACGAAACTTGCCGCCTGCCCAGCAAAAGCAAGCTATTTTTTGGGGTAGTGCAGCAGCGATTATTTTAAGAATCGTGCTGACAATTACAGCGGTCGCTTTATTGTCTTTGCCATATCTCAAAATTATTGGCGGCTTATTATTGCTTTATATTGGTGTTCAGCTTCTAGCTGATAGCGGCGGCGAAGAGGATATGAAGGCTGAGTCTAGTATTTGGGCAGCCATTAGGACAATCTTGGTTGCAGATTTGGTGATGAGTTTGGATAACGTATTGGCGGTTGCGGCTGCAGCGCAAAAGGGGCCAGAAGAGACTCGTTTACTTCTTTTAATTATTGGTCTTGGACTTTCTATCCCTTTAATTATTTTTGGTAGTTCAATGCTGTTAAAGGTTATGGATCGCTTCCCAATCATCATCACTTTGGGCGCCGGCTTATTGGGCCTACTGGCTGGCGGTATGCTAGTAGATGATCCAGCAATAAAAGACAGTATCCAAGAGGCATTGGGTGATGCGAAGCTAGCCTTTGAGATTATTGGCGTTGCTATTGTTATTTTGCTTGGTACCTACTTAAAGAAAAAGAATGCTCATCAAGAGGCGTAAATATCTCTCTAAGTAATCAGTAAAAGCCGGCCTTTAAAGCCGGCTTTTTTACGCAAGGCATTCTTGAATAGAAGAGGTATAGACTGGATGATGAGGTATTTCACCTCAGGAGTTAGAAGATATGCAAAATCTAAGTAAAAGCAAAGAGGCAGGATTCACCCTCATCGAAGTCATGGTTGTGGTAGCTATCATAGGTATCTTGGTGGCGGTAGCAGTTCCTCAATATCAAGATTACATTGCCCGTAGTCGTGTTGTTGAGGGCATGAATTTATCTTCTAGCGCAAAGCTTGCAGTTACTGAAGCTTTTGCGAGTCGTGGCACAGTACAAATGGATGAGGCAACCAATGGATCATTTACCTTTGGACCAACCCGCAGTGTCAAGTTAATCGAAATTACTCCATCAGGAGCCATTGCTATTGACTACCAAGTAAGCGTAGCACCAGACGGCAAGAACACATTACACCTCATTCCAACGAATGATCCTGATGCAAATGCACCAAAGCCAATTGACCTTTCAAAACCAGAGGGTGCTACTTGGGCAGGTGGTTGGTCTTGTAGATCTACAGAGACAAATCTACTGCCTCAGTTGTTACCATCTGAGTGCAGAATCAGTAAATAGAGATTTTGTAATAAGCGATAGTAAAAATTTAGCCGCCTTAGCGCGGTTAAATTTTGATAGCCGTCCATTCCCCAGACTTACCACCACTCTTCTCTAGTAGTTTCACATCACCCATCACCATGCCTCTATCGACTGCTTTGCACATATCGTAGATTGTGAGAAGGGCGACTTGGACTGCGGTGAGGGCTTCCATTTCTACACCGGTTGGCCCTGTTGTTTCTGCCTTCACTTGACAGGTAATGCTGTTGTCTTTTGGGTTTGTTTGAAACTCTAGACTAACGTGGGTTAATGCCAGCGGATGGCAAAGTGGAATGAGATCTGCTGTTTTCTTGGAAGCCTGAATGCCGGCAATTCTGGCAATACCCAGCACATCACCCTTTTTATGGTTTCCGCCTTCAACCATTTTGAACGTCTCTGGCAGCATAATGATCTTGCCGGTAGCAATGGCAATTCTGTGGGTAGAGGCTTTATCACCCACATTTACCATATGGGCTTGGCCGCTTTCATCAAAATGAGTTAGTTTGTTCATGGGATAAGTTTTACCATATAGGCATGCAGGATATAAAGTTCCTTATCAAAACCTCGTTTTGGCAGCGCGTTTTAGCCGCTCAGCTAATACTAGCCTTGTCATGTTCGACCATTGCTCCTGCTTATGCAGCAGCCCCTGTTGGCGATGTTTCTGTAGATGGTAACTCTGCGGCTATCCAAAATATTGGCAGAGCGATGCAATCCTCTGATGCGAAATCCTCTAAGTTGCCAAATCGTAATACTTTACAAAGCCAACCGAATATTGTTTTGCCTGATATGGGTGACCCCGGTGGAGACTCGTTAAGTCGAATTGATGAGCGTAAGTATGGCGAGATGATCATGCGTCAGATTCGTCCTGATCCTGATTATTCAAATGACTTACCCATCTATGATTTTTTAAATCAAATGGAGCGTCGCTTATTGCAGGCTGCTAAACAATTACAACTTGGCGGTGCTAATGAGCAAGGCAGTGGCGCTTATAACTTTGAAGTATTTGCAGTGAAAGATAGCAGTATTAATGCATTTGCTTTACCAGGTGGATTTATTGGTTTTCATACTGGTTTACTGGTGAGCGCAGAAACAGATTCAGAAGTGGCTTCCGTAATGGGGCATGAGACTGGACACGTTTTGCAGCGCCATCTTGCACGTCAAATGGATAAGCAATCTACTAATGCCATGATTGCCATTGCAGGTATGGTGCTTGGCGCTTTAGCAATGTCTCGGAACCCTTCGGCCGCAGCCGGTCTTATGCAAGGCGGTCAGGCAATGGCTATTGACAACCAACTGTCGTACTCAAGAGATGCTGAGCGTGAGGCGGACCGCGTTGGTTTTCAGATTTTGGAGGCGAGTGGATACGATGTCAATGGTGCTCCAGGTTTTTTCCAGCGCCTACAAAGAGCTACAAGTGTTATGGACAAAAGTGTTCCTGCCTATGTTAGAACTCACCCTTTAACTACTGATCGTATTGCGGATATGCAAGATAGGGCGAGAAGAGTTGCAATACGTAACGTACCAACCTCGGTCGAGTTTTATTTCATTAAAGCGAGAGCGCGTATGGAACAGTCAGGAACTTCAAGTGGTTTATACGATCTCAAAAATACCTTTGAAAGTTTGAGTAAGCAGCCCCAGGCTGGCAAGCAAATGGAGGGTTTTTATGGTTTGGCCCTCATTGCCCAGCGTCAGGGCAAGATAGATCAAGCAGAATCCTATTTGCAGCAAGCACGTAATTTGGCGCAAGCTGCTAGTGCCCCAGGCTCGCCTATTCAGAGACAAAGTTTATCTCTTGATATCACCGCATCTGAATTAGCTTTAGCTAAAGGTAAGGGGGAGGAAGCTTTACAAATTGCGCAAGCAACTTTGCGTGCTTATCCTCAGTCCTATGCAGCCGGTGCTGCAATGATCAATGCAGATTTAGCTCTTGGCCGAACTAATGATGCAATCACGTGGCTTAAAGCTCGTACCCGCTTACAGCCTAATGAAATTGTCTGGTGGAGTTTGCTATCAAAAGCCTATGATCAGGCCAAGAATGTATCCATGCGTCATTACGCCCTTGGAGAGAAATATGCTCTTGAAGGTGCTTGGCCATCAGCAATTGAGCAATTAAAGATTGCTCGCTCTGCTGGCGGCTCTGATTACTATCAAGGCTCCAGTATTGATGCACGTTTGCGTGAGATGCAAAGACAGTATCAAGATGAACTTAAAGAGCAGGGAAAAATTCCGGGCTAGGAGCTTTTGTCACTTGGAATTGCAATGAACTGAAACCGAGCGGCAAGCTCTGCCGAATGAATTGGATCTAAAGGCAATTGTTTGCCTTGCCAATTCCAGGATCCACCAAAGCTACAAGCTTCTTCGCGTAACTTAGCCATTTCTGAAAAAAGATCTAAGTCGTGATCATGCAAAAGTGCTACGCTTTGACGATCTACTTTAGAAAACGACATCTGATTATCTGGCTGATAGAGTAGTTGATTTACTTTTCCGACAATATAGATATTGCCGTATTCATCGCTAAAGGCAGCACTTGCTTCTATCAGATTTTGGCACTGGGTAATAAGTTGTAAGCCATTTTCGCTTGGGTTAATTCGGGCGATCCAGGGCGTCGCATCGAGTGTGACATATACGCGTTGAGGACCATTCTGAAAAAAGTACCTACCTAAATGGTCACATGCATAGTTTCTAGAGATAAATTCATTGAAGGATCTATGAGTGATAAGTTGGCCGGGTAATTTATTGTGCTGCGCAAACTCGTCGCGCATACGCCATTGACCACGTCGATCTAAAGCAAGCCAGCCAAAGCAATCCGGTACATTTGGCCACTTGATGAGTGAGCGTAATACTTGCTCATCCATGTCGATATTTAATGCAAGCCGTGGGGTGTGGAGGGTGCATCAAAAGTTTCTTCGGTGGAGCGACTCGCATGCAGATGTGCAATGCGCCAGCCCTGACTGTCTTGCAGAAGTACTAGAGTGATATTGAGAAAAAATTCAGCTTCGATTTGATCGGCTCTTAAATGCACTGCTTCGGTAGTGTCGTAAATTGCAGCCCCCAGGATAGTATGGCTGATACAAGCAATCGGCTCTAAAAATAATGGCTGCTTGGATAAAAGTCTCTCTAGACCTTTGCGAATTTCAGTATGACCACTAAGGCGATGACCTTCGGGCAGAACACAGGTGATGGAGTCATCATCAAGCCAGATATCTAAGGCGCCTTTGACATCACGATTCCGTAGCGCCTCTCTCCAAGCATCTACGACTTCATCAGCATTGTGAAAGAGTCTGGCAAGTTTGGTCATGGCTTACTTTTCTGAGTCATTATTTCAATGTATTGAGTGTATCCAATACTTGACCTGGCAGAATATCTTTTAAGCATTTCAAGTGACCAAGGGGGCATACTCTTTTGTGGCATGGGCTACAAGGCATATTGAGCCAAATTACCTCAGCCTTATCAGATAAAGGCGGCGTATGGGCTGGATCGCTTGAGCCAAAGATGGCTACCTGAGGGATCCGAAGAGCTGCTGCAATGTGCATCAGTCCTGAATCGTTGCTCACGACGGCTTTGCTCATTCCAATTAAAGCGATAGCCTCATCTAATGAGGTATTGCCACACCAATTATGAATGTTGGTGTGGTGCTTTACTTGAGAGGTAATTTCATAGGCAAGAGAGTGATCACTTTTACTGCCCAAGATTACTATTTGAATGCTAGGTTTTTCTGCAATCAGCTTTTGCGCAAGCACTGCAAAGTGCTCAGTAGGCCAGCGTTTCGTGGGCCCATATTCTGCACCTGGACACATTACATAAATTAGGTCGCTACTGATATTGGTATTTTGCAATTTATTTTCTACAGACTGTTTTGCTGAAGAAGAAACGTTGAGTCTAGGAATTAATTTCTCAGGTTGAATAGGCGCATCATCTTTTAGAAGTTGGCTCAATGCTAAGTAGTGCTCTACCATCGGTGGGCGGTTGATTTTGCTTGGGTTATCTAGAGCTAAATTAATCAGGCCAAAACGCATTTCACCGCGATAGCCAATCCGAAAAGGAATATTAGCTAACCAGGGAATGAGAGCAGATTTAAAACTATTAGGCAATACAAAACAAGTCTGATATTTTTTAGCCTCGATCTCTTTGGCTAATTTTTTGCGCAAGTGCCATTGCAATTTCTGATGTTCAAACTTTGCCTCAATGACTTCGTGCACTTCTGAGCAGGCCCGATAGATGGGCGCAACCCAAGCGCTTGCAAGAACATCTATTTTAGAATTTGGATAAAGTGCCTTGAGATTGGCTAGCAAAGGTTGCGTGCTTACAGCGTCTCCAATCCAGTTTGGAGCAATGATCAGAATACTTTGCATGTGTTGTATCCCGAGTCAGCGCCCCATGATGGGGCGCCGATAAGGCTTAGTGTCCGTGTGGCTCAGTGCCGGGGATGAGCTTATACTCAGCACCGCAATACGGACACTTTGCTTCCCCGGTTTCGGTGATGTCCAAAAAAACCCGTGGATGAGAGTTCCAGGCAGGAGTTTGATTGGTTGGGCAATGCAATGGCAGGTCTTTGCCATTTATCATCACAACTTGAGCTTGAGTCATAAATCGCTTCCTGATTACTTCACGTAAGTGAGCCAAGATTTATATTTGTCACTTCTGCCATATACCGCATCAAAATACGTCTTCTGAATTTTTTCAGTAATCGGACCACGCTTACCATCACCAATACTGCGGTCATCAAGCTCACGAATTGGAGTGACTTCAGCAGCAGTGCCGGTAAAGAAGGCTTCATCTGCAGAATAAACTTCATCACGTGTCAATCGTTTTTCCCGAACTTCATATCCAAGGTCTTTTGCAATCTGAATGACAGAGTCGCGAGTAATACCATCTAAGCAAGATGCTAGATCAGGCGTATACACGATACCATTGCGAATCATGAAGAGATTTTCGCCAGAGCCTTCTGAAACGTAACCTTCGGTATCTAGTAGTAAAGCTTCGTCATATCCATTGGCGGTGACTTCTTGATTGGCCAAAATGGAGTTAATGTAATAACCAGAGGCCTTGGCGCGCACTAGCGAAGAGTTCACAAAGTGGCGCGTAAATGAGGAGGTCTTGACCCGAATACCTTTGTTTAGACCATCTTCACCTAAATAAGCGCCCCATTCCCAGGCAGCGATTGCGGTATGAATACTATTTCCTTTGGGAGAAATGCCGAGTTTTTGAGAGCCAATAAAAATGATCGGGCGAATATAGCAAGCCTCAAGCTTGTTGCTATTGACTACGTCAATAATCGCCTTAGTAATCACTTCTTGGCTGTAGGGCATGCTCATTTGAAAAATCTTAGTACCATTAAAGAGGCGTTTTACATGCTCTGGGAGGCGGAAAATCGCTGTGCCTTGAGGGGTTTTGTAGGCACGGATGCCTTCAAATACCCCCATACCATAGTGCAGACTATGAGTTAGGACGTGAATATTGGCCTCACGCCAGGGAATGAGCTTCCCATCGGACCAAATAAAGCCATCGCGGTCGGACATCGACATTTTCTCTACCTTTTTGTATCTAGTTAACGGGGGCGCCGAGGGAGGGTTTGAGGCCCTAGGCCCAAAATACGTCCAAGTCCCTATTGTAGAGCAGGCGGAGGACTACCTTGGCTGAGATCCTTTGGGTTATTTGGGCCAGACGATTTAGAATGGAGTATTCCACATAAACCACCAAATTTGCCTAATCCCATGCCGGAATCCTTATTTAAAGTCAAACGTTTAAGCGAATTAGCTCAATCCGGCCAACTGAAGGGGAAGCGGGTTCTAATCCGAGCCGATCTTAATGTGCCTCAAGACGAAGCAGGCAATATTACTGAAGACACTCGTATTCGGGCATCGATGCCTGCAGTACAAATGTGTTTGGATGCTGGTGCTGCAGTGATGGTGACTTCTCACTTAGGACGTCCTGTCGAAGGCCAATTTAAATCTGAAGATAGTCTAGCTCCAGTAGCCGATCGCATTGCTACTTTGCTCCATCGCAAAGTGCCACTTATCAGTGATTGGGTTGATGGCGGATTTCAGGTGCATCCAGGCGAAGTAGTTCTTCTAGAAAATTGCCGCTTAAATGTGGGCGAGAAAAAAAATACTGATGAGTTAGCCAAAAAGATTGCTGCTCTATGTGATGTCTATGTAAACGATGCATTTGGCACTGCACATCGTGCTGAAGCAACCACTAATGGAGTTGCTAAGTTTGCACCTATTGCTTGTGCCGGTCCATTAATGGCAGCTGAATTAGATGCATTAAGTCGTGCGTTAGCAAACCCAAAGCGACCACTAATAGCAATTGTTGCTGGCTCTAAAGTTTCCTCTAAGCTCACTATTTTGAAGGCTCTTTCTGAGAAGGTCGATGAGCTGATTGTTGGCGGTGGCATTGCAAATACCTTCATGCTTGCAAAAGGTTTGCCAATTGGTAAATCGCTCGCTGAACCAGACTTAGTCAATGAAGCTAGAGAAATTATGGACCTTATGGAAAAGCGTGGTGCGCATGTACCAATTCCTGAAGATGTCGTGGTTGCGAATGAACTCTCTCCCTTGGCCCGTGCAAACCGTGTGCCTGCAGATCAAGTTGCCGAAGACGATATGATTTTAGATATTGGCCCTAAGACTGCCGCTCGGCTCTCTACCATGCTTGCACACGCAGGCACGATTGTTTGGAACGGACCGTTGGGTGTGTTTGAAATTGATCAATTTGGCGGCGGCACAAAAATGTTGGCTGCCGCAATTGCACATTCACCCGCATATTCAATCGCTGGTGGTGGTGATACATTAGCAGCGATCGCTAAATATGGTATTGAGAATCAAGTGGATTACATTTCAACTGGTGGTGGCGCTTTCCTAGAATTCCTAGAAGGTAAAACTTTGCCAGCCTTTGCAGTACTAGCCGAAAGAGCGAAAGACTAAATATGCTACGAGCCACAAAAATTATTGCAACTCTAGGACCAGCATCTGAACAGCCTGAGGTACTACGTGACATGATTCGTGCAGGCGTTGATGTGGTGCGCATGAACTTCTCACATGGCACTGTAGCCGATCACAAAGCACGTCATGATCTAGTGAGAAGCATCTCTGCAGAAGTGGGTAAAGAGGTTGGCATTATGGCTGACCTTCAGGGCCCCAAAATTCGTGTGGGTAAATTTGCAAATAGCAAAATTCTTCTCAAAGAGGGCGAAAAGTTTATTCTGGACATCGCTTGTGAACTAGGCGATCAGGGGCGCGTAGGGCTTGATTACAAAGAGTTGCCTGATGATGTGAAGCCTGGTGATCGCCTTTTACTGAATGATGGCCTGGTAGTACTGCGTGTCGAGAGCGTTAAGGGTGGTGAAATTCATACCCTTGTGGAGCAAGGCGGCCCACTCTCTAATAACAAAGGTATTAATCGTGCCGGTGGTGGTTTGACTGCGCCAGCGCTTACCGAAAAAGATATTGCTGATTTGGATGCTGCAATTGCAATGGGCGTTGACTTCTTGGCAATTAGCTTTCCAAAAGATGGTGCTGATATGGCGTATGCACGTAAATTAGCTGATGCCGCGAGCGCTAAATATGGCGTTGGCAAAGTCAGAACGATTGCTAAAGTCGAGCGTGCTGAAGCTATTGAGCCTAAGGCACTCAAAAGTATTATTGAACAAAGTGATGGCATTATGGTCGCCCGAGGCGATCTCGCCATTGAAGTGGGTAACGCTGCAGTAC
>Ga0208496_1000377_pt1 | contig 15883 bp, 15 predicted proteins | sample CryBogmetaGMA2M_FD_184552 | JGI IMG/M metagenome (GOLD analysis project Ga0208496, IMG submission 184552) | Freshwater microbial communities from Crystal Bog, Wisconsin, USA - MA2M (SPAdes) | ecosystem: Environmental > Aquatic > Freshwater > Lake | place: Crystal Bog, Wisconsin, USA | collected... | reverse complement strand
GCTCTACTGTCTTCTGCATATGATCAAGCAAAAAATGTACCCATGAGACACTACGCTTTAGGTGAAAAGTACGCCCTGGAAGGGGCTTGGCCTTCAGCTATTGAACAGATGCGAATTGCTCGGACTGCAGGTGGTGCAGATTATTACCAAGGCTCTAGTATTGATGCGCGCCTACGTGAAATGCAAAGACAGTATCAAGATGAGCTTAAGGAGCAGGGAAAAAATCCTGGCTAAGTATTAAGGTTGCGGACTTGGGTTGTAATGGAATCGAGCACTAAGTTCATCGGAGTGAATGGGATCTAAGGGCAATAATTTTCCATGCCAATTCCAGGAGCCACCAAAGCTACAGGCTTCTTCACGCAAATTGGCTAACTCAGAAAATAGATCTAAGTCATGGTCGTGTAAGAGAGCAATACTTAGATGATCTGATTTAGAGAAATCCTTGCCGTTACTTGAATTTATTACTTGCTTCATCAGACCAACAATATAAATATTACCGTTTTCATCACTTAAAGCAGCGTTAGGCTCAAGATGAGTATGGCATTGTGTAGTTAGCCGCAAGCCTTGTTCGCTCGGGATTAGCCTGGCTATCCATGGCGTTGCATCTAGCGCGATAAAAACCCGTTGTGGGCCATTCTGAAAAAAGTATCTTCCTAACTCATCGACTGCATAGTTTCTCGAGATATAGTCATTTAAGGCTACGTGTTGAATAGCTTGGCCTGGTAACTTATTTTGCTGCGTAAATTCATTACGCATGCGCCACTGGCCACGCCGATCTAATGCAAGCCAGCCAAAGCACTCTGGCACATTAGGCCACTTGATGAGCGATCGAAGTACTTGCTCATCCATGTTGATGTTTAATGCAGACCGTGTGGTGTAGCTGGAGCATCAAAAGTTTCTTCTGTTGAACGGCTAGCATGGAGGTGGGCAATCCTCCAGCCTTGGCTGTCTTGTAGCAGAACTAGTGTGATATTAAGAAAAAACTCTGCTTCTATTTGGTCGGCCTTGAGATGAACTGCTTCTGTGGTGTCATAGATCGAAGCACCCAAGATGGAGTGACTAATGCAAGCAATTGGCTCAAGAAATAAAGGCTGCTTAGACAGCAACCTTTCTAAGCCCTGGCGAATTTCTGCATGACCACTTAAGCGGTGACCTTCGGGAAGTACGCAAGTAATAGAGTCATCATCTAGCCAAATATCTAAAGCACCTTGCACATCGCGATGACGTAAAGCATCACGCCAAGCATCCACAACTTCATCGGCATTGTGAAAGAGTCTGGCAAGTTTGGTCATGGCTAGCTTTCCCTGAGGGGTAATTACAAGGTATTGAGTGTAGCCAAAACTTGTTCTGGCAATATGTCTTTTAGGCACCTTAAGTGACCCAGTGGGCATTCTCTTTTATGGCAAGGACTACAAGGCATATTAAGCCAAATAACTTGAGCCTTATCAGATAGAGGTGGCGTATGAGACGGGTCGCTGGAGCCAAAGATAGCTACCTGAGGAACCGTTAAGGCTGCTGCAATATGCATAAGCCCGGAGTCGTTACTAATGACAGCCTTGCTCTGTCCGATGAGGGCAAGCGCTTCATCTAAGGATGTGTTCCCGCACCAGTTATGGATATTTTTTGCATGATCTGCTTGGGTAAGGATTTCTTGGGCGATTGCATCGTCACCTGTACTCCCAAGGATGATGACCTGATTATGAGAATCTTGAGAAATCAGGTTTGAGGCTAATTTTGCAAAGTGGTCTGCTGGCCAACGTTTACTCGGACCATATTCTGCACCCGGGCATATTACATAAAGAGAGCCATTATGAATCTGAGCATTCTGTAGTTTGCGTTCTACAGATTCTTTTGCGGGCATCGAAACATGGAGCTTGGGAGTTAAATTAATCGCTGGGTTTGTCTCATCATCGAGAAGCTCAATTAGTGCTTGGTAGTGCTCCACCATAGGTGGTCGATTGAATTTACTGGGGTTATCTAGTGATAAATTAATTAAGCCAAAGCGAAATTCACCGCGATAGCCAATGCGAAATGGAATGTTGGCTAGCCAAGGAATGAGTGCAGATTTAAGGCTATTGGGTAATACAAAACAGGCTTGATAATTATTGGATTCAAGCTGCTTCGCGAGATTCTTTCTCAGACCCCATTGCAATTGTTTGTGCTCAAACTTCGCCTCGATCACCTGGCTTACTTCAGAGCAAGCTCGATAAATAGGGGCTACCCAAGTGCTGGCAAGAACATCAATCTTTATATTTGGATAGAGCACCTTAAGACTTGCAAGCAAAGGCTGGGTCATGACTGCATCCCCAATCCAGTTTGGTGCGATGATCAGAATACCTTGCATGTGATGTATCCCGACTCAGCGCCTCAGAGCAAAGCGCTGATAAGGCTTAGTGTCCGTGTGGCTCAGTACCAGGAATGAGCTTGTATTCAGCACCGCAATACGGGCACTTCGCTTCCCCGGTTTTGATGATATCCAAGAAAACCCGTGGATGTGAATTCCAGGCAGGCGTTTTATTGGTTGGGCAATGCAAAGGCAGATCTTTACCATCTACCAATACAGCTTGTGCTTGTGTCATGTTCCGCTTCCTAATTGCTAAATATTATTTAACGTAAGTGAGCCACGATTTGTATTGATCGCTTCTTCCGTACACGGCATCAAAATAGGTCTTCTGAATTTTTTCAGTGATTGGGCCACGTTTGCCATCGCCAATTGTGCGATCATCCAACTCGCGAATTGGAGTAACTTCAGCGGCCGTACCAGTAAAGAAGGCTTCATCAGCAGAATAAATTTCATCGCGTGTGATGCGTTTTTCGCGCAACTCAAGACCAAGGTCTTTGACAATATCAATGATGGAATCACGAGTGATACCGTCTAAGCAAGAGGCTAGGTCAGGCGTGTAAACAATGCCATCACTCACCATAAAAATGTTCTCTCCTGAACCTTCGGAAACATAACCTTCGGTATCCAGCAATAGAGCTTCATCGTATCCATTGGTAGTTACTTCTTGGTTTGCCAATATAGAGTTGATGTAATAACCAGAGGCTTTAGCGCGCACAAGGGAGGAATTCACAAAGTGGCGAGTAAATGAGGAAGTTTTAACCCGAATACCTTTATTGAGGCCATCTTCACCTAAATAAGCACCCCATTCCCAGGCAGCAATTGCTGTATGAATGGTGTTGCCTTTAGGGGAGATGCCTAGTTTTTGGGAGCCGATAAAGATGATTGGGCGGATATAGCAAGCCTCCAGCTTATTGCTGTTCACCACATCAATAATGGCTTTGGTGATCTCTTCAGGGCTGTACGGCATGCTCATTTGAAAGATCTTCGTACCATTAAAAAGGCGCTTTACATGCTCTGGTAGGCGAAAAATAGCGGTGCCTTGAGGTGTTTTATAGGCGCGGATGCCCTCAAAAACACCCATTCCGTAATGAAGGCTATGGGTTAGAACGTGAATATTGGCTTCGCGCCAAGGAACTAGCTTCCCATCGGACCAAATGAAGCCATCGCGGTCGGACATCGACATTTTTTCTACCTTTGTTGTATCAGTTAATCCGGTTAATCGGGGCGCTCGGACAAGGGGAGTATGCCCCTTAGGCCCAAAATACCTCTAAGTTCCTATTGTAGAGCAGGTAGCGAAGTGGGATACCTCCGACCTTGAGGCTTGCAAGCCTAGACGATTTAGAATGGAGCATTCCCCACAAACCTCTTTATTTGCCAAATCTCATGCCGGAATCCTTGTTTAAAGTTAAGCGCTTAAGTGAATTAGCCCAATCAGGCCAATTAAAGGGGAGGCGGGTATTTATCCGCGCTGATCTGAATGTTCCACAGGATGAAGCAGGAAATATTACTGAGGACACCCGAATTCGGGCGTCGATGCCTGCAGTGCAAATTTGCTTAGATGCTGGCGCCGCTGTAATGGTGGCCTCTCATTTAGGTCGTCCAACTGAGGGCCAATTTAAACCCGAAGATAGTTTGGCCCCAGTAGCCGATCGAATGGCAACCTTACTCAATCGCAAAGTGCCACTAATTAGTAATTGGGTTGATGGTGGTTTTGAAGTGAACCCAGGCGAACTAGTGCTTCTCGAAAACTGTCGCTTGAATGTGGGCGAAAAAAAGAATGATGATGTGCTCGCCAAGAAGATTGCTGCGCTGTGTGATGTTTATGTAAACGATGCTTTTGGTACAGCGCATCGTGCTGAAGCAACGACTCATGGAGTTGCTAAATTTGCGCCGATTGCTTGCGCTGGCCCTTTGATGGCCGCTGAGTTAGATGCTTTAAGTCGTGCCCTGGCAAGCCCTAAGCGACCACTAGTAGCGATTGTTGCCGGGTCAAAGGTATCTTCAAAACTTACAATCCTCAAAGCCCTAGCGGATAAGGTAGATGAGCTGATTGTGGGCGGCGGTATTGCTAATACATTTATGCTGGCAAAGGGATTGCCTATTGGCAAATCTTTAGCTGAACCAGATTTGGTAAATGAAGCAAAAGAAATTATGGAACTCATGGAGAAGCGTGGAGCGCATGTGCCCATTCCTGAGGATGTAGTAGTTGCTAATGAACTTTCTCCGCTTGCGCGTGCAAATCGTGTGGCTGCAGATCAAGTGGCTGAAGATGACATGATTTTAGATATTGGCCCTAAGACTGCAGCCCGTCTTTCAACCATGCTTGCACATGCTGGCACGATTGTTTGGAACGGCCCTCTTGGAGTATTTGAGATTGACCAATTTGGGGGCGGCACCAAAATGCTTGCGGCAGCCATTGCCCACTCGCCCGCATTCTCTATTGCTGGCGGCGGCGATACTTTGGCAGCAATTGCTAAATATGGAATAGAAAATCAAGTAGATTACATCTCCACTGGCGGGGGCGCCTTCTTGGAATTCCTTGAAGGTAAAACTTTGCCAGCCTTTGCAGTGCTTGCTGAAAGAGCGAAAGATTAAATATGTTACGTGCAACAAAGATCATTGCAACCCTAGGGCCCGCTTCTGAAAACCCTGAAGTGTTGCGTGACATGATCCGTGCAGGCGTTGATGTGGTGAGAATGAATTTCTCCCATGGAACTGTTGCCGACCACAAGACTCGCCATGATTTAGTACGAACTATTTCAGCTGAGGTAGGTAAAGAAGTTGGCATTATGGCCGATCTGCAAGGCCCCAAAATTCGTGTTGGCAAGTTTGTTGATAGCAAGATTCTTTTAAAAGAGGGTGAGAAATTTATTCTCGACGTTGCCTGTGAACTCGGCGACCAAGGACGAGTGGGACTCGATTACAAAGAATTGCCGAAGGATGTCAAACCAGGCGATCGTCTTTTATTGAATGATGGCTTAGTGGTATTGCGCGTAGAGAGCGTGAAGGGTGGCGAGATTTTTACGCTGGTTGAGCAAGGCGGCCCGTTGTCAAACAACAAAGGCATCAATCGCGCTGGCGGGGGTTTGACTGCTCCTGCTTTAACTGAAAAAGACATTGCCGATTTGGATGCTGCAATTGCTATGGGGGTTGATTTTCTAGCCATTAGCTTTCCAAAAGATGGTGCTGATATGGCTTATGCCCGCAAGTTAGCTGATGCAGCGAGCGCTAAATATGGTGTTGGAAAAATACGGACTATCGCTAAAGTGGAGCGCGCTGAAGCGATTGAACCTGCTGCACTTAAAAGTATTATTGCTGAGAGCGACGGCATAATGGTGGCACGAGGAGACCTAGCGATTGAGGTTGGTAACGCGGCTGTTCCTGCATTACAAAAGCGCATGATTGCATGGGCACTTGAAGCCGATAAATTTACTATTACAGCTACACAAATGATGGAGTCAATGATTAATGCTCCAGTTCCTACCCGCGCCGAAGTGAGCGATGTAGCAAATGCCGTATTGGACGGTACGGATGCGGTCATGCTCTCAGCAGAATCTGCTGCAGGGATGTACCCAGTACAAACCATCAAAGCGATGGCGGAAATTTGTGTAGAGGCCGAGAAATCTGATCCCGTTAAATTAGATACCGATTTCTTAGATCAAACCTTTACTCGCATTGATCAAACGATTGCATTGGGCGCCTTATTCACGGCCCACCATTTGAATGCGGATGCTATTGCAGCATTGACTGATTCTGGTTCCACGGCAATCTGGATGAGCCGCCATAATATTCATGTCCCTATCTTTGCGCTTACCTCCAAGATTGCTACGCAACGCGCATTAAGTACCTATCGCAATGTCACGCCAATTGGCCTGGATTACACCAAGGATCGCGATACTGCTTTGCAAGAAGTCGAGGCTTGCTTAAAGAAGTCGGGTGCAGTGAAAAAAGGGGATACCGTTGTATTGACTTCGGGTGAGCCTATGGGGGAACCTGGAGGCACCAATACCCTCAAAATTATTCATGTGAAATAATTTATTAACGTATTTAATCAATATCAATTAAGAGAACATCATGGCTTTAGTATCTTTGCGACAACTCTTGGATCATGCTGCTGAAAACGGGTATGGCCTGCCAGCATTTAACGTCAATAATTTGGAACAAGTCACCGCGATTATGGAGGCAGCCAATGAGGCAGACTCTCCAGTAATCATGCAGGCATCCGCTGGTGCTCGAAAATACGCTGGCGAAGCATTCTTGCGCCATTTAATTTCGGCAGCAGTTGAGGCTTATCCACATATTCCAGTTGTAATGCATCAAGACCATGGTCAAAGTCCTGCGGTATGTATGGCTGCGATTAAGAGTGGCTTTACCAGCGTGATGATGGACGGTTCTTTAGAGGCGGACGGCAAATCTGTTGCTAGCTATGAATACAACGTGGATGTTTCTAAAGAGGTAGTGAAATTTTCCCATTCGATTGGGGTCACTGTTGAGGCAGAGTTGGGTGTGCTGGGCTCATTAGAAACTATGCAGGGTGATAAAGAAGATGGTCACGGCGCTGATGGCAAAATGACTCGTGAACAATTACTCACTGATGTTGAGCAGGCTGCTGACTTTGTAAAGGAAACTCAGTGCGATGCTTTAGCAATTGCAATTGGCACTAGTCATGGCGCATATAAGTTCACCAAAAAGCCCACTGGCGATATTTTGGCGATTGAACGTATTAGAGAAATTCATGCGCGCATTCCGAACACCCATTTAGTGATGCATGGCTCCTCAAGCGTTCCTCAGGAGCTCTTGGCTGAGATTCGTGAGTTTGGTGGCGATATGAAGGAAACATACGGTGTTCCTGTTGAAGAAATTCAAGAGGGTATTAAAAACGGTGTTCGTAAGATCAACATTGATACCGACATCCGTTTAGCCATGACAGGCGCCATTCGCCGCTACTTCATTGAAAATCCAAGCAAATTTGATCCGCGTGATTACCTCAAGCCAGCTCGTGAAGCTGCTAAGAGGGTTTGTATCGCGCGCTTTCAGGCTTTTGGATCTGCTGGTCAGGCGTCGAAAATCAAACCAATCCCATTGGAAAAAATGGCTGAATTGTATAAGAGCGGCAAACTAACTCAGATCGTGAAGTGATTTAAATATGCCCGCTTTGTATGCAACCTCTATTCAGTCATTACCTTTATTGTCCAAAGGAAAGGTACGTGATGTCTACGCTCTTGGCGAAGACAAATTATTGATGATTACCACCGATCGTTTATCAGCATTTGATGTGGTGATGGGCGAGCCTATTCCTGAGAAGGGTATTGTGCTGAATCAAATGGCCAACTTCTGGTTTGATAAGTTAGCGGCTGTGATTCCAAATCATTTAACTGGTATTGATCCCATTACAGTGGTTGCTGCGGATGAAGTGAGTCAAGTCAATGGCCGCGCAGTCGTGGCTAAGCGTTTGAAACCTATTTTGGTGGAAGCTGTTGTGCGTGGTTATTTGGCTGGTAGTGGCTGGAAAGATTACAAAGAAACTGGCAAGGTATGTGGAATTACATTGCCTGCTGGTTTGGAGAATGCGCAAAAATTACCTGAGCCTATTTTTACTCCCGCTGCAAAAGCAGAGATGGGTCAGCACGATGAAAATATTTCATTTGAAAAAGTCATTAAGTTGATTGGAGAGAAATTAGCCAATCAAATACGGGAAGTGAGTATTCGTTTATATAAAGAGGCTTCTGAATACGCTGCGACTCGTGGAATCATCATTGCCGATACCAAATTTGAGTTTGGCTTAGATGATGCCGGTCAGTTAGTTTTGATGGATGAGATTCTGACGGCTGATTCATCCCGTTTTTGGCCTGCTGAGACTTATTATGTGGGCTCAAACCCACCTTCTTATGACAAGCAATTTGTGCGAGATTGGCTAGAGACCGCTATGGTAGATGGCAAGCTTTGGTCTAAAACCGCTCCCGCACCGCAATTGCCGGCGGATGTTATTGAAAAGACTGCTGAAAAGTATCGTGAAGCCCTAAGCCGTTTGACTAAGTCGCCGATCTAAAACATCTCAGGGATAATAGAGTCTTATATCGTATATCAGCGTATTTAAGGCATTTGGAGAAGTTCATGAGTAAGAAGCCAATAGTCGGAATAGTGATGGGTTCCAATTCAGATTGGGACACGATGCAGCACGCCGCTCAAATGCTAGAGCAATTTGGTATTGCTCACGAAGCTAAAGTGCTCTCAGCGCATCGCATGCCTGATGATATGTTCCAATACGCAGAAGAAGCCCAGACCAATGGTTTGCAGGCAATTATTGCCGGAGCGGGTGGTGCAGCGCATTTGCCAGGCATGCTAGCCTCTAAAACCATTGTTCCTGTCTATGGTGTTCCAGTGGCCAGCAAATATTTACGTGGCGAAGACTCTCTCTATTCCATTGTGCAAATGCCAAAAGGTATTCCAGTAGCTACGTTTGCTATTGGTGAGGCTGGAGCAGCTAATGCAGCTTTGCATGTCATTGCCGGTTTAGCATTACACGATGCTGATCTAGCTAAGCGCCTTGAAGAGTTCCGTTCAAAACAGTCGGATACTGCCCGTGCTATGAATTTGCCAGGATATTAATTACATGGTCCAGCGTATGGAACCCATCTTGCCGGGTTCGTATTTAGGTATTTTAGGTGGCGGTCAATTGGGGCGGATGTTTACCCAGGCCGCTCAAGCAATGGGTTATAAGGTTTGTGTTCTTGATCCCGGATCCGATAGTCCCGCTGGCTCAATTGCAGAAAAATTTATTCAAGCCGATTACACAGACTCTGCTGCTTTAAAAGAGATGGCATCTTTTTGTGCATCCGTTAGTACTGAATTTGAAAACGTCCCAGCACAAGCCTTAGATGAGTTGGAGTCGTTAGGTGTATTTGTTGCGCCCCGCAGCAGCTGCGTTTCATTGGCGCAAAACCGGATCGCTGAGAAAAAATTCTTAGCTACTTGGAAGTCGGAAACTAATATTGGCCCTGCTCCAAACTTTGTCATTGAACATGAAGCCGATATGGCTCATGTACCCGCAGACCTTTTTCCAGGAATTTTAAAGACTGCCCGCATGGGTTATGACGGCAAAGGTCAGATTACTGTTTCTGATCTGGAAGCTTTAAGTGCGGCATGGAATGACTTCGGTCGAGTACCTTGTGTATTAGAAAAACGTATGGACTTGGATTTTGAAGTTTCTGCCTTAGTGGTGCGTGGCTATGATGATGCTGTAGTGGCATATCCAGTGGCCCAAAATATTCATCGTGATGGTATTTTGCATACCACTACAGTTCCTGCGCCATCGTTGAAGCCTGCACAAGAGAAGAAAATTATTGATGCAGCTAAGGCGCTTATTCGTAAGATTGATTATGTCGGTGTACTTTGTATTGAATTCTTTGTACTCAAAAATGGCGATATCGTTGCCAATGAAATTGCACCGCGTCCGCATAACTCTGGCCACTACACGATGGATGCCTGTGTGAGTAGTCAGTTTGAGCAGCAGGTTAGGGCAATGGCTCGCTTGCCTTTAGGGGATACGCGTCAATTGGCACCAGTATCAATGCTGAATTTACTGGGCGATCTCTGGTTTGAGGGTAGCGAAGATCAAGTCAAAGAGCCTGCTTGGAATAAAGTCCTTGCACATCCGGATGCGAAGTTGCATCTCTACGGAAAATCTGAGCCCCGAATAGGTAGAAAAATGGGCCATATCAATTGCCTAGGCGAGGCCTTAAATGAGGCTCGTCAAAACTGTGCTGCGGTTGCTACCGAATTAGGCATTGAGCCCTAGATATGTCCACGGATAGTACGCCACTGCAATCATCCGCAGTGATTAATGAGGCAGTGCAAACCTTGCGTGAGGGTGGTTTAGTCGCCTTTCCAACAGAGACAGTTTATGGCTTAGGGGCGGATGCTAAAAATGCTGAAGCCATCAAGAAAATCTTCTCCGCAAAAGGGCGCCCCTCAAACCATCCTTTAATTGTGCATTTGGCAGCACCGGATAAGTTTGATCAAGCACAAATTGATTGGGTCCCTTTGCTTGCTCCATGGATAAGGGATTTATCAGAGGATGCCCTGAAGTTGATGAATACATTTTGGCCTGGGCCCTTAACCTTGGTTTTTAAAAAGGATAAGAGTGTTTTAGATGAACTGACTGGCGGTCAGGATACGGTTGCCATTCGGGCGCCTGCACATCCTGTAGCACAAGAGTTGTTGCGTAAATTTAAGGGTGGGGTTGTAGCGCCATCCGCCAATCGTTTTGGCAAAGTCTCACCAACCAGTGCTGCTGACGTCCGTAAAGAATTTGAAGGTATGTTGGATTTAATGGTATTAGATGGTGGCGATTGCGAGGTAGGTATCGAGTCCACTATCATTGACCTCTCTTCAGGGGATAGCGCTATTTTGTTACGCCCTGGTGTGATTACTCCCAAGGAAATTTTGGCTAAGACTGGTATTACGGTTTATCAGCCAGGCGAAGCAAAAAACAAAGATCTCATCGAAGAACTTCCAAGAGTGTCTGGAAGTCTGCGTGCGCACTATGCTCCAACTACTCCATTGCGTTTGTATGCTCCTGGCCGAGTCTTGGATGCCTTGAGTGAGTTCCCTGATATCAAGTCTCGTGTTGCTGTTGCAGTCTGGGATTCTGAGTCTTCCTTAGGTGAGGATGGTCATCCATCCGTGCATTTTGAGGAAGTAGAAGTTCCTAGTAACAGTACATCTTTTGCGAATCGTTTATATCGTTCTTTACGAGATTTAGATCAGCAAGGTTGGGACTTGATATTGTTTCCTGAGCCACCTGCTGGCGAAGAATGGGATGGCGTTAGAGATCGACTTCAGCGTGCGTGTTTCGGCTCTGGCCCATCTTCTAGTAGCCACGCAAGCAATTGATCATGTGCCTCTAGGCCTTTCCAGGCATTGGGGTGATTGATAAATGAGGTTACCGCATACAGCTTTCCAGATTTACTCAGTACATAGCCTGAGATTGCGCGCACATCAGCCAGCGAACCAGTTTTGATTCTGGCCTCTGGTTTTTTCTTGAGATGTAAAAATTTACGTAGTTGAGTCATTAAGCGATTTCGCATAGTGCCATCGGTACCGGCAATGGGGAGGCTGTTGTAGAAGACCTCACCTACCGGAAGATTACGAGCAGCGAACAGGAGTTGATTCATTTGACCTGCTGAGATAGCTTCATTACGCGATAAGCCAGAACCATTCTCAATTACCAAACCTGAAAACTCCAGCCCATTTTGTTTTAGCCAACTCTGGATGACAAGTTCGCCATTTGCTGTTGTTGCTGGCTTCCCCATCTTTTCTAATGCCAGAGTGAGTAGAAGTTGGCGGGCCATCACATTGATAGAGTACTTATTAATATCTTGTACGTCATCAGCAAGATTGATTCCTTCGAACTGAATTAATAAGCGTGCAGCAAGTGGCACAACACCATTTTTTCCAACTGGTGGTTGTGTCCAGGTGCCGCCGGCTAATTCCCATGCAGCTGTAAAGCCTTGTGTTAAAAAAGTATTTGCATCGAGTGCAACAACGTTGTAGTTCACTCCCTTACAAGTGCTGGGAAAGGCACCAGAGAACTGGGCAATGAGTAATTGGTCGGTATTGGCACTACCCTCAGGATCTAAATTGAAGCGAATATTACTTTTCCAATTGTCACAGGGCCTATCGATCAGTTGCATTTGGTTGTTTATCTTTAGCTGCGAGAGGGCTGGCGTATAACTAATATCAATGAAATCTGCTGTGCGTGATTTGCCTATCTGAAAAGAGAGCGTTCTAAAAGCGTAGAGCAGAGGATCAGGCGGAACGTTATAAGCCCTTAGGGATTCGCCGTCGATGGTGTTGTGTTCCATGGCGCTTGGGGCATAGGCGCTACGATCAAAAAAGAGATTGCCATCAATCTTCTGAATACCTAGACCTTGCAGCGCCTTCATTAGCTTGGCTAATTCTTCCGGGATTAGTTTAGGATCACCTGTACCTTGCAAATAGATACTCCCTTTGAGCGTGCCTTGTCGGATGACACCATCGGTATAGACATTAGTACGCCAGCGGTATTGAGGCCCCAGAATATCTAAACCAGCAAGGGTGGTGAGTAATTTCATAGTTGAAGCTGGATTCATTGCTTCGTTAGCACGCCAATCCAAAATATTCTTAGCGTTATGCTTACCCGGGCGACCTGGTTCGATTTCCATAACAGAAATGCTTACCGCATCTTTAGGTATTTGATTTCGCTCTAAGCTGCTAGTGACTGCGTGTGGTAGCGCTAAGGAAATATCTCCAGCGTTCACTGTGGTGGCAAAAAGATAAACACCAATCCAGAGAATTGTTAAAAGGAGTTTAGTTCGGCTTTTTAAAAGGGATCGCATTCCCAATAGAATAAACCTACCTAGGAAGAAGACAAACCTTATTCAGAAATAGTGTAGTTGGCCTGGTAGCGTTCAATAACCCGGTTTTGCTCCGCTAGCAATTGGATGCACTGGGAAACTCGGTCCGATAAAGCACCAGCTTTTTCTAATGATTCGCAGCTTTCAATAAAGCGTTTGGCGCTCAGGAGTTGGGCACCCCCCTTTATCTTGTGCAGTATGGCTATTAAAGCAGATTCATCTACAGACCCTGTCTTGAGTATTTCGAGGGAGTCGTCATGAACGCGTTTAATTTCATCGAGGATGACGAGTAACTGATTTGGATTTTGGCGTAATAAGTTAGAGAAGACCTCAAAGGTATATTCTTCCTCTTGAATTTGATCTTCATCTTTGACGGTGAAGTAACGAGAGAGTTCATTTTCTAGCGTGAGGATGCTTAAAGGCTTGATAAGAACGCCATTCATGCCAGCAGCTAGAAATTCATGACGTGAATCAAGTGCGTAAATATCTGCGGTAATGCCGACAATAATGAGCTTGTGATGACCTAAAGATCGTACTTTTTTAGCTAGTTCTGACCCTTGCATGCCAGGAATAGATTGATCGGTCATTAAAAGATCAAAGTGGTCGGTATTCATTAATTGAAGAGCTGCATCTGCGCTATCGCATACGGATACTTCAATTCCTAAGGCCTGTAACTGCAGGGTAATAATTTGACGGCTAGCAGGATGATCCTCTACTACCAGGGCTTTCAAGGGGCGACTCTCATTTTGAGCCTGTAAAGAAATCCGTTTTCGAGAGAATGCTTTTTGATTATCAGCAAATGCAACTTTTGAGGCGGCGGTGCTCGTACGTGGAAAGGCGACACAGAAATGAACGTTGCTTCCAAAGCCTGGCGCGCTTTCAAAGTAGAGTTGGCTATCCATAGAGCTCACTAAATGATTCGTGATGGTAAGGCCTAGACCGGTACCATTTTGTTGAGCGCTTTTTCCGGGTACTTGCTCAAATGCTTGGAGTGCAATCTCGAGCTCTTCCTTGCCCATTCCAATTCCCGTATCAATTACTCGAAACTCAATTAACTGACCGGCATGATCATCGGCCAATACACTAATAGAGAAATAGATTTCACCTTGATCGGTAAATTTAATCGCATTGCTGATTAAATTCTGAAGAATTTGTCTCAGGCGTAGTGCATCGATCATTAGTACTGACGCAATGCGTGGATCTCTAGAGGTATGTAGGATGAGATTCTGTTGATAAGCTACCGTTGAAAATGCTGAGTCAATCTGATCAATCAGCGTATTCAGGCAACAAGGTTCTGTATTTAGAGTGAGCTTACCTGCCTCAATCTTCGATAGATCAAGTACTTGATTTAAGATTCCCAATAGGGATTCGGCAGAGGCATGCGCACTCTTTAGCAGCGATTTTTCATTAGCCGGAAACTGACGGCTAGTCAGAAGTAATTCTTGTACTCCTAAGATAGCATTCATCGGAGTACGAATTTCATGGCTCATCGTCGCTAAGAAGTTAGACTTTGCTGCATTGGCTTTTTCCGCAAGTTCCTTGGAAGAAATCAAATTCTCAGATTCTTGCTTATGAAGGTTTTGTTTTTTCCGCATCCGCCACAACAAAAAGCTGCCGGCTAGGAATATGGCCACTGTCGATAACCAGGGAAGGGTTTTCCAATGCGCATTATTCCTCGATGCCGAGTTGACATACTCAAAGGCGAGGAGCTGGCGTGATTCCAATGGGTCTAGGTGTGCAAAGAAATTGCTAAGGACACCATGCATAGGCGCATCTTCATGAGAAATAAGCCAGCGATACTCAAATGGCTCACGACGATATAGGCCGTCAATCTGGAGCTCTGATTTGTCTAATTGCTTGATGAGCTGCTTAGCCAAGCGCATGGGTAGCACTAAGGCGTCAATATCATTTCTCAGGAGATCAAAAATCAGTTTCTCTGATTGACTTGAAAAACTAGCCTGTGGATGAGCAATAACAGGAGGATTTTCGTAGCCACGATCAAAGTACGCAATATTATTTGGCGAGATGGATTTATTGCTTTTAGAGTTCGTGGTGAGAACGGCGTCATGACCCCAGAAAATCGCTTCCGATAAGGATCCAAATTGAAGATATTCCTCATTGAATGAGGGCGGGTCGATAATGAAATCCACCTCCCCATTCGCCAATTGCCTCAAGCCTTCTTGTTCGGTTTTTCTCCATTTAGGGAGAAATTCTTGTTGGGTAAATTCTCCAAGTCGCTTTAAGAAGACATAAAAGATTCCGGAATCCCTATTTACATCACTCTGGAGGTAAGGAGCATATTTCTCATGAATGCTAAAGTGCACTATAGGGTGAGCATCGATCCATCTTATTTCTGCTGGACCTAGCGAGTCTGTCTGGGCTAAGCCATTGGCCCCGCTTGCCAATAGGCAAATCAAGAGAGCGGAGCGAATGGTGAATCGATGCATACTCGTTTTAACTCTCGATGATGTTGTTCATGCGGCAGAACAAAATCAAGTCAGCAATATTATTAATGCCTAGTTTGTCAAAAACCCTGGTTTTATAAGTAGCTACGGTCTTATTACTGATATGGAGCATGTCCGAAATTTGCTGGTTGGTATTTCCTTTGCCGAGGTATTTCATGACTTGTAACTCCCGATCAGAAATTAAGGCGAGCTTATCGTTATCGCTCAATGAGCTGTTACCATTTTTCCCATGAGTGAAAAAGTTATATCCTTGGGATATCGCAACGCAGGCCGCTAGGATGACATCAGCACCAGCCGTTTTATTGACAAAGCCGTGACCGCCGAGTGAGCGAACCCTACCCCCATAGACTGCTTCATCCATGCTGGATAAAACAAGCATGCGAACTTCGGGATGCATTAGCCCAATTCGCCGAATGACATCAAAGCCATCCGTTTTGGGCATATCGAGATCTAATATGACCATATTGGGATTCACTTCTTTCATAGATCTAAGGCACTCCTCACCATTCTGAGCTTGGCCTACTATTTCGAATAACAACTGGTCTTGCAACATACTTTTTAGAGCCATCAGCATAGCTGGATGGTCATCTACCAACATCACGCGTTTTCTCATTACTTGTCTCCGTTTTGGTTTGGGTGTTGATGAGGGTGCAGCGAAAAAATGGCTTTAGCAATGC
>Ga0208496_1000375_pt1 | contig 15897 bp, 14 predicted proteins | sample CryBogmetaGMA2M_FD_184552 | JGI IMG/M metagenome (GOLD analysis project Ga0208496, IMG submission 184552) | Freshwater microbial communities from Crystal Bog, Wisconsin, USA - MA2M (SPAdes) | ecosystem: Environmental > Aquatic > Freshwater > Lake | place: Crystal Bog, Wisconsin, USA | collected... | reverse complement strand
GGGTATGAATACCGTTCTAGTAGAGCGTTACGCAACTTTAGGTGGCGTATGTTTGAACGTCGGTTGTATTCCATCTAAAGCATTGCTACATACCACCTCCGTCATGGAAGAAGTCAAAACTATGTCTCAGCATGGCATTACCTTTGGCGCCCCAAAGATTGAGATTGATCAATTGCGCGGCTATAAAGATTCCGTCATTGCAAAGTTAACTGGTGGTTTGGCGGGTATGGCAAAAGCACGCAAGGTAAAAACTGTGCGTGGCTTGGGTCGATTCTTGGATGCGAATCACATTGAAGTGGAAATGACTAGCGGTGCAGGGCAAGATCTCAACGGTCAAAAAGAAGTAGTGCGCTTTCAGAAGGCAATCATTGCCGCTGGTAGCCAGCCTGTGAAATTACCCTTCTTGCCAGAAGATCCGCGGATTGTGGATAGTACTGGCGCCTTGTTATTAAAGAGCATTCCAAAAAGAATGTTGGTCATTGGCGGTGGCATCATTGGTTTAGAGATGGCTACGGTTTATAGCACTCTCGGCTCACGTATTGATATCGCGGAGATGATGGATGGCCTCATGGCTGGAGCTGATCGTGACTTAGAAAAGGTCTGGGAAAAGTTTAATGCCGGGCGTTTTGAAAAAGTCATGCTCAAAACTCGTGCAGCAAAGGCTGAAGTGAAGCCTGATGGTATTCAGGTGACTTTTGAGGGTGAGAATGCCCCTGCAGAACCACAAACTTATGATTTGGTATTGGTCGCAGTAGGCCGCATTCCAAATGGCAAGAAGATAGATGCTAGTAAAGCAGGGGTGCAGGTGGATGAGCGCGGATTCATACCAGTTGATAAACAAATGCGCACTAATGTGCAAAACATCTTTGCTATTGGCGATATTGTTGGGCAGCCCATGTTGGCTCATAAAGCAGTGCATGAAGGCCACGTTGCGGCAGAAGCTGCAGCAGGGGAGAAATCATACTTCGATGCAAAGCAAATCCCATCTGTTGCCTATACAGACCCAGAGGTGGCTTGGGCTGGTTTAACTGAAGAGCAATGCAAAGCACAAGGTATTGCCTATGAAAAAGGCTTGTTCCCTTGGGCTGCGAGTGGACGCGCTATTGCTAACGGTCGTGATGAAGGTTTCACAAAACTGATCTTTGATGCCAGTACACACCGCATCATCGGTGGGGGCATTGTCGGAACGCATGCTGGCGATTTAATTGGCGAAGTGTGCCTGGCCATCGAGATGGGGGCTGATGCTGTAGATATTGGTAAGACTATTCATCCGCATCCAACCCTCGGTGAGTCTGTAGGTCTTGCCGCAGAGGCAGCTCATGGTCACTGCACTGATTTACCGCCGGTGAAGAAGAAGTCGTGAAGTATTCAGAAGTAATTGCCCCTGAGCCCCAAAAGAAAAGCCCCGAGTAATCGGGGCTTTTGCATTACAGGGTCAATAACTCATTATTTCTTCTTGTTAGCTTTAGTCACCGTTTCAGCAGCCTTCATGACAGTATCAGTAGCACTGTTGAGGTTAGTTTGCGCAACATTAACCGCATGCTTAACTGCTTTTTGGCTTGTTTCATATACGTCGTTAGCAGAGGCAATAGCATGCTTTATCACTTGAACAGCTGCATCTGAACCAGCAGGTGCGTTCTTGGTCCACTCTTCAACTAAAGAATTGATTTTTTGTTGACCAGCTTGTAATTCTTTTTCAGCAGATTGAGTAAAACTATTTTGTGTTTCATGAGCCAGCTCATATAAATGACGGCTATAAGCCATCATTTTTTCTGCCATTGGCTGAACAGCTTCCGCTTGATGGGCGAGAAGCTGTTGAATGTCTTTTACTTCTAAGGCTTTCTTAGCGCTATTCATACTATCGCTCAAGCTTTGCTTGGCAATATGCATATTGAGTTCAACTAATTTCTCGATGCTTTGCAGTGCTTGATTAGTTAAACCACTCAAGGTCTCTAAATTCGCTTTTTGTGCTGCTGCAATTTGTTCAGGTGTTAAGTTCATGTCAATCCCTTTCCGTTGGATTTGCTGCTTGTCTGTGCTTGTTCTTTGTCTTTGTTCTAGAGCGCGCCTTTGTACAGCATTGATGTTGCGATGCAACATTAAGACCGGCCTTATCGAGCTAATGATCAGTATAGGGAAGACTCAAAATAAAAGAGCCTAAAATCGATCATTAAAGTAAAAATCCTAATATTTTCAGTAAGTTATCCATGAAGCTTAGTCTAGACAATGCAATAGCCCCTTTTTTTGTACTCATTTGGAGTACAGGGTTCATTATCGCTCGTCTAGCAATGCCCTATGTTGAACCTGCCACTTTCTTGTTTTGGCGCTTTATAGGGGTCCTAGCGGCGATGGCAGCGCTTAGCCTTGTATGGCGTATCACTTGGCCAAGTCGCTCCCAGATGAAGCATATAGCGATAGCAGGGATCCTATTGCAGTTTGGTTATTTATTGGGAGTTTGGATTGCCGTCAGACTTGGGATGACTGCCGGATTGGTTGCCATCATCGTTGGACTGCAGCCTATTTTGACTGCCTGGTTTGCCGCTTGGATATCGGAGAAGGTCACGCCTCGTCAGTGGCTTGGCTTGGTTTTTGGTTTTGCTGGTGTTGCTTTAGTTGTTGCAGAAAAAATTAGTTTTGTACATATCCCACTCCTGAGCTATGTACTGGCCTTTCTAGCATTGCTCTCTATTACCTTTGGCACTTTGTATCAGAAAAAATATTGTCCCGTATTCGATCTTCGAGCGGGCTCTTCGATACAGTTCGGTGTTTCTGCTGTACTGTGTTTTTTTTATATGTATTTCTTTGAAACGGGTGTCATGGTTTGGAATGTTCCAGTAATTGGCGCCTTATTGTGGGCAATATTCCCATTATCTATAGGCTCAATTAGTCTCTTATTTATGATGATTCGCAAAGGGGCTGCCACCAAGGTGACTAGTTTGCTCTATTTGACTCCACCAACAACGGCCCTGATGGCCTTGTTCTTGTTTGGAGAGCCATTTACCTTGTTGATGGGCTTAGGTCTTGGTTTAACTATGACAGGGGTGATTTTCGTCAATGCACGTCAAGCCAATACGGTAGCGACAATTGCTGAATAGTCAGTCAGGAATGATCAAGATGGAGCGAATAAATCTACTCTCGCCTTGGAAATTAATTATCATTCCGTATGTTGAAAGTTTTGGAAGGTATTTTGGGATGCGTTTGAATCGATTTTGGCTCCTTGCCTTTACTGCGATATTTGCCTGTGGCGCTCTCATTCATGCCCCTGCATTTGCTGCCAGTAAAGATAAAGAAAAGCAAACCAAGACTACTAAAGTAGTCATTAAAACTGCGAAGTCTCCCAAAAAGCCCAAGACCGTTCGTGTCACAGTAACCCGTTCAGCAGAACCTGCAGTTGCTGCTAGACCATCGCTTGCAACAGCGCTAGGTTTGCGCGGCCAGCATGATGATTTAAGCCTAAAGTCCAGTGTTGCTATGGTAGTGAACCAAGATACCAAAGAAGTATATTTTGAAAAAAATTCTTCCGTGAGTTTGCCAATTGCATCGATTACTAAATTGATGACGGCTATGGTTGTCTTGGACTCCAAACTACCCCTGGATGAAACTATCATCATTAATGCTGATGACGTTCATATTTACGCCAGATCACGCTTGGCTGGTGGCACTGAATTAACTCGTGAAGAGGCCTTATTACTTGCCCTAATGTCTTCCGAGAACCGTGCTGCATATACCTTGGGAAGGAACTATCCTGGAGGGGTGCCAGCGTTTGTAGACGCCATGAATCGTAAAGCTAAAGACTTAGGGATGGATCATTCGCACTTTGCGGACCCTACAGGCTTAAAAAGTGAGAACGTCGCTTCTGCAGAAGACTTAACCCGCATGCTCAACGCTGCATATCAGTACAAAATGATTCGAGAGTTTTCAACATGGCCTGACTTGACTATGGTGATTGCAAAGCGTCCACAGAAGTTCCTAAATACCAATCGCCTCGTTCGTTCAGGAGATATGAACATTGGCTTGCAAAAAACAGGATTTATTAATGCGGCAGGTAAGTGCCTGGTGATGCAAGCAAGAGTGAACAACACGCCTCTACTTCTTGTCTTCTTGGATTCTGTTGGTACTCAATCTCGTTTTGCGGATGCAGTACGAGTACGCGACTGGTATGAGCGCATGCCTGCAGGCACACAGCCGATTCGTCGCTTGATGTAATGTGTAATGGTTTGAGTTAAGCTGGTGCGCCTGGCTCAGTAGACTTGGGTTTGTAACCCATTCCCTTAGAAATCTGCAAGGCTGTATCCTGTAAGGCTTTCAGCCAATCTGCCTGCATGCGGTCTGTAGGCGAGCTGAGCGATAAACCTGCAACCAATTTACCGGTGTCATCCAAAATAGCGGCTGCCAAACAGCTTACACCCAGCTCCAACTCTTCATCATCACGAGCATTACCATCCTTGCGTACTTGATTTAAGGCAGACTCAAGCTTGGCCAAATCCGTAATGCTGTTACGGGTGTGCCCTGAAAGTCCAGTGCGAGTGACGTAGGCACGAACTTGGTTGGAATCGTCGGTCGATAAAAATAATTTACCAACTGAAGTTAAATGGAGCGGAGCTCGACCGCCAATGGCGCGAACCACTTGCATGCCAGAACGCTCACTGTAGGCACGATCAACATAAACAATTTCATCACCTTGGCGAACAGATAGATTGACAGTTTCACCAGTGAGCTTGTGTAGGGTGCGCATAGGTATTTGAGCTGCTTCTCGGACGGAGAGACGGGCTTTAACTAAATTGCCAAGCTCTAAGAGCTTTAAACCTAGGCGATAAGTACCGCCATCACCACGCTCAACTAAACGACAGGCAACCATGTCATTAAGGATGCGGTGAGCCGTAGAGGGGTGAAGACCGGTATGCTCTGCTAGGTTCTTAAGGCTGCTAGATTCTTCTTGCTCCGCCAAGGCATCGAGCAAATTCATCATGCGCTCAACCACCTGGATCGCTGTTTTACCAACCTCCCCAGTACTTTTAGCGTTTTTGATGGTTTTACTCGTTGTCATGGGCTCTATTGTAGCGATTTCAGATGCTATTGCATATTGTGAAATGCTATTTTACAACTCCCCAAGCAAAAACCTTGGTCTTACAGGGAGTGATTAGGATTGTCTGAGGGCTTTTACGCACTCATCAACGAGGTCAGGACCTCTATAGATCAGGCCACTGTAAAGCTGTACTAGGCTCGCACCAGCATTGATCTTTTCTCTTGCATCAGCCCCTGACAAGATACCGCCAACTCCAATGATGGGGAGTTGATTTCCTAATCTTGCTTTGAGTGTTTTGATGACACGGGTAGATGCTTCGCGCACTGGCGCACCTGATAACCCTCCAGCCTCTTGTCCATATTGCATGCCTTGGACTGCATCTCGAGAAATCGTGGTGTTAGTCGCAATGATGGCGTCGAGACCAAACTCCATTAATAAATCTGCAATTAAATCAATATCACCCGTATCTAAGTCAGGTGCAATTTTTAAGAAGAGTGGTTTACGAACGCCATAACGATCGCTCAATCGCTGACGCGCTTCATCTAAGCTGGCCAATAAAGAGCGCAACATTTCTTCGCCTTGAAGTGCGCGTAGATTCTGGGTATTGGGTGAGGAGATGTTAACCGTAATGTATGAGGCAATTTCATATGAAGCCTCCATTGCTAAAATGTAATCATTAGCAGCATCTTCAATGGGCGTGCTGGCGTTCTTGCCAATATTCATACCCAAGACACCACCTTGTTGCCAAAAGCGTGAGCGGCGCACACGGGCTACGCAAGCATCCACACCATCGTTATTAAAGCCCATGCGGTTAATAATGGCCTCCGCCCCTGAAAGGCGGAACATGCGAGGCTTAGGATTGCCTGGCTGTGGCCGCGGGGTAACGGTGCCGATTTCTAAGAAGCCAAATCCAAGGGCTGCAAGTGCATCAATGTGCTTACCATCTTTGTCTAGGCCAGCAGCTAAGCCAACGGGATTTGGAAAGGTAATCCCGCAGAGAGTATGAGGATCTGCTGCAGGTTTACTGATCAAACGCTCTAACAAACCCCAGCGCTGCGCGCGATCTAAATTACTGAGTGTTAGGTCATGTGCTTTTTCGGGGTCAAGACAAAAGAGCCAAGGGCGTAAAAGAGAATAACGATCGATCATGGGTAGATATTATGACCCAGTCAATCCAGACAAAGGCTGCCAATGGTCATCGATCAAACCTTCCATCGGTTGATACTTTGCCTTATAGGACATTTTCTCGCTCTCTCTGATGTAGTAGCCAAGATAGAGGTAGGGCAAGCTGAGCACCTTTGCTTGCTCAATTTGCCAGAGGATGCTGTAGCTTCCATAGCTGGCAGCATGCTCTGAGGTATCAAAGAAGGTATAAACCGAAGAAATCCCTTGTTCCAGGATGTCGATCATGCTGACCATGCGAAGTCGCCCAGGATGAGGGTCATGTGGACCATCGCGGAACTCTACAATGCGAGAGTTCACACGACTTTGTAATAAAAATTGCATGTATTGGTCTTGATCATCGCTATCCATATCTCCACCAGCATGGCGTTCATTTTGATAGCGTTGATATAACTGGTAATGCTCGTCTTGGTAGCCTAAATTGAGAACGGATACGACCAAGCCAGCATGCCTTTTTCGCGCGCGACGTTGACTGCGAGAAGGAATAAATTGATTTACTAAAATTCGGGTAGCAATGCAAGCTCTGCATTCATCGCAATAGGGTCGATAGGTATACAGTCCACTACGACGAAAACCCGCATTCAGTAGTTCGTTATAGACATCAGCATGAATTAAATGAGAGGGCGTGGCTACTTGTGAGCGGGCTATTTTATTGGGCAGATAACTACAAGGATAGGGGGCGGTTGCATAAAACTGCAAAGCCGTTAGCGGTAGTTCTTTGAGGCGAGTCATAGCCAGTGGGTCAAGATTGTTTTATCAAAAGTCCAAGATGACTCAATCTTAGTTTGATTTATAGATATTTGCAGTTGCTCTAAAAATTCTTGCCTAGGAATGGGTGCGGCGCCCATAGAACGGAGGTGGGCTGTCTCTTGCTGGCAATCAATCATGGAAATTCGGTTCTGGAGACACCAGGCACTTAATGCGGCAAGAGCAAGTTTTGAGGCTCCGGGCCTACGACTAAACATTGACTCTCCAAATACCATGGCGCCAAAGGATACACAGTAAAGACCGCCAATCAGTTGCCCTTGTTCCATAACTCCAATGCTATGGGCATTGCCTTGTTCATGTAGGGTAGTGTAAGCATCCATAATTTCATGGGTGATCCAAGTTCCGTCTTGATCTTTACGGGTGCTAGTGGCGCATGCGCGAATGACAGTAGCAAAATCTTCATCTACCCGAATGTGCGAGTTAGCATCTTGACAAAAAAGACGAATACTTTTTTTCAAAGAGTCACTACATTTAAATTCGGTAGGTTTCAAAACCATGCGGGGGTCTGGTGACCACCATAAGACAGGTTGATTATCGGAGTACCAGGGAAAGATCCCTAGTTGGTATGCCGCAGAGAGTTGCCCCGGATAAATACGTTCGCTGACTGCAATCAGTCCAGGCACGCTTGGGTCAGGATCGGGCTCGAGTAGGGGGTTTGGAAAGGAGTCCTGTGGCCCTAACCAAGTGATCTGACGCATACCTTGACTCATAAGTCACACACTAAATTCTTTCGGAGCGCAGCACATCGCGACTGCGTACATGAAACTCTTTGCCATTATCGAGAAGCCCAGCAGCACGGTCAGCGAAGAACCATTCTAGCGTTTGCTTTACGGTTGGAAATGCCAATTGATCCCACGGAATTTCATGCTCATGAAAGAGGGCAACCTCAAGACTTTCCTCGCCAGCCGAAAACTTAGGAGAACTCATTGTTGCTAAATAGAAAAGATGAACTTGTTCAGCATGCGGAACATTGAGTAAGGAATAGAGTGGGCCAATTTCTACAATAGCACCAGCTTCTTCATGCGTTTCTCGAGCGGCGCCATGACTCGTGCTCTCGCCTAGTTCCATAAAGCCAGCCGGTAAAGTCCAATAACCAAGTCTTGGTTCGATAGCGCGTCGACATAAGAGTACTTGTTTGCCATATACAGGAATGCTACCCACCACATTGCGGGGATTTTGATAATGAATGCTGCCACAGGCCTCACACACATGACGTGGGCGTGAATCATCAGCGGGAATTTTAATTGTCAATACAGAGGCGCAGTTGGAACAAAACTTCATGCTGACTTTCTAGAAACGGGCTTTAAGAGCGCCACGCAGGGCATTAGTAAGAATAATCTCATCTGCCATTGAAACATCTTTAATAGTCAGGTTAGCTTCACGGGCATTGATCTTTGGATCAGACAGGAGCGCGCTGCGCATGACTCCCGGTAATAAACCAGCATTCACCGGTGGGGTTAACCATTCAGCACTGCCTTGAGGTTTAACAAAAATACTAGTTCTCCCACCTTCGGTTACGAAACCTTGTTCGTTGGTGAAGAGGGCATCAAACCCACCTAATTCCACCGCCTTTTTCCAGGCAAGATCATAAAGAGTGCGATGGTTAATCTTATGGCGTAATAAAGCATCACCTGAAAACATCTCTACAGATCCCTGAAGAATATCCCTCGCCCAAAAGACTTTGACTGGTTCACTGATGGTATCTAGAACTCCAGAAGCAATCGAAAGCTCACCGCTAGGAGAAAGATCAAGTCTTAGCCTGAAGGAAAATTGATCATCTAACGTTGAAGTGGCTGATTCAATTACTGAGATAACTTGCAAACGATTGAAAGGAATTCTTAAAGCGAGAGCGGAGGACTGCATGCGATCAAGATGCTCAGAAAGTCTCTGAACTTTGCCATGGTCAACCAATATTGTTTCAAATAATCCAGTAGCGCTAGGTAGCTTCATCAAAAAGTCAGATTTAATTTGACACTCTTGCCATTCTTGCTTTGCATCAGAATCATTGGTAATCCCAGCGCCAATGCCTAAGGTAAAAGTCGCAGCATGTGATTGTTCGTCTGTTGTAATCTCAACCGTACGAATAGGGACGCTTAAGGCAAAGTCACCATTGGGATCTAGCCAACCTAGAGCGCCACAGTAATAATCTCGATCTTCTGACTCAAGTTCTTGAATAATTTGCATGCTGCGTTTTTTAGGCGCTCCCGTCACAGATCCGCATGGGAAGACAGCATTCAGAATATTAAAAAGTGAGGTATCTGGCTTGGCTTGACCTTGCACTGTAGAGGTCATTTGTAATACATCACCATGCCTTGCTACTACAAATAAATTGGGAACAGTGACGGTACCTGGTAAAGAGATACGACTGAGATCATTGCGTAATAGATCCACAATCATGACATTCTCAGCTCGATTCTTTGGGTCTTCAGATAAGGCGCTTGCTACTTCAGATAAGGCGCTGGCAGTGCCTTTCATGGGCATTGCTTTGAGAGTATCGCCTTCGCGAGAAAGGAAGAGTTCAGGGGACTGTGACAACAAGTAATTGCCGTCATGAGAGATATAAGCTCCAAATCTTCCCGGTTGACGATCACGTAGGCGACTATACAAAGCCAAGGCGGATCCATAAGTCTTTCCGGAAACTCGATAGGTGTGGTTGATTTGGTAGCTATCACCGCTACGAATGTATTCCTGAATCTTGGCTATATCTGCAGAAAATTGCTGCTCATTTAAAGATTCTTGAACATCGAGTACACCGGCACAGCGAGCGCTGTCAGCAAGCATTGCAAGCTGATTAGCAAGCAGGTCATCTACTTCTTGCTTAGATAATTTGTTAAATTCTTGAAAGGACCATGCCTCGATCAGCGGGTGAGAACTGAGGGCGACATCAGCTCTTTGGGGTAACTGGTGTATTTGTCTACCAAGCTCATAGGCAAATGCAGCAACAATGTATTCACCTCTAGCAAGAGCTACGGAGATTTCTGATAAACAGGCCTGGGTTGCGGCAAGATCTAAAGCGTTATCGCCACTTGAAACTATCCGCCAATAATCCAGGGGGTTTTCATAACGGCGACTCGAGGGCTCAACCGCTGTACTTTGCGCATCATCGAGCAAAATCATTGCGGCTGATCCAATTTCTTTTGTATTACTTCAAAATAGTGGCGGATTCAATCGTCACGGTCTTGCTTGGGACATCAGACATTCTACCCATGCGTGGTGATGGGGCAACCATGGTAGGGATTTTGCGAATCGCATCGATGGTTTGTGTGCCAGAGATGACTTTGCCAAAGACGGTGTAGCCATTGCCCATTGCATTAGGGAAGTCCAATGCCGCATTATTATTAACATTGATAAAAAATTGGGAAGTAGCTGAATCAGGATCAGATGTACGAGCCATCGCAATGGTGTAGCTATTGTTTTTCAAACCATTGTTTGCTTCAGAAACTACTGGAGCATCTGTTGGTTTTTGTACCAAGTCAGCGGTAAATCCACCGCCTTGAATCATGAAGCCATCAATTACACGGTGAAAGATAGTACCATTATAAAAACCACTTTTGACGTAGTTCAGAAAATTAGCAGTTGTCTTCGGTGCTTTGACATCATCTAACTCGACTACAAAATTACCCAGTGTGGTTTTGAACTCTACCTTTGGTCCAGCAATGGCTGCGTGGCTAGTAAGACAAGAGGCAACTAGTATGAGGCTGGCAAAAAAATGGCGCATAAGAACTCCTTGGATAAATGACATTAGATACAGACGATTGTATTGTGCAATTTGGCCAACCAAATTAAGTTAGGCCGTTAGGAACATTACCTGCGTAGGCATATGAGGACTCCTCAAACATGGTAGGGCGGGCCAGGTAATCCAGTGCCCAGTCTATCGTGTCAACCCCCCAAAAGGAGTGCCCCTTAAGGATGAGCGATGGAACCCCAAAAGCACCATCAGCTTTGGCTTGATTTGTATTGGCAACGAGTGCTGCTTTGACTTCAGGGCTTTCAGGTTTAGGAGTCTGCGCAGGCAAGCCTAAATAAACGCAAAAGTCTGACCATGAAAGGTTAGGATCTTTGCCTTCCATCCAAACATAATCAAAGGCACGCTCTACCATTGCCCAGTCTGCGTGCTGTTCTAAAAGCAAACGCTGTGGAGCAACGGTTAAAAAGGGATGGTGCTCGGGAAAACGAAAAGGGACCCCTAGTTTTTCTGCTTGCCATACGCAGAATTGATATGTGTGTGGCCTCTTTACAGCGATTTCACCTGGACCTCTGTTATCAGTAGCCCTAAAGAGGCCGCCCAAAAGAATGGGTACTGGCTTGATATCCAAATCTTTGAGACGCTGTCTTTGCTTTACATAAAGATATGCGAACGGCGAAATAATATCGTAATACAAAGTAGCTGAAATTTTCTCACTCATTTGCTCATCCTTATTTCTTTTTGTATTCAGCATCTAAATTGCGTAAGAAGGCCATCTTTTCTTTAATTTGACCCTCTAGTCCACGATCAACAGGCTCATACCAATGGGGTTCTTGCATGCCTGCTGGTAAATAGGATTCACCAGCAGCATAAGCGTGCGGTTCATCGTGCGCGTAGCGGTACTCTTTGCCATGCCCAAGCTCTTTCATCAGTTTGGTTGGAGCATTTCGCAGGTGATTCGGTACTGGCTTGGATTGATCTTGTGCAACATAGGCGCGAGCAGCATTAAATGCCTTATAGCTAGCATTGCTTTTGGAGGCTACTGCTAAATAGACGACTGCTTGACCTAAAGCAAGTTCACCTTCGGGTGAGCCAAGCCTTTCAAATGTTTGCGCTGCATCGTTTGCCAGTTGCATTGCTCTAGGATCGGCTAGGCCGATATCTTCCCAGGCCATACGGATGATGCGACGGGCTAAGTAACGAGGATCTGCGCCACCATCGAGCATGCGACAAAACCAATACAGCGCAGCGTCAGGGTTAGATCCTCTTACCGATTTATGGAGCGCAGAAATTTGATCGTAAAAGTGGTCACCACCTTTATCAAAGCGTCGCGCCTGGACGGTTAACACATTTTCAATAAAGGCTTGGTCGACTACATGAATTGAGGAACCAGGAGTGAGTAGAGCATTTCGAATTTGCTCAACAAGATTCAGCAGGCGCCGTGCATCACCATCGGCGTTATTGATCAAAGTATCTATTGCGCTGTCTTCAAACTTAACATCTGGCATAGCATGCTGATGCGCGCGCAAAAAGAGTTGCTTTAGCTCATTACTACTTAATGATTTGAGGACATAGACCTGCGCTCGTGAGAGCAGCGCTGAGTTCACTTCAAAAGAAGGGTTCTCGGTTGTGGCGCCAATAAAAGTAAATAAGCCCGATTCCACATGGGGTAAGAGGGCATCCTGCTGGCTTTTATTAAAGCGATGTATCTCATCGACAAACAAAATAGTCTGCTTGCCATATTGAGCCATGTTTTGCTGCGCACGTTCTATTGCTTCCCGAATTTCTTTTACACCTGCGAGAACCGCAGAAATAGCAATGAACTCTCGATCAAATCCTTTGGCAGAAAGGCGGGCTAAAGTTGTTTTGCCAACACCTGGGGGTCCCCATAAAATCATGGAGTGCGGTTTGCCCGAGGCAAATGCAAGATTGAGTGGTTTTCCTGTTGCTAATAGGTGGGTTTGTCCAATCACTTCATCGATTGTTTTTGGGCGCAATGCCTCCGCCAAGGGAGGAGGTGGAGTGCTATCGAAAAGACTGCTCATTCAATCATCATGCTTGGATAAAGAGAATCACGATAGCTGACCAAGTAAGGCTTGCAGCAGCAATATAAGTTAAACGATTACGCATGGTCATGAATGCTGCTCTAGCGGCTTCATCAGAAAAATAATATTGATATGTATTTTGATCAATATTGCGCTGAATAATGAGGGTAGAAGCCAAAATTAAAAGTCCAACAGGAATATAAATATGTAATGCGAGCCAAGCTACTAAAGCAGGAATAACGCCCCAGATCCAAGCATTTCGGTCAATCCAGCGATTCCCACTAGGCGGCTTGCCAAGGGTATGTAGGCAGGCACCCCAATGCAGTGCTCCCATGAATGCGGTAATGACTGCTCCATAGCCCGCGAGGGATTCTGCACTTAAATAATTTAATGGCGTGGGTGCTAATTGAACCAATAGCGCAAGTCCGATAAAAGGAATGAGACCGGCATAGCCGAGTTTGATTACTAAAGGCGGGATGGGATTCACAGGGGCTCTGCTGATTTAGTGGAAGATTATTTATCGTAGGTATAGACGCCGCGACCTGTTTTGCGACCAAGGTAACCGGCTGCAACCATTTCACGAAGGAGTGGACAAGGGCGATATTTTGAATCACTAAAGTTTTCAAAATACACTTCCATGACTGCTAAGCAAGTATCTAATCCAATCAAGTCTGCTAATGCTAAAGGGCCGATTGGCTGATTACAACCGAGCTTCATACCAGCGTCAATATCCTCTGGGCTAGCAAGTCCTTCTGACAGAACAAAAAAAGCTTCGTTAATCATTGGTAGCAAAATTCGGTTAACCACAAAGCCAGGTGAATTTTTGACGGTAATTGGCTCTTTACCTACGCGCTTAGCCATTTCAATAATGGCCGCATGGGTTGCGTCACTGGTCTGCAGGCCACGAATCACTTCCACTAGAGCCATCAGGGGTGGCGGGTTAAAGAAATGCATGCCAATAAAGCGTGCTGGATTGGAGTCAAGGGCAGCAAGTTTGGTGATAGACAGTGAAGATGTATTGGTAGCGATGATGGTGTCTTTGCTGACAATCTCATCGACTTGTTTCAGAATTTTTTCTTTGATCGCTTGATTTTCAGTAGCTGCTTCAATCACTAAACCTAGGCCTTTGAAGTCAGAGTAGGAGGTACTGCCTTTAATGTGCTTAAGGGCCGCCTCTTTTTCATTAGCAGTTAAGGTTTCCTTTTTAACAAGACGATCCAAGCTTTTACTAATTTGATCCAAGCCACGTTGTACGGCTGCTTCGTTGATATCAACCATCACCACATCTAGACCGGCAACTGCACAAACCTGCGCAATACCATTGCCCATCGTGCCTGCACCGATCACACCGACTGATTGAATCTTCATTTCATTTCCTTTTTTGGTACTGTGTTGAACCAAACAACTGCTCTCTGGCCTTATTGTCAGTCAAGGGCTTACGCAATGCTGTCAATACTTCACATCCGCGCTGTACTGCAGGGCGCTCACTAATCTTTTCAAACCACCGCTTAAAGTGCGGGTAGTCATTTATTTCCATACCTTGGTTTTTCCAATTCCGGGTCCATGGATAAATGGCTATATCTGCAATGGAATATGTTTTACCGGCAATATAGGGATTATCTTTCAATTGAGTATCTAGAACCCCATATAAACGCTTAGCCTCATTGGTATAGCGATTGATGGCGTAGTCAATTTTCTCAGGAGCATAGAGACGGAAATGGTGGTTTTGTCCAAGCATAGGGCCTAAACCACCCATTTGGAACATGAGCCACTGCAATACCTCGTACTTGCCGCGGACCGTCTTGGGAAGAAACTTGCCCGTCTTACTGGCAAGGTACAGCAAGATAGCGCCTGACTCAAAAATACTGATTGGTTTGCCATCAGGCCCATTGGGATCAACCAAGGCTGGGATCTTATTGTTGGGACTAATCTTCAAAAAACTCTTGGCAAACTGATCGCCTGCCCCAATATCGATGGGATGAGCAAGCCAATCGCGATCTAAACGATAGCCACATTCCTCGAGCATGATGTGCACTTTATGGCCGTTCGGAGTTGGCCAACTATATACATCCATCACATTTGTTTTTTTCGTTGCCATAGATCTCTCATAGGTTTTGTAAACGTTGTAAGGCGGTTGAAAGAGTACGTTCTTGTTTAGCAAAACAAAAACGTACTACGCCAGACTCTGTGGGCTGGTCATAAAAAGCCGAAACAGGAATCGCTGCTACGCCCACTTTAGTAGTGAGCCATTTGCAAAAATCAGCTTCATTCAATTTAGCTTCGGGAATATTGAGTGCGGAGTAATCTACACACTGAAAGTAGGTTCCTGGACTAGGTAGCAACTTAAATTTGGTTTTCGCTAAACCTTCCCGAAAAAAATCTCGCTTAGCTTGATAAAAAGCTGGCAAATTCAGGTAATGAGATGCATCCCCTAAATAAGAAGCAAGGCCATATTGCATTGGCGTATTCACAGTAAATACATTGAACTGATGGACCTTGCGAAACTCTTGGGTCAGTAGGGCGGGCGCTGCTACATACCCGACCTTCCAGCCAGTGACATGATAGGTCTTGCCAAAGCTAGAAATGAGAAAACTTCTGGCAGCTAATTCTGGGTGGGAAGCCACGCTGTGATGAACGGCGCCGTCATAAACCATATGCTCATACACTTCATCACTCAAAATTAATGTAGAAGTATTCTTCAATAATTGAGCAAGATGATCTAAGTCTTCCTTTTGCCATACCATGCCCGTTGGATTATGTGGAGAGTTGATGATGAGAAGGCGTGTTTTGGAGTTAATGGCTTTTGCTAATTCATCCCATGGAATTTCATAGGAAGTCACTTGACCATTTGTATCACGCTGTACCTGAAGTGATACGGCAACTATTTTTCCACCCGCCAATTCAATTGATGGGCGATAGCTATCGTATGCAGGTTCAATGATGACAACTTCATCACCAGGGCTAACGCAGGCAAGTATGGCTGTGAGGATCCCCTGGGTGCCACCGCCAGTAATCGTGATTTCTGAATCAGGATCGTAGTGGTGGCCATATAAGTTATTAATCTTTTGGCAAATACCATTTCGCAATTCTGCAATACCTATCATTGGGGGGTATTGGTTGCGATCAGCAAGCATGGCGTCATTCACGCTAGTGATTAACTTACGATCACAGGGAAAGTCTGGAAAGCCTTG
>Ga0208496_1000374_pt1 | contig 15904 bp, 16 predicted proteins | sample CryBogmetaGMA2M_FD_184552 | JGI IMG/M metagenome (GOLD analysis project Ga0208496, IMG submission 184552) | Freshwater microbial communities from Crystal Bog, Wisconsin, USA - MA2M (SPAdes) | ecosystem: Environmental > Aquatic > Freshwater > Lake | place: Crystal Bog, Wisconsin, USA | collected... | reverse complement strand
CTGCACGATTGAGCCTAATGTAGGCATTGTTGAGGTTCCTGACCCTCGTCTAGCCGCATTGGCTGAGATCGTAAAGCCGGAGCGTATCCTGCCTGCAGCGGTTGAATTTGTCGATATTGCTGGCTTGGTTGCAGGCGCATCCAAGGGTGAGGGACTGGGAAACCAATTTCTAGCTAATATTCGAGAAACTGACGCAATTACTCACGTCGTCCGTTGCTTTGATGATCCCAATGTCATTCACGTGGCGGGCAAGATTGATCCGATTGCCGATATTGGCGTCATCGATACCGAATTAGCACTCTCGGACTTGGCTACTGTTGAAAAAACCCTCAATCGTTCTAGTAAGGCTGCAAAGTCGGGTAATGATAAAGAGGCTGCTGCTTTAGTGGCCGTTCTTACGAAAGTGCAATCCCATTTAGATTCTGCCTTACCAGTACGTAGTCTCAATTTGAGTGATGATGAGCTGCTATTGATTAAGCCATTATGTTTAATTACTGCTAAGCCAGCGATGTATGTTGCGAACGTTAAAGAAGATGGATTTACAAATAACCCACATCTTGAGGCGGTAAAGCAGCATGCTGCAAAAGAGCAGGCTCCCGTAGTTGCAGTCTGTGCTGCGATTGAAGCAGAAATTGCCGATTTAGAAGATGCCGACAAGATTGAATTTTTAGCAGACTTAGGTATGGAAGAGCCGGGATTGGATCGTGTGATTCGTGCAGGTTACTCATTGCTTGGTTTGCATACGTATTTCACTGCTGGCGTGAAAGAAGTACGTGCTTGGACAATTCATCAAGGTGATACAGCCCCTCAAGCAGCGGGCGTTATTCATACAGACTTTGAGCGCGGATTTATTCGCGCTCAAACAATCTCCTATGATGACTTCATCCAATTTAAGGGCGAGTCAGGTGCTAAAGAAGCTGGCAAGATGCGTGCTGAAGGTAAGGAATATATTGTTAAAGACGGGGATGTATTGAACTTCTTGTTTAACGTCTAAGCACTTATTTCAAATACGAATGTATTTTGTCAAAATAAAAGCCCTTGTCATAAGGGCTTTTTATTGAGTGCTCAATGTCAGCACGAAGCTAATTTATTCAAATTATTTAAGTAGGCTTAATGGCTTTTTCTAAGCATTTAGAGAATTCATCATAGCGTTTCAGGGCAAGCTTAGTTGGCAAAACTTCTTTTTTTCGTCCATCATCATTGCTAGCCATCTTGACATAACCCATGGAGATTAGATTTTTTAATCGGCCATGCAGCGTTGCTTGAGATCCCAATTCAGAGAGTGAAATCAAATCACCAACCAAGATAGACCTGCCTGCGTGATAACTTAGGATAATTTTGTCTAATAAACCTTCTTCAGTCCCATCTAGTTTTTTGCCAGGATTGATTCTATCTAAAGTGTCTATCAGATTGAGAAAGCGTAGATAGGAAGATTCTTTAAGTGTTGACATATTAATTGTTGTTTGGGTGCCTTATTTACCAATTGGTAAGTTGAATCATATTCTTAAAGCTGAAATCTAGCAATTGATGTCAGTCAAGAAAAGATCCTTCATACTCTATTGCATGGGTAGACTTATTAAAAATTCTTCAGAATGGTTGCTAGGATGTGCAATTAGTGCGCTAGCGTACGCATCTCTCTTTTTTGTTAATTCATGGCTTACCAATGGATTCGATTTTGGTTTAGGGGTTAGTTGGATCTATTTGCCTGCCGGCTTACGTTTATTTCTTACATTGATCTTTGGCTTGCCTGCCGCCATTGGTATTGCGATTGCTTCATTTTTAATTAGCTATTACGGTGAATTTCCGCATGATTTAACTTTGTGTATTGGGGTTGGCTTAGTCTCAGGCTTTGCGCCTTATCTAGCCAGAATATTCGTTATTAGTAACGTTCGTCTTGAGCCAGATATGAGTAATCTCAGTTTGCAAAAGCTCTTAATTTGTATTTGCGTTTACGCAGCCTTGAGCGCGGGATTGCATCAATGGTGGTTTTCTACTGCAGCTTTGGAAAATACCGGTAGCTTAAATCACTTCTTCGTAATGTTTATCGGCGATGTACTCGGTTCCTTACTGTTGATCTCTCTGATCAAATGCAGCATAGATCTTTTTAAAAAGACTAGGAAAATAGCTCACTAAGCGCTTGGCCAGGATCTGCTGCACGCATAAAGGCCTCACCAACTAAGAATGCGTTGATTTGGTTCTCGCGCATCAATTGGACGTCTGAACGACTTAATATCCCAGACTCCGTCACTAAGGTTTTATTGCCAGGAACCATAGAAAGAAGTGCAAGCGTAGTTTGCAGTGTTACTTCAAAGGTTTTGAGATTGCGATTATTGATCCCTAATAAAGGGGTATTTAGTTCGAGGGCTTGCTCGAGCTCAGAGGCGTTATGTACTTCCACCAATACATCTAGGCCCAGATCATGAGCGCAGGCTTCAAGATCCTTCATTTGATTCAACTCTAGGCAAGCGACAATTAATAGAATCGCGTCCGCACCAATTGCGCGTGCTTCATAGACTTGATAAGGATCGATTGTGAAATCTTTACGCAAGACTGGAATACTGCAGGCCAATCGAGCTTCTTGCAAATAGGCATTACAACCCTGGAAATAGTCAATGTCAGTGAGGACTGATAGACATGCAGCGCCATGTTTTTCGTAAGACTGCGCAATTTCTGCGGGCTTGAAATTCTCGCGCAGAATCCCTTTACTAGGACTAGCCTTTTTGATTTCAGTAATCACACCAGCTTTGCCATCAGCAATTTTGTTTTCAATAGCACGGATAAAGCCACGTGGCTTCAAAAGGGGATCTTGGTTGTTAGCCTCAGCAAACTCGCGTTGATTAGCGAGAGAAGCGCGTTTTAAGTTGCTTGAAATTTCAAGCTTTTTTGTCGCAACAATTTTATCGAGAATATCGCTCATGAATAATTAGCTATTGAGATTGGGTGGCAGCTACAAAGGTGTCTAACTTTTTACGAGCTGCACCAGAAGCGATAGCTGCCTTAGCCATTGCAAGACCAGAGGCAATATCTTTAGCTACTCCAGCAACATACAGGGTCGCACCTGCATTGAGGCAAACAATGTCGCTAGCGGCGCCAGGTTGATTGTCAATGACATCCAAAACCATTTTTTTAGACTCTTCCGCATTAGCCACTTTGAAGCTATTGCTTGGCGCTGTATTTAAGCCAAAGTCTTTTGGATGAATTTCGTATTCGCGCACCACGCCATCTTTAAGTTCACCTACAAGGGTAGGGCCTTCTAGAGAAATTTCATCTAAACCATCACGGCCATACACAACCAAAGCATGATCCATGCCAAGCGCCTGGAGAACTCGTGCTTGAATGCCTACTAGGTCGGGATGGAACACGCCCATCAATATCCGTTTAGCATCTGCGGGGTTAGTAAGAGGGCCGAGAATATTAAAAATTGTCCGCACACCCAATTGTTTACGGATGGGTACGACATTCTTCATGGCCGGATGATGATTTGGGGCAAACATAAAGCCAGCGCCCACTGTAGCAATGCACTTAGCCACTTGTTCAGCTGAAAGTCCCAGATTGACGCCTAGGGCTTCCAATACATCTGCGCTGCCAGACTTGCTGCTGACACTTCGATTGCCGTGCTTAGCAATCTTTGCTCCTGCAGCAGCAGCCACAAACATGGCGGCAGTAGAAATATTAAAAGTATGTGCCCCGTCACCGCCTGTGCCTACTACATCAACTAAATGAGTGCGATCGTCAACCTGTACAGGGGTTGCAAATTCACGCATCACTTTGGCAGCAGCAGCAATCTCGCCAACCGTTTCTTTTTTAGTGCGTAAGGCCACCAATAGGCCGGCGACGAGTTCTGGCGACATTTCACCACTCATGATGAGTCGCATCATCGCAGTCATTTCATCATGAAAGAGTTCGCGATGTTCAATGCAGCGTTGCAAGGCTTCTTGAGGAGTGATTGGCATAGCGCTTTTTATCGAGTTACTGAGGTATTTAGTAAAAAATTCTTAAGAAGGGCGTGACCATGCTCAGAAAGAATGGACTCAGGATGAAATTGAACCCCTTCGACAGCCAGTTCACGATGGCGCACAGCCATGATCTCGCCATCAGATGACGTTGCGGTAACTTCTAGTACTGCTGGTAAGGAACTTTTTTCAATTGCCAGTGAGTGATAGCGCGTAACTTTAAATGGATTCGGTAAGTTTTTGAAAACGCCAACACCAGTGTGATGAATTAAATCCGTTTTGCCATGCATTACCTTTTGGGCGCGAATGACATTGCCGCCAAAGGCTTCGCCAATGGCTTGGTGACCAAGACAGACACCCAAAATCGGAATTTTTCCTGCGTAGCGTTTGATTGTGTCAACTGAGATACCAGCGTCTACTGGACTGCAGGGTCCAGGAGAAATGCAAATACGGGCAGGATTTAGTCTCGCAATATCTTCAACGGAGATCTCATCATTTCGAAGCACTTTGACTTCTTCGCCTAACTCAGCAAAATATTGCACGAGGTTATAGGTAAACGAATCGTAGTTATCAATCATTAGGAGCATCGAGTCCTCCTTGTACTAATTCAGCAGCCGTTAATACAGCGCGAGCCTTCGCTTCTGTTTCTTTCCATTCGGCTGTGGGGTCTGAGTCGGCAACCACGCCAGCACCAGCCTGCGAGTGCAGTACGCCATCACGAATCACTCCAGTGCGAATGGCGATAGCTACATCCATGTCTCCCGAGAAGGAGAGATAGCCTACGGCTCCACCATAAACGCCGCGTTTCACAATCTCCATCTCATCAATGATTTCCATTGCCCGTATTTTTGGCGCTCCAGATAAAGTCCCTGCAGGAAAGGTAGCTCGCAGTACATCCATATTGCTCATATTGTCTAAAAGATGCCCTTCAACTGAGCTCACAATATGCTGTACATGAGAATATTTTTCAATCGACATGGAGTCGGTAACTTTTACTGACCCGGTCTTCGCGATTCGGCCAACATCGTTACGGGCTAGGTCGATCAACATGACATGCTCTGCAATTTCTTTGGGGTCTGCTAAGAGTTCTTGAGCTAAGCGCTCATCTTCCTCTGGCGTGGCACCACGGGGGCGTGTTCCAGCAAGCGGGCGAATCGTCACAATTTTTTCTGCAGCTAGTTTTTCTTGGCGAACCAAAATTTCTGGGGATGACCCCACAATTTGCATGTCGCCAAAATCATAGAAATACATATAAGGCGAAGGATTTAAAGAGCGAAGTGCTCTGTAAAGGGCTAATGGAGAATCTGTAAATGGTTTGCTAATACGCTGACCAATGACTACCTGCATGCAATCACCAGCCAAAATATATTCTTTGGTTTTGCGAACTGCATTTTCAAAATCTGCTGCCTTAAATTTTCTGACGAGGTCAGTCTTGGTGCTCGGTAGTGTTGCAGGCATATTTACTGGCTTGTCAAGACAGGCAAGTAATTCTTTTAAGCGACTCTGAGCCTTTTCAAAACCATCAGCCATGCTTGGATCGGCATAGACAATAAAATAAATTTTTCCTGCAACGTTATCGATGACTGCTAACTCTTCTGTAAGCATGAGTTGTATATCTGGAACACCTAACTCATCTGGCAAATTGTGTTTAGCCAAACGAGATTCGATATAGCGCACGGTGTCATATCCAAAGTAACCAGCCAGTCCTCCGCAAAAACGAGGTAGCCCAGCCTGCACTGCAACCTTGAAGCGCTTGAAATAGGTGTCTACAAAATCCAGCGGGTTATCAGTATTTTTTTCAACCACTTTGCCGTCAGTGACTACTTCATTGATAGGCGCAGACGGGGTTCCCACCGTTCGGATGATAGTCTTTGCAGGCAGGCCAATAAAGGAGAAACGGCCAAAGCGCTCACCCCCTAAAACAGATTCTAGTAAGTAGGTATTTTTGCTGCCAAAAGCTTGACTGAGCTTGACGTAAAGCGACAACGGCGTCTCTAGGTCTGACAAGACCTCTTTGATAATCGGAATACGGTTGAAACCCTGTTTTGCTAGGACATTAAATTCTTCACGTTGCATTAGGCTGTTCCTAGCTTTCCTAATTCAGTGTGCATTGCTTCAATGACTTGAGTGTAATTTTCTTTTCCAAAAATGGCAGAGCCAGCAACAAAAGTATCGGCACCTGCTTGTGCAACTTGGGCAATGTTCTCCACCTTAATCCCACCATCCACTTCAAGACGAATATGGCGACCGGTCTCTACTTGATATCGATCTAAACGTTTGCGAACTTGAGCAATTTTTTGGAGAGTGCTTGGAATAAAAGATTGGCCACCAAAGCCTGGATTGACTGACATGAGTAAAACCAAGTCAAGCAATTCGAGGGTATGGTCTAAATGATCTAGTGGCGTCGCAGGATTGAGTACAAGACCCGCTTGACAACCTTGATCACGAATTAAATTGAGAGTGCGGTTTACATGAGGGCTAGCCTCGGGATGGAAGCTAATGACATTCGCGCCAGCCTTAGCAAAATCTGGAACGATGCGGTCAACCGGCTCGATCATTAAATGAACATCAATCATGGCGGGTTTACCATTTTTGATTGCATGCGGACGAATAGCCTCACACACAAGTGGACCAATTGTTAGGTTGGGAACGAAGTGGTTATCCATCACGTCGAAGTGGATCCAATCGGCGCCCGCAGCTAGAACATCTTGGACTTCTTTACCAAGGCAAGCAAAATCGGCCGACAAAATGGAGGGGGCGATAACAAATTGGGGAATTGATGGTGTTTTTTGGCTTTCCATCCCTAGATTCTAGCTTGCAGTTGGCCTTAGGATGGAGCAGAATTCGAGCATGAATCCCCACGAAATTAGCATTACGGTCAAAGCCCAGTACCTTCCAGAGCAATCTGACCCCGATAACCGTCAATTTGCCTTTGCCTATACGGTCACCATTCGCAATACTGGGGCGGCCAGCATTCAGCTTATTGCGCGCCATTGGTTCATTACTGATGGGGATAACGGCGTCCAGGAAGTGCGGGGTTTAGGGGTGGTTGGTCAGCAGCCCCTTTTGCGCTCTGGGGAGCAGTTTGAGTACACCAGTTGGGCTACTTTGCCCACCCCTGCTGGCACTATGCGGGGCGAGTACTTCTGTGTCACAGAGGAAGCACAGTTTTTTCAGGCCCCTATTCCGGAATTTGCACTTGTAATGCCGCGTACCCTGCATTAATGCAAAGCAGTAGATTAACTATTTTTTTCCTTTGCCGGTCCATAGGACAATAAATAGTAAAAGTCCTAAAGCAATAGCGCCTTCAATAACAAAAAGCAGCATGGGGTATTCATCAAGTAAATTGGCAATCATGATTTCTAAATTTAAATTGTTCTCGGTAAGTGTATTCGTTATCGTACTTGCTAGTTTAATTGTTGGTTGTTCCACCCCACCAACTCGAGGAACTGGGTATCGACCTAGTGGTTCTAGCGCCGCTCCATCTTCTTATAGCTCATCAATAGCCAGTTTCAGCGCTGTTTCATGGCAGGCATTACCTGGTTGGCAAGAAGATAACTTGGCTCAGGCTTGGCCTGCATGGCTGAAAAGTTGTGATGTACTGCGTAAGCGTGCTGGCGAGGTGAATTGGCGCCAAGTGTGCGCTCAGGCTGCAGGTGTTTCTGCTCAAGATACCTCAGCCATTCGAAAATATTTCGAGAGCAATTTTCAGGCATATGAAATCCGCAATCATTCTGGCAGCGAGACGGGTTTAATTACTGGTTACTACGAACCTGTGATGAACGGTTCACAAACGCGCACAAACACCTACAGCGTTCCACTTTATGCCTATCCCGACGCATGGCGAAAATCCAAACCTAACCCAGGTCCAACACGTGCAGAATTAGTAAGTTCAGGCGTCTTAAAAGGATCAGAAATAGCTTGGGTGCAAGATCCCGTTGAAGCTGCCTCCATGCAAATTCAGGGTTCAGGAAAAATTCGCCTTGAGAACGGCAGAATATTACAGCTAGGATTTGCTGGTACGAATGAGCAGCCCTTTAAATCTTCAGCACAATGGCTATTGGATCGCAAGGAAATTACTCGCAGCGAAGCTACTATGCAGGGTATTTCGCAATGGGCTAAGCGCAATCCAGAGCGCGTGAATGAAATGCTCAATGCCAATCCCCGTTTTATCTTCTTTAAAGAGACGTCGGGTACTGTCGGCGCCCTTGGGGTGCCATTAACAGGTGAGCGCAGTATTGCGATTGATCCTCAAGCGATTCCCTTGGGTGCCCCGGTATTTTTAGCTACCAACAAACCTTTGAGTGCTGAACCCTTGCAAAAGTTGGTAATGGCCCAGGATACTGGTAAAGCCATTGTAGGTGGGGTCAGGGCTGATTACTATTGGGGATCTGGTGATGCTGCAGGAGAAATGGCGGGCCGCATGAAACAAAATGGCAAGATGTGGCTATTGTTACCGCGTTAATTGATTACATACAAGAAAGAAATCCATGAACTACAAAACAATTTTGACGGAAGTGGACGGCAAGGTTGCCACTATCACTTTAAATCGTCCTGAAGTGCTGAATGCGCTGAATGACCAATTAATGGATGAGCTAGGTGAGGCATTGCTTACATTTGATGCGGATGACAATATTGGCTGCATTATTGTGACAGGTAGCGAGAAGGCATTTGCTGCTGGTGCCGATATTGCTTCGATGGCAAAGCGGAACTTACAAGAGGTGTATCGCCATAATTTTATTTCCCGCAATTGGGAGCACATGCAAAAAGTTCGTAAACCGGTGATTGCTGCAGTATCGGGATATGCACTGGGTGGTGGATGTGAGCTGGCAATGATGTGCGACACCATTATGGCAGCCGACAATGCCAAGTTTGCGCAACCAGAAATTAAACTAGGAATCATTCCAGGCGCTGGCGGGACTCAGCGTTTGCCTCGTGCAATATCAAAAGCAAAAGCAATGGATCTAGCGTTAACAGGTCGCATGATGGATGCTGCTGAAGCTGAGCGTGCAGGGTTGGTGGCACGCATATTCCCTAAAGCCGATTTATTGAAAGAAGTCAAAGCCATTGCAAAAGAAATTGCAGACATGCCTTTATTAACAACCATGATGGTTAAAGAAGCGGTCAATACTGCTTACGAAACTACGCTTTCACAAGGTATTCATTTCGAACGTCGCTTGTTCCATGCATGCTTTGGAACAAATGATCAAAAAGAAGGTATGGCAGCATTTATCGAAAAACGCCCTGCCAAATTTACCAACTCTTAATGGCTCAATTCTTTTCTAGGTAGCGTTGAGCTAGTTTGACCCAGTAGCTCACGCCAACTGGGATCAAAGCATCATTGAAGTCATAGGAAGGATTGTGTAGATGGCACGGGCCCATCCCGTGACCTACAGAGCGATGATCACCATCGCCATTGCCCAGAAAAACGTAGCATCCCGGTTTCTCGAGCAACATAAATGCAAAATCTTCAGCGCCCATAGTGGGGTCAATTGCAATATCAACATTTTGTTTGCCAACCAATTCGGCCATTACTTCACTTGCAAATTGCACTTCATTCGCATGATTGATGAGCGGTGGGTAGTTTCTAGAAAATTGAATTTCTGCTTGGCAATCAAAGGCGCCCGCAACGCTGTGGGAGATCTCACGCAGCCGTTGCTCCATTAAGTCCAACACTTCAAGCGTAAATGTGCGAATAGTACCGCCAATAAATGCGCTATCGGGAATGACATTGCTTGTTTCACCAGCATGAAATTGAGTGACTGAAAGGACGGCGGCATCTACAGGTCTCTTATTGCGAGTAACAATGCTTTGCAAAGCAAGTACGACTTGCGCACCAGTCAATACAGGATCGGCGCTATTGTGAGGTAATGCAGCATGGCCACCTTTACCTTTGATAGTAATTTCGAAAGTATTACTAGAGGCCATCATGGGTCCAGCCGTAACTCCAAAAGCACCTTCTGCTAATCCTGGCCAGTTATGGAGTCCAAAGACCGCATCACAAGGAAATTCTTTAAAGAGACCATCTTTAATCATTTCATTGGCACCAGCGCCGCCTTCTTCAGCAGGTTGGAAAATGAAGATTACGGTACCTTTGAAATTGCGATGATTCGATAGGTATTGCGCAGCACCTAACAACATTGCAGTGTGACCATCATGGCCACAGGCATGCATCTTTCCAGGATTGCGGGAAGTGTGGGCAAAATTATTATGTTCTTGCAGTGGCAATGCATCCATGTCGGCGCGCAGGCCAATCATTTTGCCGGGACCAAGATCGCCATCTAGTCGACCGACCACGCCTGTTTTACCCATGCCTCTATAAACGGCAATACCCCAGCTTGAAAGTGCTTCTGAAACTAGATCGGCAGTGCGGTTTTCTTCGAAACGCAATTCAGGATGAGCATGAATATTGCGTCGAATTTCTTGAATTGCTTCTGCAGAATCAATAATTTCAGGGAGTAAATACATCCCCTCATCTTATCCGAAAGTCCCCTCGGATGCACCTTAAGAGGCGGCTTTCAACCTATTTGGAGAGATGGCAACTTAATGTGCTGTGCAGCAAAATCCAAAGCTTTTATTGAATAGGGGCTGTTATCGGGTTTTTGAAGTTCTTTTGGCAATGTAGGAATTAACCCCAAGAAAGGCGCGCCAATTCTCGATTGCAGTGTCGAAATATTTCCCTTCAATAAAGGCATTTCGATAGAAAGGGCATTTGCTATCCAGCCAGCCATCTTTACTTTACGAGACTGAATCGCCTCACAAGTGAGAAGGGCATGATTAATGCAGCCTAATTTCATACCTACTACCAAGATTACTGGCAGATCTATTTTCTGGGCAAGATTACCTAGATCTTCATGATCATTAAGCGGCACCAAAAATCCTCCAGCGCCCTCTACAACAATGAAATCACTTTGGTTTTGAACCCATTTGTATGCTTGGCAGATAGTATCGAGCTCTAGATGGATACCTTGATTGGCCGCAGCCAAATGAGGAGCAGCGGGGGCATCTAAGATGTATGGACAGATCTCCGCTTGACCGAGTTGTTTATCTGAAGCGATCCGTAAGGTCTCGATATCTTCGTTGAGAATGGAACCGTCGCTATCGTTATACGTACCTGCGACTACTGGCTTAAATCCAATGGCATTAAGCCCTTGTTCGCGCAGCTTCAGAATCAATGCGGCACTCACTAAGGTTTTACCAACCTCGGTATCGGTACCAACAACAAAGAATCCTGAGGTCTTACTCATGCAGAAATTTTCTCAAGTGATTTTTGTTCAATACTGTTTAGGGTACGAATGAGCTCGCGCACATCATCAACACTATGATTTGCTGAAAAAGTAATTCGCAAACGCGCGCTACCCAGAGGAACGGTTGGTGGACGAATTGCGGGAATCCAATAATTTGATTCATCTAGTAATTTGGCGGCCAATAATGCATTGGCATTGCTACCAATGATGATGGGTTGTATTGGGGTGCAGGACGAAACTTTCTCCCAAATAGTAAATGACATTTCCTCCTGCCAAATCTGGATGAGTTGATTCAAATGGGCGCGTCGTTTGTTACCCTCTTCGCCATCAATGATTTCCAGGCTCTTTAATAAGGTATGCGCGAGCGCGGGGGGTGTTGCAGTACTGTAAATATAGGGACGTCCCTTCTGAATAAGCCATTCAATAAAGGAATCTTGTGCGCAAATAAAAGCACCACTCACACCAGCAGCTTTTCCTAAGGTGCCAACATAGATGATGCGATCAGATTGAATGGCCGCCTGTTCCAAAATGCCATGACCGTGTTTACCTAAAACACCAAAACCATGGGCATCATCTATTAAGACTAGTGCATCGTATTGCTGAGCAATTCGAGCCAATTCTTTCACTGGTGCTAAATCACCATCCATACTGAAGACGCCATCAGTCACAATGATTTTGAGTGGCTTTGTATCCAGTTTTAGAGCATCAGTTAAAGAATCGAGTTGCGTATGGTCGAAGAGGCTGATTGCTGCCTCATTTTGGGCGCTAGTAAGACGAACACCATCAATGAGGGAGGCATGGTTGAGTTTGGCAGCATAAATACTTGCGCAGCCATTGGGCGCTAATCTAGCTAGACCAGTAATAGCAGTAAGATTTGCCAGGTAGCCAGTGCTAAAAAATAGTGCACGCGCTTTGGGGATATGCAACTCCTGAAAGGATGCCAGCTTAGACTCAAGGAGTTCATGGGCAATGCTATGCCCACTAATTAAATGGGAGGCGCCACTACCAACCCCATATTTTTTCCCGCCTTCAGCTAACGCATTGATTAACTCGGGGTGATTGGCAAGGCCGAGATAGTCATTGCTGCAAAATGCTTTCAGTTCCCTATCATCCACGTTTGCATGAACGTCGCAAGGGGATTGCGTTACCCGTAGTTTGCGTTTCAGAAGTTGCTTCTCTAAATCGGCAATCTGATCTTGTGCTAACTTCAGGGCGTTAAAAGACCCTGTCATGTCAATACCTTTTCAAGTGCGCGTTGAACTGACTTACCCATTTGTAAGCTCTCTTCAGTAGAGAGGATGTAGGGTGGCATGACATAAATCGTATTGCCAATGGGTCTAATGAGAATGCCTTCATCTAAACTTTTGGCAAACATTTCACGGGGGAAGGCGCTTGCATTTTTGAGGTAATTTTCTTTGATATCAAAAGCCAAAATCATCCCTTGTTGGCGCCAGTGCTCTATTCGTTCATCTACTTGTGCCCAAGCAAATGCGTTAGCTAAGTCTTGTGAGCGAAATTGGTTTCTTTCTAGAACTTTTTCTGTCTCAAAAATCTCTAGACAGGCAAGTGCAGCAGCGCATGCTAGCGGGTTGCCAGTATAGGAATGTGAATGCAGGAAACCTTGTTGAGTTTGATCGCTATAAAAAGCACGATAAATCCTCTCAGTTGTAAGGCACAGGGATAGCGGGAGGTAGCCACCACTGATACCCTTAGATAAGGTTAGAAAGTCAGGCCAAATACCTGCATGCTCGCAGGCAAAAAATTTACCACTGCGACCGCAACCCACGGCAATTTCATCTGCAATGAAATGGACCGCATAGCGATCACAGAGATCTCGCACGAGGCGGAGATATTCTGGTGAATACATCGCCATGTGTCCCGCGCATTGAACCAATGGCTCAATGATGATGGCGGCAATATGCTCATGCTCTTTTATAAATAATTGTTCGAGCTCTTTGGCTGCTTGTTTAGCTACATCTTCTGCGCTCTCTCCCACATTTGCTTGGCGTGCATCGGGTGAACGAACTGTATAAACATCTTGCAACAGTGATCCATATGCATCGCGGAAAATAGCGACATCGGTTACGGCTAATGCACCAAGGGTTTCTCCGTGATAGCCATTTTGCAGACACACAAATTTTTTCTTCTGGGGCTTGCCATTGAGCCGCCAAAAGTGGTGACTCATCTTGAGAGCAATTTCTACTGCAGATGCGCCATCTGATGCGTAAAAAACATGACCTAAATGGTGACCTGTTAATGCGGATAGCTTTTCAGAAAGTTCAACAACTGGTGGATGGGTAAAACCCGCGAGCATCACATGTTCAATTTTTTCGAGTTGCTCTGTGATGGCTCGATTGATGCGAGCATTAGAGTGGCCAAATAAATTAGTCCACCAAGAGCTAATGCAATCGAGCAATGCCTTGCCATTTTCATCATAGAGCCATGCCCCCTTCCCCTTGGCAATGGCAATGAGAGGAAAAGACTCATGGTGCTTCATCTGAGTGCAGGGATGCCAAACAGCAGCCAAGCTGCGATCGACGAGGGTGGGTTGATCTAGATCAGAAATAACCTTCATGTTTGGTATTTGAACACTAGTTTTTCGAATTTCCGGCCTGTATCTGTTATGTTTATGGCTTGAATTGATCTATTACCTGGAATTTACCCATGTTGGACGCCCAAACTGCTGAAAAACCGCTTACCTTAGTGAAATCTAAGGCCAATTTACGCAAAGAGCTGGATGCCTCCGGCGAATGGACGGTGGCCCAGATTGAAACTTTGTTTGCACTGCCTTTCAATGAATTGATGCTGAAAGCACAAGAGGCTCATAAGGCAAATTTTCCTGAGGGTGATGTGGAATTAGCGACGTTACTGTCTATTAAGACGGGTGGCTGCCCTGAGGATTGTGGTTATTGCCCGCAAGCAGCGCGTTATGACACCGATGTTAAGGCAGAGAAGTTAATGGGTCTAGAAGAGGTTCTAGAAGCGGCTAAAGCGGCTAAGGCAGCTGGATCTAATCGGTTCTGTATGGGTGCAGCTTGGCGCGAACCCAAGGATCGTGATATTGAAAAAGTCACTGCGATGATTAAAGGCGTTAAAGCTTTGGGCCTTGAAACTTGCGCCACCTTAGGTATGCTGGAAGCGAGTCAAGCCCAAGCATTACAAGAGGCTGGCTTAGATTTTTACAATCATAATCTCGACACGAGCGAAGATTTTTACCGCTCGGTGATCTCCACCCGCGGTTATCAAGATCGCCTAGATACCATTTCGAATGTGCGCGCAGCTGGGATGTCGGTTTGTTGTGGCGGTATAGTGGGCATGGGTGAATCGCGTGAGCAACGCGCTGCTTTCCTAGCGCGTTTAGCGAATTTAAGCCCTTATCCAGAGTCAGTTCCAATTAATCATTTGGTGCCAGTAGCGGGCACCCCTTTGGCTGATCAAAAGCCTTTGGACCCCCTTGAATTTGTAAGAACCATTGCAGTTGCCCGCATCACTATGCCTAAGGCTCGCGTGCGTTTATCTGCTGGTCGTCAAGAATTGGGAAGAGCGGTTCAGGCTATGTGCTTCATGGCTGGTGCCAATTCTATTTTCTATGGTGAGCAACTACTCACTACCGGTAACCCCGAGGCAGAACAAGACCGTGAGCTCTTGGCTGAGCTGGGATTGAAGACCAAGCAAAGTAGTAAAGCCGAGGTTTTGGTTTAAATAATCGGTTTATGACTCCCATAGATCGCATCATTATTGAGTTTGATAACGCACTACGCTCAGTTGTAGGAGGAGCAAATGCCCAACGTCCTACTCCCGGATCAGAATCTGGAATAAATTCGACCTTAGATGCCACCGCACGAAAGCATGCGGCAGGATTAATGCGTGTCAATCATGTAGGTGAAGTGTGTGCACAAGCACTCTATCAATCGCAAAAATTGGTTGCGCGAAATCCCCAAATCCAAGAGATGCTTGAACACTCAGGTCAAGAGGAAATGGATCACTTAGCGTGGTGTGAAACTCGCCTTAAAGAGCTCGGATCACATACCAGTTATCTCAATCCATTTTGGTATGCAGGATCCTTTGCAATCGGCATTCTAGCTGGCTTAGCGGGCGATAAGTGGAGTTTAGGTTTTGTTGCAGAGACTGAGAAACAGGTTGAAAATCATTTAGAAAGTCATCTCAAAAAATTACCCGAAGAAGACCATCGTTCTCGTGCCATAGTTGATCAAATGCGCATTGATGAAATTGAGCATGGGCAAGCTGCATTGCATGCTGGGGGAGTCGCTTTACCAGAACCCGTTCGGAAAATGATGCAAGCGATATCCAAAGTAATGACGTCTACTGCTTATAAAATTTAATACTGGTATCGAGATTCAATTCCCAGAATTTGTTTTAAATTAATTTTTGATATATTTTTTTGAATGGTACTGTTTTTAAATACAGTATATTTAGGCATTATCTCGTGAAATAGCTAAGACCTATTCTTAAGTATATTTTCCAAGCCATTGTTTCAAGTAGCTATTTTAATATCACCATTTTGTGAACACATGGCGCTAAGTGTTTGTAAACACTAGAGAAATTCCCAAAAAAATCCCCAAAAACACTTGACCCCCCTAGTACGATCCTCTAAAGTGGGAGGAAGTGTGAAAAAGTGGGGTAATTGGTGTTTCAAGGTGCGTCAGCTCTCAATTTAGATGCAAAAGGCCGAATGTCTGTTCC
>Ga0208496_1000367_pt1 | contig 15983 bp, 16 predicted proteins | sample CryBogmetaGMA2M_FD_184552 | JGI IMG/M metagenome (GOLD analysis project Ga0208496, IMG submission 184552) | Freshwater microbial communities from Crystal Bog, Wisconsin, USA - MA2M (SPAdes) | ecosystem: Environmental > Aquatic > Freshwater > Lake | place: Crystal Bog, Wisconsin, USA | collected... | reverse complement strand
ATCTGCCATACTGCTATTTTGTTGCTGTTGGTTGGACATAAAATACTCTCAAAAGATAAGGAAACTGGTCAAGCGGCCACTCAAAATGGGGCATACTTCTATAACTTCTTATTGTAGTGCTGACCCTGACTTTTAGGCCAAATCCATGTCTACCGAAACCCGTATTGTTTTCATTGTTTCTGATGGAACCGGCATCACCGCCGAGAACTTCAGCCAATCGATTTTGGCTCAATTTGAGGCCAGTTTTAAGCACATTCGCATCCCTTTTGTAGATAGTGTCGATAAGGCCCATGATGCGGTCAGCAGCATTAATCAGGCCCATCATAAAAATGGGGTACAACCCATCGTTTTCACTACTTTGGTGAATGCTGAGCTCAATGCCATCGTGACTAAGGCGAATGGCTTAATTTTGGACATGTTCCAAACTTTTGTGGCACCCCTTGAGGCTGCCTTGGGTATGAAATCTACCCATGCTATGAATCGCCTGCACCACAATGCAGATACTGAGGCCTATAAAAATCGGATTGAAGCAATCAATTACTCTCTAGCTCATGATGATGGTCAATCCAATCAAAACTTAGCTGAAGCAGATGTCATTTTGGTTGGCATCTCCCGAGTGGGAAAAACACCAACCAGCCTGTACTTAGCAATGCAGTATGGATTGAAGGCGGCAAACTACCCGCTGATTCCCGAAGATTTTGAGAGGGGCCAATTACCGAAAGACCTCGTACCTTATCGTCAAAAGATATTTGGCCTCATGATAGATGCCGAGCGCCTTTCAGAAATTCGTAACGAACGTCGGCCGGGCAGCAATTATGCCAAGCTAGATAACTGTCGCTATGAAATTAATGAGGCAACTGCAATGATGAAAAAACAATCTATTCCCTGGGTGCTTACCACCAGCAAATCTATTGAAGAAATTGCCACCACCGTATTGCAAGCCATTAAGTCAGATAAAACAATTTTAGGTTAGTTTAATCAGGTCTTTAAGTACGCCTAACCCGCATCGTCTCAAAAAGACAAACCGCTGCCGCCGTCGAAACATTAAGCGATTCAACTCGTGGGTCAATTGGAATAGCTATTCCCTTTGACTGAGCCATGAGATCTTCGGCAACGCCCTGACCTTCACTTCCCATCACCCACGCAACAGGATAGAGCAACTGTTTTTTTAGAGAGAACAGATTTTGTTCAGCATCTGCTGTTGCTGCCAGAAGTGGAGCAGTCACTGCACTCAATACTTGTTGGTTAGACCAACCCTCATATAAGTCCAATAATCGGTGTGCGCCCATACCAGCACGTAAGACTTTGGTTGACCATAAATGGGCACATCCTGATAATGCAATCACCTGCGTGAATCCAGACGCCGCCGCAGTACGCAAAATAGAGCCAACATTGCCAGCATCTTGTATACGGTCTAAGATCACCACATCACCCGCCAAAGTTCCAATCGATTGGGATGGCGTTAAACAAGTCTTTGGGAGATCTAAAAGACCCACAATATGGGGTGCATTCACCAAATCACTGAGCAGACCCCAGAGGAGACTATCTAATTGAAAAACTTTGGTATCAGGACAAATCTCTAGATGGGAATAGACAGCTTCTGCTATTTCCACATTCTTTAAACCAGTCTCCGAAGTGACTAACCTGTTTAAGGCGGGATCCCCCACCCAGGTTTGCACCAAATGGATTCCTTCTAACAAGGCTTGCCCACTTGTAATCCGAGCTTTTTGACCTTTTGATCCTGTGGCTTGTAATAGGCTAATCTCTTTAAAAAGAGGGTTGTCCTTAGAGGTAATTAGGTCAAAATTCATTTGCATCTATCTTGTCATGTTTTCAAGCACTTTTCTGACTGGAGAAAAGCTTCTGCGATGCTCCTCACATGCACCAAACTTTTTTAGCGCTGCAAAATGCGCTTCCGTTGGATAGCCCATATGCTGTGCAAAACCGTATTGTGGATGGCGCTCATGCAAGAGTTGCATCTGACGATCGCGAGTGACCTTAGCCAAAATGGATGCAGCGGAAATTGCCGGTTCTTTGGCGTCTCCTTTAATAATAGCCTCGGCAGTAATCGGTAGCTCAGGGCAGCGGTTGCCATCGATTAATGCTTTATCTGGCCATGCGCCTAAACGAGTTGCTAAATCCTCAATCGCACGACGCATAGCTAACATCGTTGCTTGCAAAATATTGATATCGTCAATCTCTGCAGAGCTGGCTTCTCCAACACCCCAAGCCCTTGCCTTCACCATGATCTGCTCATATAAATATTCTCGACGAGCGGCAGTCAGTTTCTTCGAGTCTTTCAACCCTTCGATTGGGTTTTCTGGATCAAGCACTACTGCACCTGCAACCACAGAACCCACCAGCGGTCCACGTCCCGCCTCGTCAACTCCACAGATCCAAATCATACTTATCCGCCCACTCTCTTCTGGTGGGTATTGGTAATTGTTTGCGCCACAGCTTGCGCAACCAACAAGCCCGTTGGTCGACGCAGCGTTTCATGCATCTGAGCAAAGCGGGCCTTTAAGTCCCTCACTTTGGTTGGCTGATCTAACCACTCTTGTATTGCATTTGCCAACTTCTCAGGGTTAGCATCATCCTGTAATAATTCAGGAACGACAAATTCGCCACAAAGAATATTGGGCAAGCCTACATAAGGCAAGCAAGCTTGACGCTTCATGATTTGCGCAGTGAGCCAAGGCACTTTATAAGAAATCACCATTGGCTTTTTCCATAAAGCTGCCTGCAGAGTTGCAGTACCGCTAGCGATCAACACGACATCTGATGCCTCTAAGACTTCATCAGCCATGCCATCTAATAAATGGATTTGAATATCGGGGTTTCTATTCTTAGCGTTCAATAAGAGTAGCTCTAGTGGTGCCTTTAATTTTGGCGTCGCTACTGGAATGATGAAATGGATTTTTTGACCTTTAAGTCGGTCAGCCAATAATTGCATGGTGTCAAAAAAGACTGGCGCAATCAGTTCAATTTCAGAACCACGACTTCCTGGTAAAACTCCAATAACAATCCCATCCAATGTATTGTTTGAGATGCCGAGTATTTGGGCAATTTTCTGGCGAGCTTGATTTATGTTTGGCTCAAGCGGGATATCGCTCGCCAATGGGTGGCCCACATAAGTTGAGGCAATACCGGCTCGATCATAAATTTCCGTTTCGAAAGGAAAAATACACAACATGCGGTCGACTGCTTTAGCAATTTTCTGAATACGTCCTGCGCGCCAAGCCCAGATAGAGGGTGAAACCAAATGCAGAGTGGGAATGCCTGCCTTGCGCAATTGAAGCTCAACCCCTAAATTAAAATCCGGCGCATCAATCCCTAAATACACATCTGGGCGACCCTCACCCAAAAGATGAGCAATCAGTTCTTTACGCAGTTTTAGAATCGCAGGAAGTTGCTTAATTGCCTCAACGTAACCTCGTACGCTGAGAGTTTCCATCGGCCAATTTGAGCGCATACCTTCTGCTTGCATGCGCGGACCGCCAATACCATAAACTTCTAATCCAGCCATATCTGGGATTTGATTCAAGGCGCTCAAAACAGGCGCTGCTAGCAAATCACCAGACGGTTCGCCCGCTACACAAGCTAACTTAGGCAAAGTAGGCTCGTTACCGAATAATGCCGCGCGTAGAGGCGGCGATAAAATCGTGGAACTGAGTGAGCTTTTCTACGGTAGCAGCATCAGATGCGCTTGCCACAATCATCTGTTGGATTTCTACTTTGGCGTCTTCAAAACTGAGGCCATCTTTATAAAGTACTTTATAAGCCTGGCGTAATGCAGAAATGGATTCACTAGAGAAACCACGACGCTTTAAACCCTCCACATTAATGCCATGAGGAGAAGCTTTTTCACCAGCCGCCATCACGAATGGCGGAATATCTTGTACTAAAGCAGAGGCGCCTCCAAGCATGGCGTGTTGCCCAATTCGCACATATTGATGAACGCCCGACATACCACCTAAGATTGCCCAGTCTTCTACATGAACATGCCCGGCAATTTGTGCGTTGCTAGCAAAAATAGTATTGTTACCCACCTGACAATCGTGCGCTATGTGCACGTAAGCCATGATCCAGTTGTCATTCCCAAGACGAGTAACGCCACCATCCTGGATTGTCCCAGTGTGAATTGTAGTGAACTCTCGAATCGTATTACGATCCCCAATCATTAATTGAGTGGGTTCTCCACGGTATTTCATATCCTGTGGCACACCCCCAATAGCAGCAAAGTGGGCAAAATTGTTTTCGCTGCCGATCGTTGTATGGCCTTCAATAACAGTGTGTGAGCCCACCTTAGTGCCAGCACCGATTTTGACATTCGGTCCAATTACAGAATAAGGACCTACCTCAACATCACTTGCCAGCTCAGCCTTGCTATCGATTACAGCAGATGCATGAATCCGAGTCATTACGCACCTTTCCTACGTACTGCACAAGTTATATCAGCTTCAGCTGCAAGCTCTCCATCAACCGTTGCTTTTACATGGAATTTATAAATGCCGGCCTTTTCACGTTGATAGGTGGCGACCATGACTAATTGATCCCCAGGCAATACGGGTTTTTTAAAACGGGCGCCATCAATACCTGCAAAATAGTAAACCGCATCATCTGCTTTTTCCTCTGTAAACGTCAACAACGCTGCAGTTTGTGCCAAGGCCTCAATAATGAGGACCCCCGGCATTACTGGAAAATCTGGAAAGTGGCCCTGAAAGAAAGGCTCATTAATCGTGACGTTTTTAATCGCAGTAATGCTTTGGCGAGGAGTAAATTCCAACACACGATCCACTAATAAAAATGGATAGCGATGCGGTAATAACTTCATGATCTGATTGATATCAATTGCTATTTCTTTACTCATAAGATTACCTAAATGGAAGTTTGAATTAAATTAGTTCGCTAGGAGTCTTAAGACTCTGTATTTTTACTTTTATCCAACAAACGTAAGCGTTGACGTATTTTATCTAGACCGCGCAAAATGGCGGCATTTTTCTCCCAAGCGCTATGGAGCATTGATGGGTAAACGCCTGTGAAATGCTGTCCTGGCTCTGTAATTGAGCGAATAATGGAAGTGTTCCCAGAAACTGTTGTTCTATCGGCAATGGTTAGGTGACCTGCGAAATTAGCAGCACCCCCAATGATGCAGAAATTTCCAATTTTTGTGCTGCCAGATATCGCGGCACATCCAGCGATAACGCAGCCATTACCAACGGTCACGTTATGCGCAATTTGCACTTGATTATCGATTTTGCTTCCTGCGCCAATCACGGTATCACTCATCGCTCCGCGATCAATTGTCGTGGATGCCCCAACTTCAACATCATCACCAATCACCACTCGACCCGTTTGAGGGATCTTGACCCACTCACCACCAGTAGCAGAAAAATCGGGAGCAAACCCAAAGCCATCCGCACCAATAACAGCACCACTATGAATAATGCAACGCTCACCAATCTGAGTGGCGGAATAAATAGACACCGAAGGATAAATTAGCGTGTCACTCTTGACGACACTCTCTTTAGCGATACTCGTGTTTCCAAGAATAGCTACGCGCTCACCCAGTTTTACACCGGCAGCAATTTGCACAAAAGGCCCAATATGACACGATGCAGGTATAACTGCGCTTGGATCTATTGCAGCACTTGGATGAATTCCAGGGGAATATGTCGGTGCACTTGCTTGGGCAAAATATTGAGCCATTCTTGCAAAGCTTGCATAGGGATTTCTGGAAACAAAATAGACGCGCTTAGGATTGAGTCCAGGATTTGCCTGTAAAAACTCTAAATCGCTCTTACTAACAATTAAAGCGCCTGCAGTGCTTTCGCTCGCCTGCTGGCGATATAGCGGATTAGAAAGAAAGGATATTTGATTGGATTGGGCTCGCTCCAATGGGGCAAGTCCAACAAAAGTGAGTGAGGCCTCCCCCACCAAGCTTGCTTGAAACTGTTCGGCCAGCTCAATGGCAGTAGGCATAAATTACTTCAGACTATTTAAAACCTTGATGATGTCGTCCGTAACATCAATCTTAGGATTGGCATAAAGGGGGTCTTGAATAATGACATCTAATTTTTTTTGTTCCGCAACCTGCTTAAGGGCGATATTGGCCTTATCAGCGACCTTGGCGCGCTCCTCAAAGTTTCTTTGATTCAAATCTTCGGTAAATTCACGCTGCTTACGTTGTAATTCGCGGTCTTGATCAGCCAATTCACGTTGACGACGTACACGCTCTGCTTCACTCATTACAGCTGAATCACGATCCAGCTTCTCAGCTGCAGCTTTAATTTTTTCTGCGCCGTCTCGTATATCAGCCTGTCGCTTCGCAAAATCTTTTTCCAGTCTTGCTTGACTTTGTTTTGCAATATTAGATTCATTAAAAATCTTCTCGACATTCACAGCGCCAATTCTTACGCCCACGTCTTGTGCAAATAGTTGAGTTGCTGACAGAGTTGCTATTACAGCGACTAAGCCAATTTGAGACCACTTAGAGAATTTATCAAACTTCATAAAACTTTCCTCAAACAATTAAAACGCTGTACCCACTTGGAACTGTAAACGCTGAACATTAGCAGTAGGATAAGGCTTATATGGAATACCGTAGCTAAACTTGAGCGGGCCCAAAGGTGATATCCATGATATACCCAATCCATAAGAATAATTCAAAACGAGATTGATATTTGACCCAAAGGCATTACCACCATCGATAAAGGCAAAGGTACGTAATGTTTTATCAATACCAGATCCTGGCACGGGTACGGTGTATTCCACATTACCCACGATCTTTGATTGACCGCCGGTTGGCTGATATGTACCAGTGTTTACATTGTAATAATTTGGACCCAAGGAACCAGGTGAATATCCACGGACAGAACCAATACCACCGACATAGTAGTTCTTAACAATTGGATAGGGGTTATTTCCATAGGCCTGACCGTAACCCATCTCACCATTAAAGGACAGAATGTTGCCCTTTGAAAAGGAGTGGTATTTCTGATACTGCCCAAACAGACGGTAAAACGTCATATTTGCAGCAGGTGTTCCAACTTCGGCAGAGAGTTGCTGCAAAGAACCAGTAGAGGGAATTAAAGAGCTGTCTCTTCCATCTCGCGCCCAACCCGCTGTTAAAGGGACGTTATAGGTATTTAAAGTTGCAGGGTATCCAGGAGCAGCAACACCATAATTTTCAGCATAGTTTAAGTAAGGCTGTGGTGTATTGGAGGTTGTTTTAACCTGAAAAGCCTCAAAACCAGTTCCAAAGAACACCCGGTCAACTTCGGTATAAGGAACCCCAAACTTAATATTGGAACCAACAGATTTAATTTGGTAATCAGGATCCCCTACGTAATACAGAGGCTTTGATGAGCGATAGTAAAGATCGGTATAGCGACTAATGCCATCCTCAGTAAAGTAAGGATCATAGTTGGATAAAGTTAAATTCTGATTAATTTTACCCAAGGACATATTTAATCCTACTGCGGTACCAGTACCAAAAGCATTATCTTGGTTAATACCTGCCGACAAAATTAATTTTTCCGTTGAGGAGAAGCCGGCACCGATAGTGATAGCGCCAGTTGGCTTTTCTTTTACCGCAACGTTCACATCAACTTGGTCAGGCGAGCCAGGAACGTCATCGGTCGTAATATCAGTTTCTGTGAAATAGCCCAAGCGGCCTAAGCGCTTCTTAGACAGGTCAACCTTATCGCTGTCAAACCAGGAACTCTCAAACTGACGCATTTCACGACGAATCACAATATCGCGGGTTTTTGCATTGCCAGAAATATTAACTTGTCGAACGTAGATACGACGACCAGGATCAATCACTAAAGTAAGGTCCACTTCAGCCAATTCCCGTCGTATATCCGGCTGCGGATTAATGGTAGCAAATGCATATCCATAAGAACCCAAGATTTCTGCAATCGCCTTAGTGCTCTCTGTTAAACGAGCAGAGGAAAAAGTATCGCCAGGCTTTAGAACCACCAGCTGCATGAGCTCTGCATCTTTGCCTAAGGTGTCACCCGCCAAACTAATATTTTTAACAGTGAATTTTTTACCCTCACGAATACTGATTGTGAGGTAGACCCCTTTTTTGTCAGGCGTAATTGAAACTTGAGTTGACTCAATGACAAATTCCAGATAACCACGATTCAAATAATATGAACGAATAGACTCCAAGTCAGCAGTTAACTTTTGCTTGGAATACAGATTATCTTTACTGTACCAAGAGAGCCAGCCGCCCGTTTTTAATTGCATCTCACTCTTCAGAGTGCTTTCACTAAAGGCTTCATTTCCGATAAAACTAATTTCTTGAATTTTGGCAACCGGGCCTTCATCAACGTTGAAATAAATAGCAACTTGATTACGCTCAAGCGGAGTGACGGTTGCGACAACCTCAGCGGCATACATGCCTTTGCCAATATATTGTCGTTTTAATTCTTGCTCAGCTTTGTCTATTAAGGCCTTGTCATAGAAGCGTGCTTCTCCTACCCCAACTGTTTTCAGGGATTTACGGACGAGTTCCTGATCAAACTCCTTCATGCCCGTAAATTCAATGCGAGAAATGGTTGGGCGCTCTTCGACAATGACAATCAGTAGGTTACCCTGTGCTTGAATCTGCACATCCCTGAAAAAGCCAGTGCTGTATAGGGCTTTAATTGCCTCGGCGCCCTTTTCTTCCGTAAAAGTGTCCCCAACTTGCACGGGTAAATAACTAAATACAGTTCCCGGCTCAACGCGCTGTAACCCCTCCACGCGAATATCCTTTACAACGAAGGATTCAGCTGCGCCCACATTCAAGCTAATACAGGCAGTAAATACCATCAAAAGCTGAGTAATGAGACGAGGGGATATGCGAAAGAAGGAAGTCAGAAAATTCAAGGCGAAAAATAGCGTTGTAAATCGTTAAACAAGGCCAGTAGAGACAGGGAGATCAACAAAAGAAAGCCCACTTTTTGGAACTGTTCCTGCATTGAAATCGATATTCGCTTACCAGCAACCAACTCCCATGCATCATACAGTAGCTGACCCCCATCTAGCATGGGAAAAGGGAGCAAATTCAGGAGACCAATACTAATACTCATAAGTGCTAAAAATGCTAAAAATGGCTGCCATCCAACCTGGGCTGTCTTGCCCGCCATATCTGCAATACTTAAGGGGCCTCCCAACTGCTTTAAAGAGGTATTTCCAGTGAATATTCCTACCATTAGCCTAGTAGACACTTTGGTTATTAGCCAAACCCTTTTGCTGGCAAAACCCACCGCATCCAAGGGGCCCAACTTCAATTCTGTCCACTCGGCAAAAGGGGTCGGCTTTGGCCTAATACCTAGAGCCAACATTGGGTCTTTATCAGGGCTCAATTGGGGTAAATCCGATTCCAAAAAGCTTTTGATGGCGAAGCTGCCCGTGGATGTTTGCAGCTCCAAGGCAAACCCCTGCTCCCCCGTGAGCGCATCGAGCAAAATCCAACGTAAGGCATTCCAGCTAGGAACAGGCTCAAATTCACTAGAAAGGGGCACAGAATTGGTCGAAGATAAGGACTGCCATCCAATCACGCGATCACCCTCAAGCACCCCCAATTTCGCGGCCACCGAATTTTCAGATGGCGCCTGCAAGATTGCTGGTAGCTGAGGGGAACCAGAAATATAAATAAGGGCAAACAAAAATACCGCTAAGAAGAAATTGGCGAATGGTCCGGCTGCAACAATTACAGATCGTTGCCAAAGAGGTTTTCTATCAAATGCCTCAGACTCTTCCGCCGGCGCAATAGATTGCTGACGATCACGACCATCCAATAATTTGACGTAACCTCCGAGCGGAATAGAGGCAAGAACCCATTCCGTCTTATTAGCAGCTACATAAGTAAACAGTGGCTTGCCGAAGCCGATAGCAAATCGAAGTACGCGCACGCCGCAGCAGCGTGCAGCCAAGAAATGACCAAATTCATGAAAGCTGACCAATACTCCTAAGGTCAGTAGAAATGCGGCGAGAGTAATGAGTGCCTGCAAAGAAAATCCTTGGTAAATTTTGCTTAGTGAATTTTGCTCAGTTAATTTTATTTACTTACGCATATCTTCAATAAGATCACGAGCAATTGCTCTCGCTTGCGCATCTACTTCCAAAATCAACTCGAGTGAACTTGCATTAGTCGTGCTGATAGCGCTCAAGGTTTTTTCTACGATTATGGGGATGTGCAAATAAGGCATCCCTTCGTCCAAAAAGGCAGCCACCGCAATTTCATTTGCTGCATTCAGGACGGTTGGCGCCGTCCCGCCAGTCTTCGCAGCAGCAAAAGCCAAAGATAGGCATGGGAAACGCGCTAAGTCTGGCTCGGCAAAACTGAGCGAAGCTAGCTGAGTCAAACTCAGTGGTGCTACACCAGCTTCAATTCGCTCTGGCCAGGCAAGCCCATAAGCAATGGGGGTACGCATATCAGGTTGACCGAGTTGCGCAATAACGGAGCCATCACGATAACGAACCATCGAATGCACTACGCTTTGTGGATGAATCAATACCTTAATTTTTTCTAAGGGCAAACCAAATAACCAAAATGCCTCAATCACCTCAAGACCTTTATTCATCATCGTCGCTGAATCAACCGAGATCTTTCTACCCATTACCCAATTTGGATGCGCACAAGCTTGGTCTGGGCTGATATCTCTCAGTTGTTCTAAAGGAGCATCTCTAAATGGACCGCCTGAAGCCGTTAACCAAAGCTCTTCAACGCCCTGACTGGAATGCGGTGCATTGGTAAAATTATTAGGTAGACATTGGTAGATAGCATTATGTTCACTATCAATTGGCAGAAGCTCACCTCCCCCTAGCTTCATGGCCTGCATAAATAGATCACCAGACATCACTAGCGCTTCTTTATTTGCTAAGAGGACTCTCTTACCCGCTTGCGCAGCGGCTAATGCAGGAACCAGTCCGGCGGCACCGACTATTGCAGCCATCACAGTGTCACAACCCGATTCCGTTACAGCAGTGACTAAGGCCTTTGGTCCATATAGAACTTGGGTATGGATTTTTTTCTCAAGTAATAGAGTACTTAAAAGAGCGGCATCGGTAGCATTCGTTACCACTGCAATGGCCGGTTTAAATTCAATACACTGCTCCGCCAATCGATCAACTTGCTTTCCAGCAGTCAGGGCAACTACTTTAAAACGGTCAGGATGAGTGCGAATCACGTCAAGCGTGTTCACGCCAATGGACCCCGTAGATCCCAAGATGGCGAGCTGTCTTATTGACATCACACCAACCCTGCTAATAGTGCAGCAATGGGCATGGTTGGAATCAATGCATCCACGCGGTCCAACACGCCACCATGTCCTGGTAATAAATGGCTACTATCTTTAACGCCAGCCAAACGTTTTAACTGCGACTCGAAGAGATCCCCAAAGATACTGAAAGCCACTAAAACAGTAACCATCAAGAACATGGGAACCCAACCAAAACGAATAGCCCATGCACCAAATAGAGTGGATTCAAAAGGAAGATAAATAACACAGAGCAAAGCGTAGCCATAACAAAGTAACAAGCCACCAATTGCGCCCTCAACAGATTTCCCCGGGCTAATTTGTACAGCCAACTTGTGCTTACCAAACGCCTTCCCAACAAAATAGGCGCCAATATCAGCAACCCATACCAATGCCATACTAGTTAGCAGAAATACCAAACCAAGCTCCCGCAAAAATATAAGCGCAAACCAAGTAGCTGGTAACAAAATCAGGCCTAAGACCACATAAAAAGGACGAAGCTTTTGTAATGAGAGATTCATCCCTTTCGCTAAAATAAAAGGTGCCACAAAGAACCAGAAGATGACTGCCAAGAGTAGCAATGCAAACTGCCATGTAGCGTTTTGCATTCCCAGTAAAAATGTAATGATCACCAAACAAAATAGGGCATAAAGCCACGCAGCACGACTCGCCTCAGGTGCGATCAATCGGCTCCATTCCCAAGCGGCCGCTAGCAAAGTAAGCAAAAAGAAAGCACCAATATAGACCGGTGGCAATAAGAAAAGAATGGGTAAAAGTACTGCCAAAAGAATAAGGGCAGTAATGACTCGGGTTTTTAGCATGGAGTAATGTTTTTAATTAGCAGACTACATCAGACTGCATCGCTCATTGCTTGCGGGGCAAGCTGAGCACTGGTACGCCCAAAACGGCGCTCGCGTTGACTAAACCAGTCAAACGCTTTTCTTAATTCAGCCTCGTCAAAATCAGGCCATAAGACATCGGTGAAATATAACTCTGTATAAGCCAATTGCCATAGCAAGAAATTACTCACGCGTTGCTCACCACCAGTGCGAATGAACAAATCTGGCTCTGGTGCATAAGCCATAGAAAGATGCGGCTGTAAGAGCTCTTCACTCACCTCTTCAGGCTTTAAGTTGGGGTTTGCTTCTAAGCAACGGCGCATCGCCTGCAAGATATCCCAGCGACCACCATAGTTTGCGGCGATCGTAAAAGTCAAGGCTTTGCATCCAGCCGTTTTTTCTTCAGAAAATTGCACCATCTCTTGAATAGCAGAATCAAAACGACTTAAGTCGCCAATCAAACGCAAAGAAATATCATTTTCTGCAAGACGTGAAACCTCACCCTTGAGTGATTTGAGAAACAATTTCATCAAGAATCCCACCTCTTCAGGTGGACGACGCCAATTTTCAGAGCTGAAAGCAAATACCGTCAGATACTCCACACCAATCCGTCGGCATTCCTGAACAATCTTCCGGACGGCACCTAAGCCTTCGGAGTGCCCAGCAACGCGGGGCATCAAGCGTTTGCTGGCCCAACGTCCATTGCCGTCCATGATGATCGCGACATGGCGAGGAACGGCACTTACCTCTGGGATATCTTTGGTTGAACTCAGGTGCTGGGTCATAAGAAGCGAAGGTTCAATCAGGTACTTAAACCGTCATGATCTCTTTTTCTTTTTCAGAGACAGTCTTATCGATGTCAATCACAGCCTTATCAGTCATCTTTTGAATATCATCGGTAGCACGACGCTCTTCATCCTCAGAAATTTCTTTATCTTTGGTTAAGCGTTTGAGATGCTCATTCGCATCACGACGTAAATTACGAACAGCAATTTTGGTCTCTTCACCTTCATTCTTCACTACTTTTGTCAAATCACGACGGCGCTCTTCAGTCAATGCCGGCATGGGTACGCGAATCACGGTACCTTGAGAAGCGGGGTTCAAACCCAAATCAGAATCACGAATCGCCTTTTCAATCACAGCAACCATCGTCTTTTCAAATGGTTGAACATTGATAGTGCGGGCATCAGCTAAACCCAGACTTGCAACTTGACTTAATGGCGTTGGATTACCGTAGTAATCCACTTGAATGTGTTCCAAAATACCTGGGTTAGCACGTCCAGAGCGAATCTTGGCTAAATTGGTTTTCAAAGCATCAAGAGACTTTTGCATCTTTTGCTCGGTATTAGTTTTAATTTCTGCTGCAGACATCTGGCCTCCTGTTAAACGTGCACCAAGGTACCTTCAGGTTCACCCTGAACCACACGCATCAAAGCGCCTGGCTTGAGAATCGAAAATACTTTGATTGGTAATTTGCGGTCACGACACAATGCAAATGCAGTGGCATCCATGACTTGTAAGTTTTTGATTAATGCCTCATCAAAAGTAATGGTTTTATAGAGAGTCGCTGTAGGGTCCTTAATAGGATCCGCACTATAGATGCCATCGACCTTGGTGGCCTTCAACATCACTTCTACCCCCATCTCGGCACCGCGCAAAGCAGCTGCCGTATCGGTGGTAAAGAAAGGGTTGCCCGTACCCGCTGCAAAAATAACCACTTTGCCTTCACCCATTGCCCGAATTGCACGTGGACGAATATATGGCTCGACTACCTGGTCCATTCGGAGGGCAGATTGCACGCGCGCCTCAACGCCTTTTTGGCGCAAAGCATCTTGCAATGCGAGAGAGTTCATCATGGTTGCCAACATACCCATATAGTCGGCAGTTGCACGATCCATTCCGGCAGCACCACCAGCAACACCACGGAAGATGTTTCCACCACCAATCACGATAGCAAGCTCTACACCGCTATTTACCACTTGCGCAATTTCAGCAACCATTGCGTCGATTGTGACTGGATTGATGCCAAAAGCATCATCACCCATAAGGGCTTCACCAGATAGTTTTAGGAGGACGCGTTTGTAGCCTGGCATATTTTTATTTTCCGTAATTTGCCAAGTAATTAACTTACTTAGCTTATTGATCTTTAAGCACTTTTTAATATCTCTACCAAATTATAAAGGGCTTAGGAAAGATCAAACAAAAGGGCATAGAAACCTGAGTTTCTATGCCCTTTTGGGTATTTCCAGACATCCGGGGCAAACCCCAAAACAGCTATTTATGCAGTTGCTTTAGAGGCGGCAGCCACCTGAGCAGCCACTTCAGCAGCAAAATCATCTTGACGCTTCTCAATGCCCTCACCCACAACAAACATGGTGAAACCCTTGATTGTTGTATTGGCGGCTTTGAGCATTTGTTCAACAGTTTGCTTATCGTTTTTTACGAAAGTTTGATTCAATAAAGAGACCTCTTTGAGGTACTTCTGTATAGAACCTTCAACCATCTTCTCAACGATTTCTGGTGGTTTACCAGATTCGGCAGCCTTTTGAACCGCAACGCTACGCTCAACAGCAATGGAGTCAGCAGGAACATCAGCCATAGATAAAGCTACTGGCTTCATTGCAGCAATATGCATTGCTACATCTTTAGCTGCAGTCTCATCGCCGTCAAACTCGACCATAACGCCAATACGAGTGCCGTGGAGATAAGAAACCAATTTACTACCACTAGTGAAACGCTTGAAACGACGTGGCATGATATTTTCGCCGATCTTACCGATCAATGCACTGCGAACTTCATCCACAGTTTGACCCTTCATTGGTAAGGCAAGCAATGCAGCAACATCTGCTGGATTCTTTTCAGCAATTAACTTTACGCACTCGTTTGTAAATGCCAAGAAGTCATCGTTCTTAGAAACAAAATCGGTTTCGCAGTTCACTTCGAGTAAAGCACCAGTTGTGCCATCGATGTAAGAAACAACAATACCTTCAGCTGTTACACGGGAAGCTGCCTTACCGGCTTTGCTACCAAGCTTCACACGCAGAATTTCTTCTGCACGAGCCATATCGCCATCAGCTTCAGTTAAAGCTTTTTTGCACTCCATCATCGGAGCATCAGTCTTGGCGCGTAACTCGCCAACCATTGCAGCGGTAATAGCGGCCATTATTCAGCCTTCCCTTCTTCAACAAACTCTTCTTCGCCTTCTTTAACGGCTGTCAAGATTTCTTGCACGGAGTTAGCCTTGCCTTCGAGGATTGCATCAGCAATACCACGTGCGTACAGGGTTACCGCTTTGCTAGAGTCATCGTTACCAGGAATGATGTAATCAACACCTTCTGGTGAATGGTTGGTATCTACAACAGCGATCACTGGAATACCAAGCTTATTCGCTTCTGTAATAGCAATCTTATGATAGCCAACGTCCACTACGAAAATTGCATCAGGAACGCCGTTCAAATCTTGAATACCGCCAAGCGCTTTTTGCAATTTGTCGAGATCGCGATCGTTAGTCAAAGCTTCTTTCTTGGAAAGCTTTTCCCAATCGCCAGCTTCTTTAGCAACTGCCATATCTTTTAAACGCTTAAGGGAACCCTTAACCGTTTTGAAGTTGGTGAGCGTACCGCCCAACCAACGGCTGTCGATGTAAGGCATACCAGCACGAGCAGCTTCTTCAGCAATGATCTCGCGTGATTGACGTTTTGTACCAACAAATAAAATCGTGCCACGATTACCAGCAACTTGTTTTGCAAATTTCAGGGCGTCCTGAAACATTGGCAAGGTTTTTTCCAAGTTGATAATGTGAATTTTGTTGCGATGGCCGAAAATGTAAGGGGCCATTCTTGGGGACCAGAAACGGGTTTGGTGACCAAAATGGCAACCGGCTTCCAGC
>Ga0208496_1000366_pt1 | contig 16010 bp, 10 predicted proteins | sample CryBogmetaGMA2M_FD_184552 | JGI IMG/M metagenome (GOLD analysis project Ga0208496, IMG submission 184552) | Freshwater microbial communities from Crystal Bog, Wisconsin, USA - MA2M (SPAdes) | ecosystem: Environmental > Aquatic > Freshwater > Lake | place: Crystal Bog, Wisconsin, USA | collected... | reverse complement strand
AGCCATCGGGTAACCATCAAAGGTTGTGGCAACCGACCAGGGCTCACCTGGAATATTAAAGAGGATGGATGTAATCGCTCCGCCGAATAATGCACCCCAATAAATACAAGAGAGCATGATGATGGCTGAAGTTGGTGGCATTGTGAAAGTCAATGGCAACAGAATCGCAATTCCGTTTGCACCACCAAGACCAGGCAATACTCCAATAATCACGCCAAGCGTTACGCCTACCAACATTAGCAGTAGGTTAAATGGGGTCATTGCAACAGCAAAGCCGTTGAATAGAGCGCTAATTTCTTCCAACTTGTACTCCTTTTTTAATCTTTTTTAATTGTATTTTTAGTTCACACCAACAAACTCGAGCGGATTGAACCATGAGCCATGTGGCAATGGAACCTGGAACCAGAACTCGAACATGAGGTACAGGGCAACGCTCACCCCAACGGATACTGCAATTGCTTTCCAAATCGGGTATTTACCAAGCCAAACCATGAAGATGGCGATGTAAAAAACGGAAGAAACATAAATACCAATTAATTGGACACCGAGTACAAAAACAATTGCTGGCAATAAAACAGCCATCACTTGTTTGAAAGACTCTCTATCCACAAATGATTCTGTTTTCTTGTTCTTATTCACGATTGCCGCTTGATAAAGGGTTACCGTGCTCGAGAGCATGATGATCAAGCTAATGTAGAAAGGGAAATATCCTGCCTCTGGGCCATCGCTACCCCAGCTAGCGCCTAACTTAAGGCTACCAACCATTACCGTAAGACCCACCGCAAGGAACAAGATGGCAGTAATGATATCCATTGCCCTGACGCTAATTACTGAGTCTTCATTTGAATTATTTGTATGTTCAGACATGTGTTTTGTTCATTAATAAAGTTAATTAATACACCTACTTAAAAAATAGGACCCCCAACTGGAGGCCCTATCTCGTTTCTGGCAAATTACTTTGCCAAGAATCCCGCTTCAGACATTAGCTGCTTATGCAACGCTTCATTCAAAGTCAACCAGTTTCTAAACTCTTTACCGGACATAAAGGTCTGATTGAATGCGCCATCAGCCATGAATTTTTTCCACTCTGGAGTCGCACGTACTTTTTTGAACAAATCGACATAGAAATCAACTTGTTCTTGCGTAACACCTGGAGCCATAAAAATACCGCGCAACATCACGTAGTCAGTTGAAACACCCGCTTCTTTACAAGTTGGGATGTCGTACCATGACTGAGTATCAGTAATTTTTTCTTTGTAAGGCATACGTGTGTCATCAAATACGCACAAGGCACGTAATTTGTTAGCGCGCCATTGCGCCACAGCTTCAATTGGGTTATTCACAGAAGAGTCAATGTGGTTACCAACGAGCTGTACAGCAACGTCGCCACCCCCTTTAAATGGGATGTAAGTAAACTTTGCACCGGTGGCCTTTTCAATCGCAACAGTAATGATCTGGTCTTCAGACTTAGAACCTGTACCACCCATCTTGAACTTGCCTGGACCCGCTGCTTTAGCAGCATCGATATATTCCTTGGCTGTCTTATAAGGCTTTTCTGAGTTGTCCCACAAAACGAATTGATCAAGCGCCAACATAGCTACTGGAGTAATGTCTTGCCAGTTAAATGGAACACCAGTTGCTAATGGAGTTGTAAACAAATTAGAAAGTGTAATCACAATCTTATTTGGATCGCCCTTCGCTTCTTTCATTGCCAAGAAACCTTCAGCACCAGCACCAGCTCCCTTATTCACTGGGATGATGGCCTGTTTCATTAAATTGTTTTTGGTGATGATGCCTTGGATCATGCGGGCCATTTGGTCAGCACCGCCGCCAGGACCAGCAGGGATAATGAACTCAACCGGTTTAGTTGGTTCCCATGCAGCAAATGCAGGTGAAACACCAACAACACCGAGGGCTAATGCGGTGGAAATCAATGCCCCTTTTAACTTCATCTTCATAATCAAAGGTCTCCAAATAGGGTTTGCCAATTTAACTTTGGCTTTTTTATGTGAGTGTGATTTTTAAACAAGATGGCCTGTTATGACTTGACTGCCATCAATAATTTCAAAATCGTTTCACTGGTGCCTCTACAACCTAGTAGAAACCCCGATCACTCAAGCCAAAGACTGTAGTCAGTGTACTTTCATCTGAAGATAAAAACTGTATTTAATGCACAGAAAATGCGCACAGCAAACATGGTTATTCAGCTTCAGACATGGATTCAAACCATCTGGATCTACTAGGTAGTTACCCTAATATTGGTGGTGCCGCTTGCCGGAATCGAACTGGCGACCTTTTCATTACGAATGAACTGCTCTACCAACTGAGCTAAAGCGGCAACTCAAAAATCATTCTAGCGGAAGCGATCCAGCAGCTTCTTGCTCACCTTATCCAATTGGGTCGAGTCCTTGATTAAGAACTGTAAACCATTGGAATCAGCAATTAACAAGGTATTGCCGGCAATCCTACGAATATCTTCCTCACCTTTGAGACGAATGCGTGTGGGGCCGCGATCTGTCTCGATGTCCCAAATACTTGGAGTGGCAAAGGTTGATACCTTGGTAATTTTTTCGATCACCGGCATAAATTCCCGTGCGGACAATTCTTCTTCAATCAGAGTGAGTTCTGCAGGCGAAATCAGTGCAACATCAGAAAACCAACATACTTCTTTACCGGACTGATTCATGATGCCAATACCTACTGCAGGTGCAGTAATCGGAAATGCTCTTACTGGATGAACGCCAACATGACGCTCACCCTTAGCATCGATAAATACCAGACGCCCTAAAGCGTCGCGCTCGAGTTGTTGGATTTGGTTCATACCCCTCCTCCAACTTCCTTGGCAATCACTTCTAGTTTCTCTTCCCGCTTTTCTTCATGCTGTTCTTCGAGGCTCTCACCAATAGCGCCACCCTCAACTAACTCGGCAGCGTGACGTAACTGGGCCTGATACAGGGTGTAATAAGCGCCTTGCGCTTCCATGAGTTGCTCATGTGAGCCAATCTCCACAATCTCGCCTTTATCAAGCACTACCAGGCGGTCAGCCTTTCTGAGCGTGGATAGACGATGTGCAATGGCAATGGTCGTGCGGCCCTTAACCAAGTTATCCAATGCCCGCTGAATTTCTTTTTCAGTGGTGGTATCCACTGAAGAGGTGGCTTCATCCAAAATTAAGATGCTTGGATTAATTAGGAGTGCGCGCGCTATGGAGATGCGCTGACGCTCACCGCCCGATAAAGATTGGCCACGCTCACCCACTAAAGAGTCATATCCAAGCGGAAGGCGAAGAATAAATTCATGAGCGTGCGCAGCACGTGCCGCTTCAATGATTTCTTCACGGGTAGCGTCAGGCTTGCCGTAGGCAATATTCTCTGCAATCGTGCCAAAGAATAAAAACGGCTCCTGTAACACTAAGCCAATGCACTTACGGTAGTCGGCAATGCCGATACTTCGAATATCACGCCCATCCAAAGCAATAGCACCAGAACTCACATCATAGAAACGACAAATCAGATTCACCAAGGTGCTCTTACCAGATCCGCTATGCCCTACCAAGCCAATCATTTCGCCAGGAGCAATTTCTAAATCAATTCCCTTCGTTACTGCACGATTTCCATAGCGGAAACCCACGCCACGTAGAGAGATGCGGCCTTTCACCTCACCTAATGGCGCTGGATTAATGGGCTCCGGAACACTGGATACGTGATCCAAAATATCAAATATCCGCTTGGCGCCCGCTGCTGCCTTTTGCGTATGAGAAACAATCCGACTCATTGAATCTAAACGGATATAGAAGCGGCCGATGTAAGCAAGAAAGGCAATCAGTACACCAACGGTGACCTTTTGATGCGCAACCTGCCAAATACCAAAACCCCAAACAACCAACAAACCTGTTTCGGTAAGTAAGGTAACGGTAGGTGAAAATAATCCCCACACCCGATTCACACGATCATTAATTTGTAAATTGTGTTTATTCGAATCAACAAAACGTTTGAGCTCACGGTCTTCTTGTGCAAACGCTTTCACTACGCGGATGCCGGGAATAGTATCCGCCAAGATATTGGTCACCTCGGACCAAATACGATCAATCTTCTCAAAGCCAAAACGCAAGCGATCGCGCACTACATGAATCATCCACACGATAAATGGTAACGGTGCCAGGGTGACTATAGCCAGCAAGGGATCAATAGATACCAAGATTGCTGCGGTCATGGTGATCATCAGCACATCCGTCGCAAAATCCAAGGCATACAGTGACAAAAATACACAGATGCGATCAGTCTCTGCGCCAATGCGGGCAATCAAGTCACCCGTTCTCTTGCCACCAAAGTATTCCAGAGAAAGTTTGAGTAAATGCTCAAACGTCGTATTCCGTAAATCTGCACCAATACGCTCACTCACCAAAGCAAGTAGGTATGTTTTCCACCAACCTAAAGCCCATGCAACAATCGCTGCGCCAAATAGCGCCAACAGATACATACTCGCCAAATGAAAATCAATTGGATTACCTTTCTCGTATGGAATCAAAACGTGATCCATTAATGGCATCGTAAGATAGGGCGGAATCAGTGTTGCACCTGTGGATAACAGCGTTAATACAAATCCTAAAGCCAACTGTTTTTTGTAAGGCTTTGCAAAACGCCACAATTTAAATAAAGTCCAAGTGGAAGGTGGGGCATCCTCTTCAGGGTCACAAGTAGGGCATGAATCTGAGTTAGCTGGTTTTGGACTTAAGCAAACTGGACAGACCTGTTTATCGTATTCACTGACCTCCCCTTGGCTTTGCTCTTCACCCCGGGTTAGTTGTTTAAAACTTAACTGCAAACGCAGCACTTGAGGATTGACCGCCAAGGTGAAATACCAAGTTCTCAACAAAGACTCAGCAGTCTCTAGCTTTAAGTGACCTACCCCAGCATGATCGCCATGCACGAGACGCTCACCTTGGCCAAGCGCCCAGGACTGAAACTGCTGACCATCCGTCCAACATAGTCCATCTTCTGTGAGCAAAAGCAGACTTTTTTCAAAGCAAAGGTCATCACCTAAATCTAGCTCAGCCCATGCTAGCAAAGCATCTAAGCTACGAACTGGCGAATTTTTACCCTCTAAAATAGACTGCCAATCACTTGGCAAGGCGGGGGCGAAAGGTAGGATTTCAGGCTTCATTGATCTTAAAAGTATAGTGGAGCTAGATTTTTAAGATTTATAGCTCCTGTCAACTTTAGGAGCCTGAGAGCCGTTAAATTGTTTAACTAAGCCTTTTTATGTATTTTTGCTAATTTTGTGAGTTTTAAATAACTACTAGAAACAGAGAGACTGTCTGACGCCTTATCGCCAACCCCTGGCACTGACCCTCGCAATACCGCACACATGCCCCAATTACTAGATAAATCCATCGAGATTCTGAGCGTTAAGCATCTCCGTGGTCCCAATATGTGGACTTATCATCCCGTGATTGAAGTTTGGCTCGATATTGGCGATTTAGAGGACTATCCCTCAAACCTGATTCCGGGTTTTTATGACCGCCTAGTCAAAGCCCTCCCCAGCCTTGTTGAACATCGTTGCAGTTATGGGGAAACCGGCGGCTTCTTAAAGCGTGTCGAAGAAGGCACCTGGCCAGCACATATTCTGGAACACCTGACTCTTGAACTGCAAAACTTAGCCGGTATTCCTGGTGGTTTTGGTAAAGCCAGGGATGGGGATCGTCGGGGGGTCTACAAAGTGATGGTGAGTGCCATCAATGAAGAAGTGACTCTGACTGCCCTCAAATATGCACGTGATCTGTACTTGGCTTTAGCGCAAGATAACAAAGACTGCGTAGTTGAAGCTCAAAACATGATTGAAAAGCTACGCGATCTTGGTGATGATTTATTACTCGGCCCTAGCACTGCTTGCATTGTGAATGCAGCGGAAGAGCGTGGCATTCCATCAATTCGTTTATCTGAAGGCAATTTAGTCCAATTGGGTTATGGCGCAAAACAGCGTCGCATCTGGACTGCGGAGACTGATCAGACTAGCGCAATTGCAGAAACAATCTCCCGCGACAAAGATTTAACGAAGAGCTTACTACGCAGTGCTGGCGTCCCTACCCCAGAGGGTCGAACCGTTACAAGCCCTGATGATGCTTGGGAAGCTGCTCAAGATATTGGTTTGCCAGTCGTTGTTAAACCCATCGATGGCAATCATGGCCGGGGTGTCTTCATTAACCTCTACACTCAACAAGAAATTGAAGCTGCTTATGCAGTTGCCATTGATGAAGGCAGTGAAGTGTTAGTTGAGCGCCATATCATTGGTGACGAGCATCGGCTGCTTGTGGTTGGCAACAAAGTGGTTGCTGCTGCGAAAGGGGAAACGGTTTGGGTTACTGGTGATGGTAAACATACCGTTTATGAATTGATTCAGATTCAAATTAATTCAGATCCGCGTCGTGGCACTGCAGAAGAACACCCGCTCAATCCTGTCCGCATTGATTCAGCAGTAGAGCTTGAGCTTGCACGCCAACAGCTGACTGGTGAAAGTATCCCAGCACTAGATCACAAAGTGCTCATTCAAAGTAACGGAAATGTGGCTTTTGATGTCACCGACCTAGTCCATCCTGATGTAGCAAGCCAGGTGGCATTAGCTGCCCGTGTGGTTGGTCTTGAAATTGCTGGCGTGGATTTAGTGGCACAAGATATTAGCCGGCCGCTTGCAGAACAAAATGCAGCCATCGTGGAAGTGAATGCCGGCCCGGGTCTCTTGATGCACTTAAAACCAGCCAGCGGCAAGCCACAACCTGTTGGCAAAGAGATTGCCAATCATCTCTTCCCTACTGGAACTGACTTCCGCATTCCGGTGGTTGGTATTTGCGGGGAAAGTGGAAAAACACCAGTTGCAGAAATGATTGCACACTTCTTACGCCTGACCAATGTGTATGTTGGTCTGTCTTGTAGTAAAGGCTTGTACTTTGGTAATCGCGCAATTCCTAATACCAATGCATCGAATTGGGAAAATGCCCGTCGCACTTTATTAAACCGCGCAGTAGAAGCGGTAGTGATTGAAAATAACCACCTGTCTATGCTGATTGAAGGCTTAGCTTACGATCGCTGCCAGGTTGGCGTAGTACTCAATGTCGACCCTAAAGCAAACTTTCCTCAATATGCCATCTACGACGATGATCAAGTCTTTAGCATTGTTCGCACCCAAATTGATGTAGTTCTACCCAATGGCGTCGGGGTTCTGAATGCGGATGATCCAATGTGTGTACAGATGGCGGAACTCTGTGATGGTCAAGTGATCTTCTTCACAGAAGATCCGAATTCTGAAGTCATCAAAACCCATTTGCAAAATGGTGGTCGTGCGGTAATGGTGGGTAAACAGCAAATCACCCTCAAGTCTGGCAAGCTGGATCAGAAATCGATTCCAGTTCCGCGCCATTCCGAATCCGATGCTAGCGCCCCATGGAAAGGGATGAACCTAGGTGCCGCAATTGCTGCAGCTTGGGCTTTAGATATCCCATTTAATGTTATTGAAGCTGGCGCAGAAACATTTGCCCCAGATCTCACCACGGCAACAGGGGCTTAATTGGAAATTACCCGTATTCGCATGCTACGCGGCCCGAATTTATGGAGCCGCCATACCGCTTTGGAAGCGATCGTTTCCTGTGATGAGTCTGAGCGCTCAATCGATTTAATCCCCCAATTTGAAACCAAGATTCGCGAACGCTTTCCGCAGTTAGGGAGCATGCGTCGTGGTGGACACAATGAAGTTCTTTCTCTTGCTCATGCTTTAGAGCATGCCGCTCTTGGTCTACAAGCTCAAGCTGGATGTCCTGTTACTTTTAGCCGTACTGTTCAAACTATTGATGTTGGTGTTTACCAAGTGGTAGTCGAATATATTGAGGAAGTCGTTGGCCGCATGGCCTTTGACTTTGGATTTGCTCTGATTCAAGCCACGCTGAATGACGCTCCATTTGATCTCGCTGCCGCTCTCTCCGAATTAGAGGCACTTTATGAAGATGTCCGGCTTGGACCCAGTACTGGTTCGATCGTGGATGCAGCTGTACAACGCAATATTCCTTACCGCCGTATGACCGAAGGCAGCATGGTGCAATTTGGCTGGGGTAGCAAACAAAAACGCATTCAAGCAGCAGAAACCAGCGACACCAGTGCTATTGCCGAAGCAATTGCACAAGATAAAGAGCTCACCAAAAACTTATTAGCTGCTGCAGGAGTATCGGTACCTATCGGTGAAGTGGTTACCACGGCAAATGATGCATGGCGTGCCGCTCAAAACATTGGTGGTCCTATTGTTCTGAAGCCAAAAGATGGTAATCAGGGTAAAGGTGTAGTCGCGAATATTCAGACAGAAGAAGAAGTTCGAGCTGGCTTTGAAGTCACTCAAGTCTTTGGACGGGAGACTATCGTCGAGCGCTATCTACCGGGCGCAGATTATCGCTTGCTGGTAGTAGGAAACCGCCTATCCGCTGCTGCACGCCGTGAGCCTGCTCAAGTGGTTGGTGATGGCACTCGTTCTGTTGCGGAACTCGTAGAGATGGAAAATAAAAATCCACTACGAGGTGATGGTCACGCCACAGCCTTAACCAAAATTCGTTTTGATGACATTGCCCTTGCCCATTTAGCAGGTTCTGGACTGACACCCCAATATGTTCCCAAAACAGGTGAACGGGTTTTGTTACGAAACAATGCCAATCTCAGTACCGGTGGAACTGCTACCGATGTCACGGATGATGTTCATCCGGATGTAGCTGCCAGCGCAGTTGCTGCTGCGCAAATGATTGGTCTCGATATTGCGGGTGTCGATATCTTGTGCGAAGCCATCTATAAACCCCTTGAACAACAAGGTGGCGGCATTGTTGAGGTCAACGCCGCTCCTGGCTTACGGATGCATCTCAAGCCCTCCTATGGCAAAAGTCGTCCAGTTGGCGAAGATATTATTAATATGATGTTCCCTCTTGGGGAAGATGGCCGGATTCCAGTAGTAGCTGTCACTGGGACCAATGGCAAAACCACAACTGTACGTTTGATTTCTCATTTATTAGATGAAACTGGTCTGCGAGTCGGCATGACCACCACAGATGGTGTTTACATCAACCATCGCCTCATTGATTCTGGTGATTGCAGTGGTCCTAAGAGCGCCCGCAATGTATTAATGCATCCCGATGTGGATGCTGCGGTTCTAGAAACAGCTCGTGGCGGCATGTTGCGTGAAGGTCTTGGCTTTGATCGTTGTGAAGTCGCTGTCGTTACTAATATTGGTGAAGGTGATCACCTTGGATTGAATTACATCACCAGTGTTGAAGATTTAGCGATTCTCAAACGGGTAATCGTACAAAACGTTGCGCCTACTGGTGCTGCCGTTCTTAATGCCACCGATCCCATTGTGGTGAAGATGGGTGATAAATGCTCTGGCCGGGTGATTTTCTTTGCCCAAAACCAACATCATCCAGTGATTGCAGCACATCGCGCCAAAAATAAAAAAGTGATCTACTTTGATGGCGCTTATATCGTTGCTTCTAAGGGTTCACGGGTCATGTATCGCTTGCCTGTTAGCGAAATTCCACTAACTCAAAATGGCGTACTCGGTTTTCAAATTGAAAATGCAATGGCTGCCATCGGTGCAGCCTGGGCACTGGGTCTTGATGCGGAAAAAATTGCCCGCGGACTGCACAGCTTTGAAAGCACTGCCAATGCAGTGCCGGGCCGCTTCAATCAGTTCCAACACAATGGCGCAACCGTCATTGCTGACTATGGCCACAATCCCGATGCCATGCGCGCTTTAGCTAGCGCTATCCAGGCTATGAAGCCCATTAAGAGTCACGTGGTGATTAGCGGCGCGGGCGACCGTCGTGATGAAGATATTCGTGATCTAACTCGCATCTTAGGGAACTCTTTTGACAACGTCATCTTGTATCAGGATGCTTGCCAACGGGGACGCGAAGATGGTGAAGTATTAAAGCTATTGCAAGAAGGCTTAGTTGGCGCAACGAAGGCAAAGCAAGTGAAAGAAATTCATGGGGAGTTTTTGGCGATTGATACCGCCCTAAACGATATTGCTGCCGGCGATATTTGCCTCATCCTCATTGACCAAGTAGAAGAATCACTCGCCTATCTCAAGGAAAAAGTTAGGCCTTAAGAATGGTACTGCTGTAGGCGATCGATTTCTTCTTTAGATCCCAGCATGACCGACACACGCTCATGCAAATCTGTGGGCTGCAAATCCATAATCACTTCGGTACCGTTAATGGACGCACCGCCTGCTTGCTCTACTAAGAAGCTCATGGGATTGGCTTCATACATTAAGCGCAATTTGCCAGGCTTATGAGGTTCACGTTGATCCCATGGATACATAAAGACGCCACCACGGGACAGTACGCGATGCACATCGGCAACCATCGACGCAATCCAACGCATATTAAAGTCTTTATCACGAACCCCACTTGTACCCGCTAAACATTCTTCTACATAGCGGCGAACTGGTTCAGCCCAGTGGCGCATATTGGACATATTGATCGCAAACTCTTTAGTCGAATGCGCTATCGTGACCGCTTCCTTGATCAATACAAATTCGCCTGTGATCCTATCTAAGGTAAACATCACCACGCCATCGCCCAAAGTTAAAGCCATCGTAGTTTGTGGACCATACACCACGTAACCTGCAGCAACCTGATGACGGCCTGACAGCAAGAAATCCGCTGTTTGCAAAGGTGTCTGGGGCGACTGCTTTTTCAAGATAGAAAAAATAGTACCAATGGAAACATTCACATCAATATTCGATGAACCATCGAGTGGATCAAATAAAAGGAGGTAATCACCGGTACCTTGTACTGGCACCGGTAATTCCATTTCTTCTGAAGCTAGGCCAGCAAGTGATTTGCAGTGCTTAACACCATCAATCAATTGATCATTTGCGATGATGTCTAATTTTTGTTGCACTTCACCTTGGACGTTACCGCTACCTGCTGAACCCAATAAACCAATCAATGCGCCCTGTGCTACTTCATGACTTAAATCAGAGCAAGTATTGACGACTGCCAGCAATACCTCTTGCAGACCTGCAGGTATAGCAGCACCTTGCGGCTTTGCTTTTCCTAAATATTGCTTGAAATTGGTATTTGAGGACAAAGGATATTCTCCGATTTTTGAAGCGTAGGGGTTGTAGGGGTCTATTTTGCCTTGTTATCCAAAAGACTAGTTACCTAAGGCCTTACCTACCACCTCGCGTACGTCTGGGGATAGAGTTTGGCAAGCTGCTACACGCTCTAAGGCTGCCTTCATCTTGTCCTGATATGGTTGGCCAAAGACGCGCCAACGATCTAAGGCCCTAGCCAAACGTGCAGCCACTTGTGGGTTAACAGGGTCTAAAGCAAGCACGCTATCAGCCCAAAACTCATAACCACTACCATCAGCCTGATGAAAACTCGCTGGGTTATTAGCGCAGAAAGAATGAATTACGCTACGCACTCGATTTGGGTTATTCAATTTGAATGCGGGATGTTCACGTAAGCGTTTTACATCACTCAAGGTAGTTTCAAGACCATCGACTGGCGGACGACTAGATTGCAATCCAAACCATTTATCAATTACCAGAGCATCTTTTGCAAAATGGTTGTAGAAATCAATTAAGCATTGCTGAGCTTCTTTGGCACCATGTGTGACCAATGTAGCCAGAGCCGCGTAGCGATCGGTCATATTGTCAGCAACCTGAAATTGATTTGCAGCCATCGGAGCCCAGACAGCCGCATTAGCCTCAAGCAACATGCTGAGGGCGAAATTTTTCAGGCCACGCTTGCCTGCGCTAGTAGCGTCAGACTTAAATGGTCCCGGAGTTTGCATTTGTTGATACAAGGCTGCCCACTCAAGCTGTAGTTGCTTAGCCACCTCACGGCGGAATGCTCGTCGTGCTGTAAAGATTTTTTGTGGATCTACGCTAGCGCACTGCTCATATAGGTAGGATTCCGCAGGAAGCGTTACTGCAAGCTCTTTAAAAGCGGGATCTAAGCCAGGATCCATTAAGAGCTCACGGTACGCCTGAACGAGTTTCTCATCTGGCAAGCGATTGTTCAAAATCATTTGCATCGCCAGTTTTTGGCCAGCTTCCCAGCGACTAAATGGATCGTCGTCGCTTGAGAATAGGGTTAATAAATCTGCTTCACTTTGCTCAAAGTCTAAATGAATTGGCGCTGAGAAATCCCGATTGATCGAAAGCACTGGACGTTCACTCATATTGTCAAAGGTCCATGTTTGGTTTGCCTCTGTGAGTTCCAGTAATTGTTCTACTTGATCATTGGTTCTAGTAATCAAGCGTATTTTGAGCGGGATATGGAAAGGCTTTTTCTCCGGCTGACCGGGACTAGGTGCGCAAGTTTGACTCAGGGTAATTTGATATTGTTTTTTTACAGCATCGTAATGCTCTTGCACCTTTACCCGAGGAGTGCCAGCTTGGCTATACCAATTCTTAAACTGCGTGAGGTCTTTGCCATTAGCATCAGCCATCGCCATTAAGAAATCATCACAAGTTACAGCTTGTCCATCATGGCGCTGGAAATAGAGATCCATACCCTTGCGGAAACCGTCTTTGCCAAGCAAAGTCTGATACATCCGCACTACTTCAGAACCCTTCTCATACACGGTAACTGTATAGAAATTATTAATTTCTTGATATTCATCTGGACGAATTGGATGAGCCATTGGACCCGCATCTTCGGGAAATTGCAGTTGACGCAGCATTCTCACATCCTCAATGCGCTTTACCGCCCTACCCGATTCGCTGCCCATTTGATCGGCAGAAAACTCTTGATCTCTAAATACAGTTAAGCCTTCTTTGAGGGATAACTGAAACCAATCCTGGCAAGTCACACGATTGCCCGTCCAGTTATGAAAATACTCATGAGCAACGACGCTCTCAATATTGGCAAAGTCTACATCTGTAGCAGTCTCGGCTTGAGCGAGTACGTACTTGGTATTGAAAATATTCAATCCCTTGTTCTCCATAGCGCCCATATTAAAATCGCTTACCGCCACAATCATGAAGCGCTCTAAGTCCAACTCTAAGCCGAAGCGTTTTTCATCCCAATGAATCGAGGCAATCAGGGAATCCATCGCATGGCGAGTCTTTTGAAGATCATGGGGCTCAACCCATATCTGCAAGAGCTTCTTAGCGCCACTGCTAGTAGTAATAGTTTCTTCGATACACTCCAACTTTCCCGCTACCAATGCAAATAAATAAGATGGCTTTGGAAATGGGTCTTCCCAAGTAGCGCTATGCCAGCCGTTTGGTAATTTTTCTGTTTTTAATAAATTACCATTCGATAACAGCACGGGACACTCTGCCTCACGCGCCTGCAAAGTGACGCGATAACGCGCCATCACATCGGGGCGGTCTAAAAAGTAAGTGATCTTTCTAAAACCCTCGGCCTCACACTGTGTAAAGAAGTTTCCATTGGAAACATATAAACCCATGAGAGAGGTATTTTTCTCTGGGATACAAATGCAAATTATTTCTAGGGTGAATTTGTCTTTACCTTCATTTGGTAAAGAATGAATCGTCAGTAAATCAGGTGTTAATTCAAAATGGCGATGTGCTTCACCATTAATACGCAAGCTCACAAACTCAAGCTCTTGACCAACTAAGATGAGTGGCGCACCTACCTCAAAACTCTTACCTGGCAAGACTTCAACCCGACTCTTCACAATGGTGCGAGCGGGATCTAAAGCGATGTCTAACTCAACCTGGTCAAAGGTATAAACAGGAGGACGGTATTCGAGCCTACGAAAGCTCTGCGGCAGATCGGTTTTCATCTGGATATTTTAAGTCTTGGTGCGCGCTAGCGCTCGAGTTACTCAAGTCCAAAGCAGAGTTGCAATACCAATGGCGATAAACGTCACCGCAGCAACTGCGTGCACCCACTTAATCGGCATTCGCTTGGTAAATTTCTGGCCAACCCAAACCGCTGGCGCATTAGCTAACATCATCCCCAATGTGGTGCCGACTGTAACGGAGAAGACATCTTCATAGCGCGCGCCTAAGGCTATGGTTGCGATTTGCGTCTTATCGCCCATCTCCGCCAAGAAGAACAAGCCTACCGTTAGGAGAAAAACTTGCAAGGCACGATCTGCTACCTTGGAACCAGCGGCATCATCAATATGATCCGGCACTAAAAGCCATAGACCGATCCCTAAAAAACTGAGGCCCAAAATCCAGCGCATCACATCAGGAGAGACCAAGGTAGTCAACCAATGCCCCACTAGGGCGGCGCAGGCGTGATTTGCTATGGTGGCTATCAAGATTCCCGCGATGATAGCTAGAGCTTGCTTGGGATAACGAGCGGCCAGCATCAAGGAAAGCAGCTGGGTTTTATCGCCCATTTCAGCTAAAGCGACGACACCCGTGGAGAGAAGTAAGGCTGAAAAGTCCATAAATTCAGTAATTTAGGTATTTACTATCAATATTGTTAATTAATACAATTTGGCTATTAAGCCCCATAGACCTACACTAGCATGCATCTCAGCAGCAATGCTTTATCAAGGTTATAGAGGACAAAAATGACAACGCGTGAAGGTAGTTTAGAGGCTCCAACCCGTCACCCCTTAGATTGGAAGAATCCGCAGTTCTATGACAAAGCCAATCTTGAATCTGAAATGGAACGTGTATTTGATCTTTGCCATGGCTGCCGCAGGTGTGTCAGTCTTTGCGGTTCATTCCCAACCTTATTTGATTTGGTGGATGCCACCCCAGATTTAGAAATGGAGCAGGTTGATAAAGCGGATTATCAAAAAGTAGTGGACCAATGCTACCTCTGTGATGTTTGCTATATGACGAAATGCCCTTACGTGCCACCACACCCCTGGAACATTGACTTCCCGCATTTAATGTTGCGTGCCAAAGCAGTCAATTTCAAAGATGACAAAACCACTTTCCGTGACAAGTTACTTTCCTCTACGGACAAGTTAGGTTCCTTTGCTGGCATTCCTATCGTGACTCAAGCCGTGAACGCAGTAAACAAAACTGGTTTAGTTCGTCTTATGATGGAAGGTGCGCTTGGCGTTGATAAGGACGCATGGATTCCAGAATATGCGCCTAAGACCTTTCCACAACTTGCTCAGAAATCCGATGCATGGCCAGTAGTAGATGGCAAGAAAACGCCTGGCAAAGTAGCCATCTATGCCACTTGCTACATTAACTACAACGAACCAGGTATTGGTCAAGACCTCATTAGGATTCTGAAACACAATCAAATTCCTTATGAGCTAGTAGACAAGGAAGCCTGCTGCGGCATGCCGAAGTTGGAACTGGGTGATTTAGAGTCTGTAGAAGAAAACAAAAAGAAGAATATTCCTAAGCTAGCAAAGTTGGCTCGCGAAGGCTATGCCATTTTGACCCCAATCCCCTCTTGCACTTTGATGTTTAAGCAAGAGCTACCTTTGATGTTCCCAGATTGTGCAGATACCCAACTAGTAAAAGAGGCGATGTGGGATCCATTTGAATACTTTGTTGCCAGAAATTCAGATGGCCTACTCAAAAATGAATTTGCCAATGAATTGGGGCATGTGAGCTATCACATGGCTTGTCATTCGCGAGTACAAAACGTGGGGCAAAAAACGGCTGAAGCACTTCGCTTAGTGCCAGGTACTGAAGTGAATGTGGTAGAGCGTTGCTCCGGGCATTCCGGTACTTGGGGCGTCAAGAAAGAATTTCATGACACGGCAATGAAGATTGGCAAACCCGTATTTAGGCGCATGGCAGAAGAAGAGCCAAACTACATTAGCTCGGATTGTCAGCTCGCAGGTCACCATATTGAGCAAGGGATGGAGGAGTTGGGTTTGCCTAAATCAGAACTAGCTCATCCCCTGACTCTGCTTGCGAAAGCATATGGTCTCTAATTAACGCAATCAGTAGAAAAACATTAAGGAATAATTGAAGTATGGGAACAATTACACGCGATAGCCTATTAAGCCTTGAGGCATATCACAAGGAGCGCCCTGCTTTCCGCGAGAAAGCAATTCAAGAGCGTC